>Ga0164298_10000087_pt1 | contig 42905 bp, 43 predicted proteins | sample Whisoiple_216_MG_FD_109713 | JGI IMG/M metagenome (GOLD analysis project Ga0164298, IMG submission 109713) | Unamended control soil microbial communities from upstate New York, USA - Whitman soil sample_216_MG | ecosystem: Environmental > Terrestrial > Soil > Agricultural land ...
CTAGGACCACCATTACCGGACATGGTTAGGCCGGCTGTGCAACACGGGCCGACATCAGCTTTGCTGGTGCCGTAGACGCGCGGTGTGGTCGGCGAATACCAGGCAGTCACCCAGCCCTCGGTGCCCTCAGGGACCTAGTCCGCCCCTGGGCCTGCGCAAGCAGGAGAAGGCCCGAGGGCTGTTTTATGCCCGCAGCCGGCTACTCCCCCAGCTCCGCCAGTTTCCGCTCCGCGTTCTGCACCAACCGCCACGCCTGGCCGGCCCGGCGTTCGGCGTCCTTGACCGAGCGGCTCGCCGAGCCCACCCGGCGGCGGGCCTCCTTCTCGGCCGACTCCGCGGCATCCAGCTCCTCATGCAGCCGCCGCACCCGTTCCGTCGCCTCCGCCACGGCGTCCTGCGCCACCGCGAGGATGCGTTCCTCCTCCTTGCGGTCGGCCTCCGCCTCCTTGACCCCGGCCTTCGCCTCCTCCAGCTCCTGCTCGGCCGCCACGCGCTTCTGTTCCAGCGCCGCCCGGTCGCGGTCGGAGCCCGGGTCGGGTTCGCCGCCGGCACGGCGTCGCTTCGGGCGTGCGGCCCCGCTGGCCGCCAGCGCGGCCGCCAGGTCGGTCTCCGTGTCCGCCGCCGGCCACGAGCCGGCACCCAGGTCCTTCGCCGACGTCAGCCGCCCGGCCAGCAGCACGCGCGCCACCGCGGGGTCGGCGATGGCGGTCGTGAAGACGTCCTCCAGCTCTCGGCTGACGGACTCGGTCAGCTGCGCCACCTCGCCCGCCTGCTTCAACAGCGTGTTGACCAACCGGGTCCGCTGCTGCGACAGGGTCCGCAACTCCGCGCCCGCCAGGTTCGCGTGGGCCGCCCGCAACGCCTCCCCCAGGGCCGCCACCCGGCCGACGTCCGACGACGGGTCTCGCGCCAGCTGGTTGGCTATCCAGGCGGACGTCGTCGGCTTTGCCAACTTGTCGATCTCCGCCGCGAGGCGGGTGTCCCCGGCGGACCTGGCCTGCTTCGCCAGCTCCTTGCGATGGGCGGTGAAGTCCTCGCGGGCACCGGTGTACAGGTCCTCGGCGGCGGCGTCCAGGTCGGCAGGCACACCCCCATCCTGCCGCGCGTGGCGCGATGAAACGATGCTCGGGTGGTCTACCAGCGGGTTCTGCGACGTGCCTTGTTCCGGATGGGTGGCGGTGACGCCGAGGTGGCGCACGAGCGCACCCTGCGCGTGACCACGCGGCTCGGCGCCCTACCGCCAGTCGTGGCGGGGCTGAACCGGTACTTCGGCGGCGGCACGCCGCGGACCGTCTTCGGGGTGCGCTTCCCCGGGCCGGTCGGGCTCGCCGCCGGCATGGACAAGGACGGCCGCGCGCTGCGGGCCTGGCCCGCGTTCGGGTTCGGGTTCGTCGAGGTCGGCACCGTCACCCGGTACGCGCAGCCGGGCAACCCGCGGCCGCGGCTCCACCGGCTGCCGGCCAGCGAGGCCGTGATCAACCGGATGGGGTTCAACAACGGTGGCGCCGCGGCGCTGGCGGCCAGGCTGCGGGCGCTGGGGCCGCTCAGGGTGCCGCTCGGCGTGAGCATCGGCAAGTCCAAGGTGACCCCCGTCGAGGAGGCGGTCGACGACTACCGGGCATCACTCGATGTGCTCGCGCCCCACGCGGACTACTTCGCGGTCAACGTCAGCTCGCCCAACACGCCGGGGCTGCGGGGGCTGCAGGACAAGGCGGCACTCGACGAACTGCTCGGGGCGCTCGAGACGACCGTGCCCCTGCTCGTCAAGATCGCGCCGGACCTGTCCGAGCATGCCATGGCCGACGTGCTCGAGGTCTGCGCGGCGCACGGGATCGCCGGGCTGATCGCCACCAACACCACGCTCTCGCGCGACGGGATCGCGCCACAGGACGCCGAACGAGCCACCGAGACCGGTGGTCTGAGCGGTCGTCCGCTCACGGCCAGAGCACTCCAGGTGGTCACGTTCGTGGCCAAGGAGAGCAACCTGCCGGTCATCGGCGTCGGCGGCATCCACACGGCGGACGACGCCCTGCGCATGCTGGACGCGGGTGCCTCGCTCGTGCAGGTCTACACCGGACTCATCTACCGGGGACCGGGGTTGGTCCGGGCCATCAACCGAGCAGCCCGGTGAGACCGGGTCAGTGGGGGTCGGACAGCTCGCGCAGGGCCACGGCCAGGCCGGCCAGGTGGTCGGTCGCGTCGGCGAGCTCCTGTTTCGGGCCGGCCGACGTGCTGGCGGCCACCACCCGGCCGGCCGCCGCCACCAGCCCGCGGTAACCCGTCAGGCCCTCGTCGAGCTGCTCGCGCAGCCTGCGGACGCCCTCGATCAGTGGGCCGCGTTCCATTGGCGGGGCGTGGTCGCGGGCCAGTTCCACCGCGGCCAGCTGGGCGGCCACCGCACGCAGCGCCTGCGCTGCCTCGCGGGCCGCGCGTTCGGCCTCCTGGACCGAGTCCAACGGCACCGACGCTGGTGTGCCCTGCGTGCCGGCCAGCTGCTGGACCAGCTGCGCCAGCGCGTCCTCCGCCTCGGTCAGCCGTTGCATCGGCTCGTACGCGGCCGAGCTCCTGGGCGGCAGCGGCGGCCGGACCGGAGCCGCCACCGACGGCGTGTGCTGCTGGTCGAACCGCTCGGCGGCACGCTTGAGCAGCACCATCCGTCGCGTCGAGCGGATCGACAGGGCACCTGTCGCGGCCACGCCGGCGACACCGCCCGCGATCATCAGCGCGTCGGGGCCCTCCCCGACCATGCCCGTGAACGCCAGGGCCACGTACACGACCATGAACAGGCTGAGGATCGCCCACACGACCGCCCAGCGCGACGCCCACAGTCGCTTGCGTTCCAGCCGGCGGCGTTGCCGCTCGATGCGCGCGGCGTCGTCGCGGCTGCGCGCCAGCGCCCGCTGACTGCGGTCCATCGCGTCCTGGACGTGCGCCATGACGTTGCCACGCACGTCCGCGTTCAGGTACTTCTGCACCATCTGGGTCAGCTGGTGGATGTCCCGGCCACGCGGCGCCATCGGCAGCCTCCCCTCACTAGCTCGGACGGGCCAGGGCTCAGTTGGACTGGCCGTTCGCCTTCTGCTCCTGCGCCACCCGCTGGGCGATCTCCGCCTGGATGTTCTGCGACGCGGCCGGCGTGGAGGTACCGCTGGTGACCTGTGGGGCCGAGCCGCCCATGGAGGCGCGGATCTGCTCCAGCCGCGAGCGGCCGGCGAGCTCCGTCGTCGACGCCTGGACCTCCATCATGCGGCCCTGGACCGAGTTCTGCGCCAGCTCCGCGGACCCGAGCGCGGTGGTGTAACGCTTCTCGATCTTGTCGCGGATGTCCTCGAGGGACGGCGTGTTGCCGGGCGCGGCCAGCTCGCTCATCTGGTTGAGCGACTTGGACACCTGCTCCTGCATCTTCGCCTGCTCGAGCTGGCTGAGCAGTTTCGTGCGCTCGGCGAGCTTGTTCTGCAGCATCATGGCGTTGCGCTCGACCGCGCTCTTGGCCTGCGTGGCCGCCTGCAGCGCCTGGTCGTGCAGCGTCTTGAGGTCCTCGATGTCCTGCTCGGCCGTGACGAGCTGGGTGGCGAAGGACTCGGCCGCCTGCTCGTACTGGGTGGCCTTGGCCTCGTCACCCTTGCCGCGGGCCTCGTCGGCGAGCACCAGCGCCTGGCGTGCCGACGCCTGGAGCTTCTCGACGTTGCCGAGCTGCCGGTTGAGCTTCATCTCCAGCTGCCGCTGGTTGCCGATCACGGCCGCGGCCTGCTGGGAGAGCGCCTGGTGCTGCCGCTGGGCCTCCTCGATGGCCTGCTGGATCTGCACCTTGGGGTCGGCGTGCTCGTCGATCTTCGACGAGAAGGCCGCCATCAGGTACTTCCAAGCCTTCACGAACGGGTTGGCCATCTCCTCCGCCTGCCTTCTCCACGCTGGTCGCTTGTACCGTCATCCGCAATGCACCGGATCGCCGGTTGGTAAAGCAACGCCCCGTCATCACTGTGGGTTCCATCGTGTCAGGTGGGCGGTACTCCTCACCACTGGACCCGGCATAAATCAGGAACTGTTCAGGGATGGCCCTGACCCGCCGAACCCGTCTCGGGGTTCGCCGCACCGCGCACCTCGACCGGACCCTCCCGTAGGCCGTCGAGCCTACCCGCGAGCGCGGCGGTCGCGTCGGAGCTCACGGAAAAGGCACTGGTCGTGCACGTGATCGGTACGTGAGAGCCAGCAGCGGGGCGGGCCGGGTCGGCAGCGACAGCGCCGACAGGCAGAACACCACGCACAGAAAAGGCCGCTCAGAACGCGACCACGTTCCGAACGGCCAAGTCAGCTCGCACGACTCGACACCATCGCCAGGCGATGTCCCCCACCACCGCAGCTCAGCCCACCGGCCCCCGCACCGGCCAGGCGACTAAGCCGCGAAGATGGCACCAGCCCCGCTGAGCGAGGACTCCATACGGTGACTGAGCACCGGCTGGAGCCGCAGGTCGGCCAGGTTGTCGCCGACCACCGCCGGCACCAGCCGGCCGCCTTCGACCGCACCGACCGACGCACGGGCACCGGAGTTGTCCCCCGCCGCGCCGACGTCGCTCCGCTCGACCTGCTCCGCGGTCTCCGGCAGCTCCACCGACTCGAGCGCGCCGATGTCGGTCGCGACGTTGTGCAGCAGTGCGGACAGTGGCAGGTCCAGCGCCTCGCAGATGGCGGAGAGCAGTTCGCTCGACGCCTCCTTGCGGCCGCGCTCGACCTCGGACAGGTATCCCAGGCTCACCCTGGCGGCTCGGGAGACCTCACGCAGCGTGCGTCGCTGGTTCGTGCGGGCGTGTCGGAGCCGATCACCGATCGCCTCGCGCAACAGCACGGTCATCGCTCGCCTCCCTTCAAGATCATCCGCCGGATCGGGTGGGTCCGGCATGGTGACCACGTTACCGAGACCTTGCGATCATCGGCAGCGACATCACCGTCCGTACGCCAAGGGCGAACGACCGAACACACCCAGGTGTTCCCACAAGTATGACGCGCCCACTTGAGCCCAGCGCTAGTCTCGCTGGTCCACCAACGCTCTGAGCAGGTCCAACGCGTTCAGAACGGCAGCCGCACGCACCTGGTGCCGGTTTCCTTCGAACCCGATCGTGCGAACTTCCGCGGCGTCGGGGCCCGACACGCCGATATGCACGACACCCGGCTCTATCCCGTCCTGTGGGTCGGGTCCGGCGACCCCGGTCAGGCCGATGCCCCAGGTCGCCTTGCACACTCTGCGTGCACCATCCGCCAGTTGGGCGGCCACGTCCGGGTGAACGGGGCCATGCTCAGCCAACAGCTCCGCGTCCACGCCGGCCAGTTCGTGCTTCAGGGGCGTCGCGTACACCACCAACCCGCCGCGGACCACGGCGGACGAGCCGGGCACGCTGGTCAGCACCGCCGCGACCAGCCCCCCGGTGAGGGACTCGGCGGTCGCCACGGTCGCACCCTTCTCCTTCAACGCGCCGATCAGCTCCGTTAGTCCCACCACGTCGGCGCCGACCGCCTCGGCGAGCGGGTTCCTAGCCACGGGCCGCCCGCAGGCGCAACGCGCGGACCACGTAGTCGACGCCGGTGACCACGGTCAGCGCCAGGGCGATGCCCATGCCGACCCAGAGCACCGGGTCGAGTGCCGCGGGCAGCGGCAGCAGGTACAGCCCGATGGCGATGATCTGCGCGACCGTCTTGAGCTTGCCGCCGTAGCTGGCCGCGATCACCCCGTAGCGGATCACCCAGAAGCGCAGCAGCGTCACCGCGACCTCACGGATGGCGATCGTCAGCGTCACCCACCACGGCAGCTCGCCGAGGATCGACAGGCCGAAGAGCGCGGCGCCGGTCAGCGCCTTGTCCGCGATGGGGTCGACGACCTTGCCGAAGTCGGTGACGAGGCCGTACTTGCGGGCCAGGTGGCCGTCGACGAAGTCGGTGATCGACCCGACGGCGAACACGACGAACGCCACCATCCGCCACCCGCTGGAGTGGCCGCCGTCGGCGAAGAACGTCACGAGGAACACCGGCACCAGCACCAGGCGGGTGACAGTCAGGATGTTCGCGATGTTGACCAGCGGGACACGCGCGACCGCGGCACCCAGCGCCTCGCTCGCCGACGCGGGAGTCGTCCCGTCGGCGGGCGTGGCACTCACCGGAGCACCTCCAACGGGCGCACCACCAGGTCGACGCCTTCCGACTCGACCACCTTGCCGACGACGAAGTCACCGACCGACACGTCCTCGGCGTCGAGCACCAGGCACTCGCCGTCCACCTCCGGCCCCTGGTGCGCGGCGCGGCCGGCGACACCGTCCTCGTCGTTCCGCTCGACGAGCACGCGCACCTCGTCGCCGATGCGGTCCTCGGCGCGCTGCGCGGTGAGTTGCTCGATCAGGTCCGACACGCGCGACACCCGCGCGGCGACCTCGTCGGGAGCCAGCTTGCCGGCCAGGGTCTCGGCCTCGGTGCCGTCCTCGTCGGAGTAGCCGAACACACCAACCACGTCCATCCGTGCCTCGGTGAGGAAGTGCTCCAGCTCGGCCAGCTCGTCCTCGGTCTCGCCGGGGAAGCCGACGATCACGTTGCTGCGGATGCCGGCGTCGGGGGCGAGCGCGCGGATCTGGTCGACCAGCGCGAGGAACGACTCGGTACCGCCGAAACGGCGCATCCTGCGCAGCACGGTCGAGCTGGCGTGCTGGAAGGACATGTCGAAGTAGTCGGCGACACCGTCGGTGCCGGCGATGGCCTGCACCAGCTGCGGCCGGGTCTCCGCGGGCTGCAGGTAGGACACCCGCACGCGGGCGATGCCGGGCAGCGCGGCCAGGCGCGGCAGCAGCCGGGCGAGCGCGTCCGGGCCGCCGTGCTCGCGACCGAGGTCCTTGCCGTAGGACGTGGAGTTCTCGCTCACCAGGAACAGCTCACGCACGCCCTGCTCGGCGAGCCAGGCGCCCTCGGCGACGATCTCGTCCGGCGTGCGGGACACGAACGCCCCACGGAAGGACGGGATCGCGCAGAACGAGCAGCGCCGGTCGCAGCCGGAGGCGATCTTCAGCGAGGCGACCGGGGCGTCGTCGAGCCGCTTGCGCAGCACGCGCGGGCCCCAGCCGTGGCCGGGGACGGACAGGTCGGCGGGCTTGCGCTCGACCGGGGTGATCGGCAGCAGCGTGCGCCGGTCCACGGGCGTGTGGGCGGCGATGGCGCGGCCGGCGACCACGTCGTCGAGCCGCTCCCCCAACTGCGGGTAGTGATCGAAGCCCAGCACCGCGGCCGCCTCGGGGAGGTTCTCGGCCAGCTCGGCGCCGTAGCGCTCGGCCATGCAGCCGACGGCGACCACCTTGGCGCCCGTCCCGGCCGCGTCGAGCAGCACGTCGACGGAGTCCTTCTTGGCCGACTCGACGAAACCGCAGGTGTTCACCACGATCACGTCGGCGCCCGCACCGTCGTCGGTGACCTCCCAGCCACCGGCGGTGAGACGACCCGCCAGCTCCTCGGAGTCGACCTCGTTGCGGGCGCACCCGAGAGTGAGCAGGGCGGCACGGCGCGACGGTGGTGGTGTTGGCACGGGTTCAGAGTAACTGCCGCAGGTGACAACGCCCGGCCCGATGTGTGCCGCGCGGATCCGACGTGGCAGGTTTGGCAGTCGTGAGCGGAGCTTGCGGAGCGAACCATGGGCGCCACGCCGACGAACGAGGTCACCGAGCCTGCGAGGAAGCGGCGTGAGTGTGGCGCGGGAGCCCGTCGTCGTGCGTAGGGCGCGGGTCAGTGACGTGCGTGGGATCAAGGCCATCATCGACACCTACGTCGGCAAGGTCCTGCTGGCCAAGGAGCTCGTCACCCTGTACGAGGACGTGCAGGAGTTCTGGGTGGCCGAGGTGGACGGGGAGCTGGTCGGCTGCGGCGGGCTGCACGTGCTGTGGGAGGACATCGCCGAGATCCGGACGATCGCGGTGCTGCCGACCGCGGCCCGGCTGGGCATCGGCGCCCTGCTGGTCGACCGGTTGCTGTCGGTAGCGCGCGAGCTGGGGCTGCAGCGGGTGTTCGTGCTGACCTTCGAGACGAAGTTCTTCGCGCGGTTCGGCTTCGTCGAGATCGACGGCACGCCGGTCACGGCCGAGGTGTACGAGCAGATGCGGCGGTCCGCGGACGAGGGTGTCGCGGAGTTCCTCGACCTGCCGTACGTCAAGCCGAACACGCTGGGGAACAGCCGGATGCTGCTGGAGCTGTGAACGGGCCGGGTGGGCGGGCCCGGAAGCCCGCCCACACGAGGACTCAGCAGTCGCCCGTCGGGACGTTGCCGGAGAGGCGGTCGGCCACCCAGCTGGTGACGCTCGGACTCATCAGCGCGGCCGTCACGAAGTGGACGCCCGTGTCGGTGCGCCAGAACGTCACGTTCGCACCGCCCGCGCACCAGGCGGCGCGCAGGTCGACGCTCATCTGCGTGGGCAGGATCTCGTCGCCGTTGGAGTGGTACAGCAGGACGGGCGCACGCGGGGCCGTGCCGCCCAGCTTCTGCGCGTCCAGCTTCGCGGCCCAGTCAGGCCGGTGCAGCAGGTCCTCGGTCAGGTACTCCGACAGGTGGTGCCCGGCGTACTTGTCCGACTGCAGCTCCTCGGTGCAGTCGTCCGACAGGTCGGCGACCGCGGCGCGGCCCGCGGTGTTCAGGTACGGCGTCATGTCCAGGTCGGCGTAGGTCATGTCGATGCCGTAGCCCGCGGCGAACACCAGGCCCGCGTTGTCGCCGCCGTCGTCGGCGTCGGCGACCACCTTCAGGTTCGACGGTGGCGCGCCGACCGCGTACGCCTTGATGTTCAGCTCCGGCGCGTAGGTCGGGGCGAGCTGGGCGGCCCAGCCGGCGCCCTGCCCGCCCTGCGAGTAGCCGACGACCGCGACCTTCGCGTTGCTGGAGAGGCCCGTCCCCGGCAGCCGCAGCGCCGCACGCACGATGTCCAGCGTCGTCTGACCCGCGGAGCGGCCGGCCATGTACGTGTGCGGGCCGGGCGTGCCGATGCCCTCGTAGTCGGTCACCGCGACGGCGTAGCCGCGGATGGCGTACTGGTGGATCAGCAGGCCCTCGGTCTCGTCCCCGGCCTCGAGGTGACGGGACGGCGCGCACTGGTCACCGAGCCCGTGCGTGCCGGGCGCGTAGCCGATCACGGGCGTGTTGGCGTTGGCCCCGAACGGCACGATGACGGCACCGCTGACCGTGATCGGCTGCCCGGTCGTGGACGTCGAGCGGTAGGTGACGATCCAGGTTCTGGCGTAGAAGAAGCCAGGCGCGCTGACCTGCCGGGCGGTGACGACGTCCCCGGCGGCGGCCCGGGGCGCGGCCGACGCGACCGGCGCCGAGAACGCGACGAGCGACAGCAGGGCGCACGAGAGCAGGGTGAGCAAGCGGCGAACAGGCATAATCGCTCCTTTGCGATCGGCAGGGTTCCGGTTCGCAGACATTGCTACTGGAAGGTAGCTACTCCACAGTAGGCAGCAGGGAGCGGCGTGGCATAGGGCCGTTCGGACTGTTACTCGTCGTCTACTCGTCGTCTACTCGTCGTCGAGGGATTCGTCGTCGGCGTCGACCGGGCCGCCGCCGCGGATGGTGTACAGCACGGCGTCCAGTTCGTCCGGCTTGACCAGCACGTCGCGGGCCTTGGAGCCTTCCGACGGGCCCACCACGCCCCGGCTCTCCAGGAGGTCCATCAGGCGGCCGGCCTTCGCGAAGCCCACCCGCAGCTTGCGTTGCAGCATCGACGTCGAGCCGAACTGGGACGTCACGATCAGCTCCGCGGCCTGCAGCAGCACGTCCAGGTCGTCGCCGATCTCCTCGTCGACCTCCTTCTTGTCGGCTGCCTTCGCGGCTGTCACGCCGTCCTGGTACTCCGGCTGCGCCTGCTCCTTCACGAACGAGACGATCCCGTTGATCTCCTCGTCGGTGATGTACGCGCCCTGGATGCGGACCGGCTTCGACGCGCCCATCGGCAGGTAGAGCCCGTCGCCCATGCCGATCAGCTTCTCCGCGCCCGGCTGGTCCAGGATGACCCGCGAGTCGGTCAGCGACGACGTCGCGAACGCCAGCCGCGACGGCACGTTCGTCTTGATCAGGCCGGTCACCACGTCCACCGACGGGCGCTGCGTCGCCAGGACCAGGTGGATGCCCGCCGCCCGCGCCTTCTGGGTGATGCGGACGATCGCGTCCTCGACGTCGCGCGGCGCGGTCATCATCAGGTCGGCCAGCTCGTCGACGATCGCCAGGATGTACGGGTACGGCCGGTACTCACGCTCGGAACCCGGCGGCGCGGTGATCTCGCCGGAGCGCACCTTCTTGTTGAAGTCGTCGACATGCCGGACCCGGTTGGCCTGCATGTCCTGGTAGCGCTGCTCCATCTCCTCGACCAGCCAGGTCAGCGCGGCCGCCGCCTTCTTCGGCTGCGTGATGATCGGCGTGATCAGGTGCGGGATCCCCTCGTACGGGGTCAGCTCCACCATCTTCGGGTCGATCAGGATCATCCTGACCTCGTCCGGCGTGGCCCGTGCCAGCAGCGACACCAGCATCGAGTTGACGAAGCTCGACTTGCCGGAACCGGTCGACCCGGCGCACAGCAGGTGCGGCATCTTCGCCAGGTTCGCGGTGACCATGTGGCCCTCGATGTCCTTGCCGAGGCCGATCACCATCGGGTGGGTGTCCTTGACGGCCGTGTTCGACCGCAGCACGTCGCCGAGGCGGACCATCTCGCGGTCGGAGTTCGGGACCTCGATACCGACCGCGGACTTGCCGGGGATCGGCGCGAGCAGCCGGACGTTGTCGGTGGCCACCGCGTACGCGATGTTCTTCGTCAGCGCGGTGATCTTCTCGACCTTCACGCCGGGGCCGAGCTCCACCTCGTACCGCGTGACTGTCGGGCCGCGGGTGAAGCCGGTGACCTGCGCGTCGATGGCGAACTGGTCCAGCACGCCGGTGATCGCCTCGATCATGGTGTCGTTCGCGCGGCTGCGGGCCTTCGGCGCGTCGCCGGCCTCCAGGATGTTCGGGTCGGGCAGCGTGTAGTCGCCGTCGACCACCCGGGGGGTGAGCGCGAGCTGGCCCTGCTGCTCCTTGGCCTGCGGGGTCTCCTTGACCTCGGTCGGCTTCGGCCGCTTCCGCGGCGGCCTGGGGGGCTCGGGAGGGAGCGGGATGTCCTCGCCGATCGCCGTCTCGGGCAGCGGGAGCTGCTCGCCATCGCCCTCGGTCGCGGATGCCTGGCGGCGACGGGACGGGCGGCGCAGGCGGACCGGCTCGGCCTCGGCCGGCATCTCCGGGGACGACGCCGGCTCCTCGGCACCCGGCAGGTCGATGCCCTCGGCCTCGCGGTCCTCCGGGTCCATGCCCATCTCACGCAGCCGCGTGGGGATGTCCCGGAAGCGGGTGCCGGTGAACACCAGCACGCCGAAGCCCAGCACCAGTAGAAGCACCGGCAGCGCGACCCACGAGGTGATGCCCTTCGCGAGCAGCCCGCCGGAGAAGTAGCCGAGCGCCCCTCCCGCGTACCGCTGGCGGAGGTTGTCCTCGGGCAGGTCGGAGAAGATGTGCAGAATGCCGAGGATCGCCAGGATGAACAGCAGCGCGCCGATCACCAGCCGCGGGCGCTTGTCCGGCTGCGGGTCCGAGCGCATCAGCGCGATGCCGATGACCAGCAGCATCAGCGGCAGCGCCATGGCGGCCGCGCCGACGACGGACCTGGCGCCGATCTCCAGGTAGCGGCCGATCGGGCCAGCCGCACGCCACCAGATCCCGGCGCCCGCGACGACGCCGACGGCGATCAGGGCGAACGCGAGCCCGTCACGGCGGTGTGCCGGCTCCAGCTCCTTGGTGCGCCCGACCGTGCGGGCGATCCCGCCGACCCCCTTGGCCAGCAGGTTCCACCCGCCACGCAAGCCGCGGAACAGCGCGCGGCTGACCGACCCCTTGCTCTTGGTGCTGCGGATCGGCGGCCTGCGTGCCGAGGAGGTACGGGTGGTCGACTTCGCCGGCGGGCGCTTTCGAGCACCACTTCCAGAGCCGCCACCAGAGCCGCGGCCTTTGGACCTGGAAGAGGCTGTCCGGTTCGCCATACCCCACACGGTAGTCGGCTCCCGCCACATCAGTCACTCCCGCCACACGAACCCCGTGGGTAAGAGGACCGCTCGCAGTCACCCAGGAGGACCATGCGATGCTCCCGCCCATGGTCGCCCTGTCCCGCCGCAGTTCCGAGTCGACACGCCGGTGGCCACGGCCCGGACCGCGGAAGGTCTCGCCGCTCTGGCGGGCCATGACTTTCGTCGACCGCGGCTTCGTCCGGCTGGTCGGGCGGGTGGAGGTCACCGGGTCCATCCCGGCCGAGCTGCGCAACCAGCCCATGCTGATCGCCGCGAACCACATCGGGGTGTTCGACCCGTTCGTGCTGACCTGCGCGTTGCGCGAGGCGGGTGTGAACCCCCGCTTCCTGCTCGCCGGCGGCCTGCTGGACGCGCCGGTGATCGGCTGGGGCCTTCGCCAGGGCGGCAGCATCCGGGTGGACCGCCGCAGCGCCAACGTCGCGGAGGCGTTCGGGCGGGTCACCGTGGCCCTGCGCGAGACCCCCGGCCCGGTGCTCGTCTACCCGGAGGGCCGGATCAGCCTCACGCCCGGCCTGTGGCCGGAGAAGGGCAAGTCCGGCGCGGCGCGGATCGCGCTGGCGGCGGACGTGCCGGTGCTGACGATCAGCCAGTGGGGCGCGCACGAGGCCGTGTGCTGGGGCACCGAGGTCGTGACGAGCTGGCGGGACCTCGTGCCGAGTGTGGTCTCGTTCTTCCGGGCCGTCGTGAACCGGCCGACGTTCCGGGTCCACTTCGGCCCGCTGGTCGACCTGTCCGACCTGTCCGCCGACAAGCCCGGCGACGCGATGCGCGCGCACAAACGGATCATGCAGGCGATCACCGACAACCTCGTGCGGCTGCGGGCCGACCAGCTCGACCGGCCGAGGTTCCACGACCCGACCCGGCCGACGACCAGCAGGTCGCCCTGGTGGCCTAGAGCTTGAGCGCCCGCGCCGGGATCGCCGAGCCGGTGCGCAGGGGATCGAGCACCAGCATCGTCGAGTACTTGCGGATGTTCGGCGCCTCGGCGAAGAGCCGCTGGGAGACCTCGTTGTGGTGCGCCATGCCGGAGGTGACCAGCACGGCGACGTAGTCCCAGCCGCCGTAGCACCCGTACAGCTGTTGCACCTCGGGCGCCGCGAGCAGCCGCCGCTGGTACGCCTCGAGCAGCCGGGGCGACTCCCGTTCGACGGCGACGAGGACGATCGCCATCACGAGGTCGCGGCTGGCCTTCGGGTCGAGCACGGCGGTCGTGCGGGACACCAGGCCGCTGTCGCGGTAACGCTCCATGCGCCGCTGCACCGCACTCGGTGACAGGCCGACGACCTCGCCCAGCGCTCGCAGGGTCCGGCCGGCGTCGGTCTGCAACTCGTCCAGGAGCAGGTGATCTATCTCGTCCAGCTTCACGCAAAAATCTTGCGTCGCGACGGGAAAAAATTCAATCGCGCTCCGGGGCGGTTCGCTTAGCGTGAGTACCACGAAGTCCCAGTTGACGGAAGGGCAACTCCCCCATGACAGCCACGGCGTCCACACCGCCGCTCGCCCCGGTCACCGGTGAACGTCGTTCGGCGGTTAGCCGCGGAACGGGACTGATCCTGTTCGCGTCGGTCTGCTTCGGCACCTCGGGCCCGCTGGTCAAGCCGGCCATGGACGCCGGGCTGTCGCCGCAGCAGGCCGTGAGCTTCCGCATCGCGCTGGCCGCCGTGCTGCTGCTGGCGTTCGTGGCGGTCACCCGGCCCGCGCTGCTGAAGGTGCGGCGTGCGGACCTGCCCCTGCTGTTCGGCTACGGCCTGATCGGCGTGGCGACCGTGCAGCTGCTGTACTTCGCCGCGGTGTCGCGGATCCCGATCGGGGTGGCGATGCTGCTGGAGTTCACCTCGCCGGTGCTGGTGGCACTGTGGGTGCGGTTCGTGCGCGGGGTCGTCCTCCCGGCCCGGATGTGGGTGGGCACGGCGCTCACGTTGTTCGGCCTGTCGCTGGTCGCGGAGGTGTGGCAGGGCCTGCGGCTCGACGCGCTCGGCCTGCTGATCGGCCTGGGCGCGGCACTGTGCGCGGCCGCGTACTTCCTGTTCGGCGAGCGCGCGAGCCGCACGATCGCGCCGCTCGGGCTCGTCACCTGGGGCATGGTGATCGGCGGGGTCGTGATCGCGTTCCTGGCCACGCCCTGGTCGCTGCCCGGCGACATCCTCGGCGCCGACGCCGCCTTCGGCGGGTGGCGGGTGCCGGTGTGGACGCTGCTGGTGACGTGCGCGGTCGTGAGCACCGCGCTGGCGTACGTACTGTCGATCAGCTCGCTGCGGCTCCTGCCCGCGAACGTGGCCAGCGTGCTGGCCGTGTGCGAGCCGATCGTGGCGACCGTGCTCGCCTGGCTGTTGCTCGGCCAGGCGCTCACGGCAATTCAGGTCGCCGGCGCGGTGGTCCTGCTGGCCGGCGCGACGGTGGTACAGCTCGCCTCGCGCCGGCCCGCGCTCATACCGGGATGACCGTCGGGACGATCATCGGGCGGCGGCGGTAGGTGTCGGCGACCCAGCGGCCGACCACCCGGCGCACGGACTGGGCGATGCGGTGCGTGTCGGTGATGCCCTCCGACTCGGTGTGGGACAGCTCCATCTCCACCAGGGACACGACCTCGTCCAGTGCCTTCGGGTCGTCGGAGAAGCCGCGGCCCGAGATCGTCGGCGGGCCGAGTGCCCGGCCCGTGCTCGCCTCGACGGCCACGGTGATCGCGATGAAGCCGCCCTCGCCCAGGATCAGGCGGTCGGACAGGGTCGACTCGCCCACGTCGCCGACGGACAGCCCGTCGACGTACACGTGGCCGACCTCGACCCGCCCGCTGATCACCGCGCGGCCGTCCACCAGGTCGACGACGACGCCGTCCTCGGCGATGACCACGTGGTCGGCCGGCACGCCGGTCGCCACGGCCAGGGCCGCGTTCGCACGCAGGTGACGCCACTCGCCGTGCACGGGCATCACGTTCGACGGCCGGACCGCGTTGTACAGGAACAGCAGCTCGCCGGCCGACGCGTGACCGGACACGTGCACCCGCGCGTTGCCCTGGTGCACCACGTTCGCGCCCAGCCGGGACAGCTCGTTGACCACGCCGAACACCGCGGTCTCGTTGCCCGGGATCAGCGAGCTGGCCAGCACGACGGTGTCCCCGGGAAAGATCTTGATCTGCCGGTGGTCGCCACGCGCCATCCTGGACAGCGCGGACAGCGGCTCGCCCTGCGAACCGGTCGACACGAACAGCACCTGGTGCTCGGGCAGCTGCAGCGCCTCGTCCAGGTCGACCAGCAGGCCCTCCGGCACGTGCAGCAGCCCCAGGTCGGCGGCGATGCCCATGTTGCGCACCATCGACCGGCCCACCAGGGCCACCCGCCGCCCGTGCCGCACGGCGACGTCGAGCACCTGCTGCACGCGGTGCACGTGGCTCGCGAAGCACGCCACGATCACCCGCTGCTGCGCCCGCATGATCACGCCGTCGAGCACCTGGCCGATCTCGCGCTCGGCCATGACGAAACCGGGCACCTCGGCGTTGGTCGAGTCCACCAGGAACAGGTCGACGCCCTCGTCACCAAGGCGGGAGAACCCGGCCAGGTCGGTGAGCCTGCCGTCGAGCGGCAGCTGGTCCAGCTTGATGTCGCCGGTGTGCAGCACGACCCCGGCCGGCGTGCGGATGGCGACCGCCAGCGCGTCCGGGATGGAGTGGTTGACCGCGAAGAACTCGCACTCGAAGTCGCCGTAGGAGACCCGGCCGCCCTCGACGACCTCGCGGAGGTTCGGGTTCAGCCGGTGTTCCTTGCACTTGGCGGCGACGAGCGCGAGCGTGAACCGCGAGCCCACGACCGGCAGGTCCGGGCGATGGCGCAGCAGGAAGGGCACGGCGCCGATGTGGTCCTCGTGACCGTGCGTGAGCACGACGGCGTCGATGTCGTGCATCCTGGACTCGATCGCGCGGAAGTCCGGCAGGATGAGGTCCACGCCGGGTTGCTGGTCCTCGGGGAACAGCACGCCGCAGTCGACGATGAGCAGCCTGCCACCGAACTCGAACACGGTCATGTTGCGACCGATCTCGCCGATGCCACCCAGCGCGACGACGCGCAGTCCCCCGTCGGCGAGCGGAGCGGGCGTAGGGATGTTCGTCACCGATGAACCTGCCCGGCGCTCGTGTGGGTGGTGGGCGAGACGTACGCGGCGGCCGCGTCGGCCTCGGCGACCCGGGCCGCGGCCACGTCCGACGGCGGCGCGTCGGTCAGCGGCACGCCGGCGTCGCCGAGGTCGGCGGCGATCAGCTCGACCTGGGCCGGTGTGGCGGGTGGGAGTGGCAGGCGCGGGTCGCCGGCGTCGTGCCCACGCAGCCGCAGCGCGGCCTTCACGAAGATCACGCCACCGACCCGGCTGTGCGCCCGGTACACCGGCAGCAGGCCGCGGTGGATGGTCCGCGCGGTGACGACGTCGCCGTTCTCGTAGGTGTCCAGCATGCGGCGCAGGCGACCGGCGACCACGTGCCCGATGACGCTGACGAACCCGACGGCGCCGACCGACAGCCACGGCAGGTTCATCGCGTCGTCGCCCGAGTAGTAGGCGAGGTCGGTGTTCGCGATGACCACGCTGCCCGCGAGCAGGTCGCCCTTGGCGTCCTTCACTGCGTTGATCCGCGGGTGCTCGGCGAGCCGGCGCAGCGTGTCGACCTCGATGGGCACGACCGAGCGCGGCGGGATGTCGTAGAGCATGTTCGGCAGGTCGGTCGCGTCGGCGATGGCCGTGAAGTGCGCGACCAGGCCGGCCTGCGGCGGCCGCGAGTAGTACGGGGTGACCACGAGCAGCCCGTGCGCGCCCGCCTGCTGGGCATCGCGCGCGAGGTGCACGGAGTGCGCGGTGTCATAGGTGCCGACCGAGGCGATCACCGTCGCCCGGTCCCCCACCGCGTCGACGACCGCGCGCACCAGCTCGGCCTTCTCGTTGTCGGACGTCGTCGGCGACTCCCCGGTGGTGCCGCTGACCACCAGGCCGTCGTTGCCGAGGTCGACCAGGTGGGCCGCGAGGCGCTGAGCGGCGTCCAGGTCGACCTTCCCACTGGCGTCGAATGGCGTCACCATTGCGGTGATGACCTGGCCGAACGGCCGTCCAGGCTTGGCGGTCGGACACGTGTTCATGACCTCAGACGCTACTCCACCACGACGTACGACCTGTCCAACCGGTCGCCTTCCCGGTCGTACAGGACACACACGACCGTGCGCTCCGTGACCCACGCCTTCTCGGCCGGTACCACCGCGCGGTAGCGCAGCCCGGTCGTGTCGGAGACGTACTCGGACTCGAACATCATCGCGCACATGTTCTCGGTGAAGTCGGTCAGCCGGGTGACGCCCGGGTAGCCGATGTCCGGCTCGGCGTCGTCCGCGTCCGGTTTCGACCAGAAGACCAGCCAGTCGAAGATCTCCGTGTCGTGCGACTTCGCGCAGTCCACCCGTGCGTCGTCGGTGATCCGCGCGCCCTCGCGGAGCTCGCCGGTCAGGCAGATGCCGCCGCCGTCGCGGTGGGCCCAGGTGAACTGCCGCAGGTCACCCCCGGATCCGTAGGTGAGCGCGGGCGCCATGGCGGCCGGCCGCTCCGCCCGGGGCGCGGTCGGGTCCGGCGCGGTGACGGCGTGGACGACGTAGCCGCCGGCGAACATGGCCGTGGCCACCGCGACGGCGACCGCGAGCACCGGCAACGACCAGCGGCGGCGAGGCGTGACCGGAGCAGGCGTGTGCTGCGTGTTGCCGCTGAGGACGACCGGGACCGGCGCCGTCGGCACACGGGTGCGTGGCATGGTGGTCGCCTGTGTGAGCAGGCGGCGGACCTGGGGGGCGGACGGGCGCGCCTCGGGGTGGCTGTTGAGCAGGCCGGTGATCACCGTCGCCAGTGGGCCCTGGCAGCGGCCCACCTGCGGGACCTCGTTGAGGATCGCCTGGATGGCGGCGGCCGTGTTGTCCCGCTCGAACGCCGAGTAGCCCTCGACCGCGAAGAACAGGACCGCGCCCAGCGCCCACAGGTCCGAGCCGGCGTCGGCGTCGGCGCCACGCAGGCGTTCCGGGGCCATGTAGACGGGCGAGCCGACCAGGATGCCGGTGGTGGTGAGGTGCGGGTCGTCCGTGGACTGGGCGATGCCGAAGTCGGTCAGCTTCACCCGCCCGTTCGGCAGCACCATGATGTTCGACGGCTTGACGTCCCGATGCACGACGCCGGCCGCGTGCGCGGTCTGCAGGGCGGACAGCAACTGCTCCGCGATCCTGGCCACCGTGCCCGGCGGCATCGGCCCTTCCCGGTCGACGATGTCGGCGAGCGTCGGCGCCTCGATCAGCTCCATCACGATGAACGTCCGGTCGTGCTCGCGGAGCACGTCGTACACCGTGACCACGGCCGGGTCGTTGAGCCGCCCGGCCGCGCGGGCCTCACGCAGCACCCGCTCCTTGAGGACCCGCCGCGCACGCGGGTCGGCCCGCTCGGCCAGGTGCAGCTCCTTGATCGCCACGCGCCGCCCGATCGTGCGGTCATCGGCCAGCCAGACGATGCCCATGCCGCCGCGGCCGATCTCCCGGATCACGGAGTACCGGCCGGCGATCACACGTTCCTGGGTCACCCCTCCCCCTTCCTCCCGACCCTCGGACCGGCGGCGGTCGGCGCGGGTTCCCGGAAACCTCCACTACTCCGGAACGACGTACGACTTGTTCAGCTGCTTGTCGTCCCGTTCGTAGAGGACGCAGCTGACGCTGCGGCGCTCGGCCCAGGCCCGTCGCGTCGGCACCAGGGCGCGGTAGCGCAGCGAGGACCGGTCGGCGATCACGTCCGACTCGAAGATCGCCGTGCAGTAGGTCTCGGCGAAGCCGGCCAGCACGTCGAAACCGGGGTACGCGATGTCCTTCCAGTGGTCGTAGTCCTGGTCGGGCTTTTCGTAGAAGGTCCGCGAGGCGAACTCCTCGAAGACGTGCGGGTCGGTGCACGCGACGTGCTGGGTCTGCGTGATCCGCCGGCCCTCGGCCAGGTCACCGGCCATGCAGGCGCCCTCAGGAGAGCTGTTGTAGCTCCACTCCTCGAGGTAGCCGTCCCCGCCGGTGCCGTAGGTCCGCGTCTCGTCCATGCCGGCGGGCACGGCCGGGCCCGGCGCCGTGGCGACGCGGAGGAGGTAGCCGCCGGCCAGCAGGGCGACCGCGAGCACGACGGTGGCGACGAGCACCGGCCTCGACCGGCGACGGGCCTGCCGCTGGTACGTCGTGAGCGGGGTGGTGGCGCCTTCCTGGGGCACGCCGGCCGCCCGGGCGAGCAGGCCGCGGACCTGGGCGGCGGACGGGCGGGCCTCGGGGTGGCTGTTGAGCAGGCCGGTGACCACCGCGGCCAGCGGGCCCTGGCAACGGGTCAGGTACGGCACCTCGTTGAGGATGGCGTGCATGGTCGCGGCAGTCGTCTGGCGCTCGAACGCCGCGTGGCCCTCCACGGCGAAGAACAGGACCGCGCCCAGCGCCCACAGGTCGGAGCCGGCGCCGGCGTCGTCGCCGCGCAGGCGTTCCGGGGCCATGTACACGGGTGAGCCGACGAGGATGCCGCTGGTGGTCAGCCGCGGGTCGTCGGTCGACTGCGCGATGCCGAAGTCGGTCAGCTTCACCCGCCCGTTCGGCAGCACCATGATGTTCGACGGCTTGACGTCCCGATGCACGACGCCGGCCGCGTGCGCGGCCGCCAGGGCGTCGAGGAGCTGTTCGGCGATGCGTGCGACGGTGTCCTGCGGGAGCGGCCCCCGGTCCTCGACGAGCTGGGACAGGGTGTCGGCCTGGATCAGCTCCATCACGATGAACGTGGTCCCGTGCTCGCGGAGCACGTCATAGACCGTGACCACGCCCGGGTCGTTGAGCCGGCCGGCGGCGCGGGCCTCCCGGAGGACGCGCTCCTCGAAGACGGTCTTCTCCTCGGCAGCCACGTCGTCGGGAAGGTGCAGCTCCTTGATCGCGACGCGGCGGCCGATGGTCCGGTCCTCGGCCAGCCACACGACGCCCATGCCGCCGCGGCCGATCTCGCGCAGCAGCGCGTACCGGCCGGCGATCAGCCGCTCCTCCGCCCGCACCTGCTCCTGGGCCACCGCGCCATCTCCCTCCCGGCCGCACGGCACTCCGACCCGGGGAAGACGCCCGCGGTTCCCTAAAGGCGCCGGCGAAAGCCCTGCACGGCCTCGATGGCCTGCTGGTCGCCGTCGAACTCGACGCGGACGGCGGCGCGTCCCGTGGCGAACAGCAGCAGCTCACCCGGCTCGCCGCTGACCGTCACGCTCTCCGGAGCACGCTTGACGACGATCTCCTGGCCGTCCGGGCGGTGCAGGACGAGGCCCACCGGGCTGCGGCGCAGGGTCAGGAACGACGTGCGGCGCAGGCCGGCCCACAGGGCCGCGTCCCGCTCGGCGTCCGGCTTCCTCGGCTCCCAGCCCGCCTGGCCGCGGCGGGTGTCCTCGTGGTGGATGAAGAACTCGATGCTGTTGACCGCCTTGTCCAGCGCCGGGATGCGGGTGGGCCACCACGGGGCCGGACCGTTGCGGACCAGGTCCACCAGCTCGCGCCACGGTCGGCGGGCGTAGGAGTCCTGGACGCGCCTGGTGTAGCCGGCCAGGGGTTTGAGCAGGATGCCGGGAGCGCCGTCCGCACGGCGTTCGCGGATGACCAGGTGCGCCGCGAGGTCTCTGGTCTGCCAACCCGTGCACAGAGTCGGCTCGTTAGGGCCGATCTCGTCGAACAGGTCACACAGGGCGGCGCGCTCTTCCGTTGCCAACGACATGCGTCCACCTTCTCAGTTGGTGGGGATCACCTGCGAGGTGAGCTGCTTGCCGTCGCGGCGGTAGATCAGGCAGTACTGGCCGCGGTCCCGGTCCGACGTCGAGGCGTCCTCCCAGGACTCCTGGCTGGGCACCAGCGAGGCGTGCATCAGCTTGTCGCGTTCGGAGCTCGGCAGGACGCCGTTCAGGCCGAACACCAGCACGCACGACGACTCGGCCGTCGCCTCCAACGCGTCCCGGCCCGGGTAGGCGACGTCCTCGCCGGTGAACGGGTCCAGCACGTACAGCACCTCGAAGTCGTGCGGGCCGGCGCAGTCGGCGCTGTTGGTGTAGCTGCGGCCGGGCTCTAGCCGGGCCGGCGCGCACTGGTTGTTGGACAGGTCGAACTCCGGGATGTCCGCGCCGTCGCCGCCGTAGGTGTAGGTCGGTCCCTTGGTGGGGTCGTCCACCGGCGCGACGAGACCGACGCGGCCGGTGAACCAGCCGCCGACGAAGGCACCCGCGACCAGCACGACCACCGCCGCGAGGATCGGCCACCACGCGCGACGCTTCGCCGAACCGCCATCCGGTCGGGTGCCCCGCGACGGGGTGTACATGGCGGTCACGTTCTGCGGTCCGGTCATCGGCTGGGTCACCTGGGTGAGCAGGCCGCGTACCTGCTGGGTGGACAGCCGCGCCTTGGGCGTGACGTTGAGCAGGCCGGTGACCACCGCGGCCAGCGGGCCCTGGCAACGGGTCAGGTACGGCACCTCGTTGAGGATGGCGTGCATGGTCGCGGCCGTCGTCTGGCGCTCGAACGCCGCGTGGCCCTCCACGGCGAAGAACAGCGACGCGGCCAGCGCCCACAGGTCCGAGCGGGCGTCGGCCTGCTCGCCGCGGATGACCTCGGGCGCGAGGTAGGTGGGCGAGCCCACGAGCATGCCGCTGGTGGTCAGCCGCGGGTCGTCGGTCGACTGCGCGATGCCGAAGTCGGTCAGCTTCACCCGCCCGTTCGGCAGCACCATGATGTTCGACGGCTTGACGTCCCGATGCACGATGCCGGCGGCGTGGGCGGTGTCGAGCGCGTCGAGCAGCTGTGTGGCGATGGGGGCGACGGCCTCCTGCGGCAGCGGCCCCTGCCGGGCGACGATGGCCGCGAGCGTCGGCGCCTGGATCAGCTCCATGACGATGTAGGTGGCGCCGGCCTCCTGGAGCACGTCGAACACCGTGACCACGCCCGGGTCGTTCAGCCGCCCGGCCGCGCGGGCCTCACGCAGCACCCGCTCCTCGAGCACCCGCTTCTCCTCCTGGGGCACTCCGGCCGGCAGGTGCAGCTCCTTGATCGCGACGCGCCGGCCGATGGTCCGGTCCTCGGCCAGCCAGACGACGCCCATGCCGCCGCGGCCGATCTCCTGCAGGAGCGCGTACCGGCCGGAGATCACCCGCTGCTGGGTCACCTGTTCAGGCTGCTGGGTCACGCCGCTCCCTCGTTCGCTCCGCGAGCCTGGTTCGCTCCGCAAGCTCCGCTCACGCCGGGGATGTTAGATGGCCGTATGCCGGCATGGGTCCTGCACGTCGATCTCGACCAGTTCATCGCCGCGGTCGAGATCCTGCGGGACCCGTCACTGGCGGGCAAACCGGTCGTGGTGGGCGGGCGCGGGGACCCCACCGAGCGGGCGGTGGTGGCGACCGCGTCGTACGAGGCACGCGAGTCCGGCGTCCACTCCGGCATCCCACTGCGGCTGGCGCTCCGCCGCTGCCCGGACGCCGTCTTCCTGCCGTCCGACCCCACCGCGTACGACGAGGCGTCGGCCGGGGTGATGGCCGTGCTGCGGTCGTTCGGCGTGCCGCTGGAGGTGCTGGGCTGGGACGAGGCGTTCCTGGGCGTGACCGCCGATGACCCGTTCGAGTTCGCCCGGTCGGTGCAGGCGGCCGTCCTCGACCGGACCCGGCTGTCGTGCTCGGTGGGCATCGGCGACAACAAGCTGCGGGCCAAGCTGGCGACCGGGTTCGCGAAGCCGGCCGGGGTGTTCCAGTTGACCAGGTCCAACTGGTTCGAGGTCATGGCGGACCGCCCGACCACCGCGCTGTGGGGCATCGGCACGAAGACGGCCCGGAAGCTGGCCGAGCTGGGCTACACCACGGTCGCGGAGCTGGCCCGCGCGGACGAGGACGCGCTGGCCACCCGGCTCGGCCCGCGGATGGGCCCCTGGTACCGGGGCCTGGCGCGCGGGGCCGGCGGCACGGCGGTCACGAGCACGCCTTACGTGGCGAAGTCACGCAGCCGGGAGACGACCTTCCAGTCTGACCTGACCGAGCTGCCGGAGATCACCGCGGAGGTGGTCGCGCTGGCCCGCCGGGTCGCGGCGGACGTCGTCGACGAGGGCCGGCCGGCGGCGCGGGTGGCCGTGAAGGTGCGGTTCGTGCCCTTCTTCACCCACACCCGCAGCGTGACGCTGCCGGCACCGACGGCCGACCCCGGCCTCCTGGAGAACGCGGCGCTGGCCGTGCTGGCGAAGTTCACGCTGGACCGGCCGATCCGATTGCTGGGGGTGCGGGCGGAGTTCCCGGAAGATCGGCGATAGTAGGCGCATGCACTTCCTGATCGTTCCAGGCATCAACGGCTCCGACGAGCAGCACTGGCAGACCGCGTGGCAGTCCGCGTGGGGCTCGTCCGCGACACGGTTCGCCCCGGCCTCGTGGGACGAGCCGGACCTGGACGACTGGCGCACGGCGCTCGACCGGACCGTGTCGGGGATCCAGGACGACGTGGTGGTCATCGCCCACAGCCTGGGTTGTCACGCCATCACGGCGTCGCCGGTCCGGCCCAACGTGCGCGGGCTGTTCCTCGTCGCGCCGCCGGACGTCTCCCGCGCGGAGTTCCCCCGCGAGGCCGCCACCTTCACCACGCTGACGCCGACGCCGGTGTCCGTCCCCGGCCTGGTCGTCTTCGGCGAGGACGACCCGTACTGCGAGCCGGCGGTGAGCGTCCGCCTGGCCACGGGCTGGGGCCTCCCCCACGTCAGCGCGGGCGCCGTCGGGCACGTGAACGCGGCAGGCGGGGTCGGCGGCTGGGAGTTCGGCAAGGCCCTCCTGATCGCGTTCCTGGCCGGCATGACGCTGCGCTGACGCTCAGACCGTCGGGATCGTGCCGCCGTCGACGAGGTAGTCGGCGCCGGTGACGCTCGCGGCCGCGTCGGAGGCCAGGAACCCGACCACCTCGGCGACCTCGTGGGGTTCCGCGAACCGTCCGGTCGGGACGCCGCCGAGGGAGTCCAGGAGCGACTGGCGCGCCGCCTGCCGGTCGCCGTCGAACTGGGTGGCCAGCCGGTCGACCAGGCGGTCGGCGGCCTCGGTGTGGATGCCGCCCGGTGACACGGTGTTGACGCGGATGCCGTGCGGCGCCAACTGGTTGGCCAGGCCGAGGCTGTAGGTGCGCAGCGCGGCCTTGGCGGCGGCGTAGGCCAGCGTGCTGTTCCACAGCGGCATGCGTGCCTGGATCGACCCGACGTGGACGATCGCGCCCCGTCCCGCGTCGAGCATCGCCGGCACGACCGCCCGGTCCAGCCGCACGGCGGCCAGCAGGTTGAGGTCGAGCTCACGCTGCCAGGTGTCGTCGTCGAGGACCGCGAAGCCGCCGCTCGGCGCGCTCGACCCGCCGGCCACGTGCACCAGGATGTCCGGTGCGCCAACGGCTTCCGCGACGGCGGCCGCGGTATCCGGCGCGGTGAGGTCCGCGGTGACGGACGCGTCCCGACCTCGGCCGATGGTGGTGACCGTCGCGCCGGCCGCCGCCAGGCGCGCGACCACGGCCGCCCCGGTGCCTTTCGTGCCGCCCGCCACGACGGCATGGCGGCCGGTCAACGACAGTGCGTCCGGATAGGTCATGAGATCCACTCCCAAGTGACTTCTGTTTTAGCAGTTAGTGACTGACTGCTAATATAGCAGTGACCGAGGGAGGTAGCGGTGGCCAGCAAGATCCGGCTCGAGGACCGGGAGTGCCCGCTGTCGACGACGCTGGGAATCGTCGGTGAGTGGTGGACCGTCCTGATCCTGCACGACTGCTTCGACGGCTACACCCGCTTCGACGAGTTCCAGGCCAACATCGGCCTCTCGTCGAGCATGCTGACCAGCCGGCTGAGGACGCTCGTCGAGCGCGGGATCCTGGCGCGCCGGCCCTACCAGGACCGGCCGGTGCGGTACGAGTACGTGCTCACCGAGCTCGGGCGGTCACTGCGGCCGGTGCTGGTCGCGCTCGCGGCGTGGCGCAACGCACAGCTGGCCCCCGAGGAGCGGGCCATGGTCCTCGTCGACACGCGGACCGGCCGGGAGGCCGAGCCGGTGGTCGTCGACGCCGTCACCGGCGAGCCGGTGGACGGGTCGCGGTACGTGTTCGCCGCGGGGCCCGCGGCGGGGCCGGTCATGCGACAGCGCTACGAAGGGGTGACCGGTCAGCTCGGGCCGATCTCGTGACCCGCCTCCCGCAGGGCCTTCAGCGCGCGTTCCAGGTCGACGGCCGGCACCAGCACGTGGTCGGTGTCGTACGTCGAGACCGCGAGCAGGGTCACCCCCGCGGCGGCCAGCTCGCCGGCCAGGGCCGCCATCACGCCGGTGAGGTCGAACTCCAGGGGGCCGCGGACGGTCAGCAGCCGCCAGCCGGGGCGGGTGTCCGCACTCGGCGGCGCCACCGCCGACGGGCACACCACCGATACGCCGTGCGCGGTCGTGGTGACCGAGACCAGGCCGTCCGCCTCGATGGGCGGCGGGGCCGCGGCCAGCCGCGTGATCGTGTACTCCCCTGGCGCGAGGTCGACGATGAGCCGTTTCACCGCCGTCAGCCTTCGGTGACGAACGGGCTCGACGCGACCTCGGTGCCGTCCGGCAGGGTCGAGATCACGAAGTCGTCGAACACGTTCGCCGCCGACTTCTGTAGCTGGCGCAGGCACTCGACGGCCAGCTCGCGGATCTCCACGTCCGCGTGCTCGCTCGCCCGCATGGCGATGAAGTGGCGCCAGGCCCGGTAGTTGCCGGTCACCACGATCCGGGTCTCGGTCGCGTTCGGCAGCACCGCCCTGGCGGCCTGCCTGGCCTGCTTGCGGCGCAGGGTCGCGTTCGGGACGTCCGCGAAGTGCTCCTCCAGGCCCTGGAGCAGCTCGGTGTACGCGGCGACGCTCGCCTCGGCGGCCTTCATGAACTTCTCGTGCAGCACCGGGTCGCTCGCGATGACGGCCGGCTCGACCATGGCCGCCGTGCGCTCCGGGACGTAGCGCTGCGACAGCTGGGAGTAGGAGAAGTGGCGATGGCGGATCAGCTCGTGGGTCAGCGAGCGGGAGATGCCGGTGATGTAGAAGCTGACGGTGCCGTGCTCCAGCACGGAGAGGTGCCCGACCTCGAGGATGTGGCGCAGGTACCCGGCGTTGGTCGCGGTGGTCGGGTTCGGCTTCTTCCAGGACTGGTAGCACGCGCGGCCCGCGAACTCGGCGAGCGCCTCACCGCCCTCGGCGTCGGTCGACCACGGCACGTCCGCCGGCGGGAAGAACTCCGTCTTCGCGATCAGTTGGACCCTGGGCGGCACCGTCTCCGTCATGCCGCAGAGCCTAACCGCCGGATGCCGCCGCACGGGCCCGCGACGCGATGCACGGTCCGGATGCACGGGCGGTGCGCGGTGCTGTCACCAACGACACTTGCGTGATGTCACTTGTGATGTCACCATGGCATCATGGATCTCACACCGTACATCGCCTCGTTGCGGGAGGATCTCGTCACGGCCGCGTCGGCCGGTGACGAGAACACCCGCCGCACGGCCGAGGTACTCGCCGCGGCGCTGGAGCCCGCCGCGCGCCTCGCGATCATGAACGCGCTGTCCGACCTGGCCGCCGAGGTGACCGCCTCGCTGGACGACCACGTGGTCGACGTCCGGCTCGCCGGCCGGGACGTGCAGGTCGTGGTCACCGGCCGCGGCACGCCGCACGACGACTCGCGCGCGGGTGACGTCCCACCGGTCGACGAGACCGCGGGGGGCGACATGAGCCGCATGACGCTGCGGCTGTTCGAGCAGCTCAAGGCCAAGGCCGAGCAGGCCGCGGCGGCACAGGGGGTGTCGCTGAACACATTCGTGCAGCAGGCCGTCCAGGGGGCGCTGCACCGCAAGGGGGGCTTCGGCGGCAAGGACTGGAGCCGGGAGTGGAGTCGCGCCTGGGGCAGCGGCGGCCCGGAACGCGGGCAGAGCCAGCACCGCGTGCACGGTTGGTACGAGGGGTGACGAGCAGTGACCGAAGAGCAGGCTGAGGACGTAGTCCGGCGGCAGAGCTTCGAGGCCGACGGGCCGGTCGAGCTGGACCTGGGCACCGGAGGTGGTGCCGTGACGGTCCGGCTGGTCGACGAGCCGGGCGTGCACGTCGAGGTCCGCCACGACACGGGTGCGGGCACGCCGTGGGCGCAGGGCATCAGCAGCATCATGAGCTGGGTCAACACCCAGTTCCCGCAGTTCAGTGGGCAGTTCGGGGAGGGCGTGCCGACCGGTTCGACCGCCGAGGCGGAGGCCGTGCGGCAGACCCGACTCGACTACGCCGCCGGCCGGCTGGTGGTGCGGACGCCGCGCGAGCTACAGCTGCGCAACGCGCCGATCGCGGTGTCGGTACAGGCACCGGCCGGCTCACACGTGACGGCGAGCAGCGGTTCCGGACACGTCAACATCTCCGGTCGCGCCGGCCGGCTGGAGCTGCACACCGGCTCGGGCCGCATCACGACGGACCAGGCCGAGGGCTCGGCGAAGGTCGAGACGGGGTCGGGCACCGTCCGCCTCGGCCCGATGGCCGAGGGCCTGCGGGCGAAGTCCGGCACCGGCGACATCGAGGTGACGTCGATCGGCGGCGCGAGCACGGTCGTGACCGGCAGCGGCGACGTCTGGCTGGGCGCGGTGACCGGCGACGTGCTGGCCCGCACCGGCAGCGGCCGCGTGACCATCGCGAACGCCGCGTCCGGCGAGCTGGAGCTGCACTCCGGCTCGGGCGCCATCCACGTCGGCATCCGCAAGGGCAGCCCGGCGGAGGTCGACCTGTCCTCCAACTCGGGCGAGGCCCGCAGCGAACTGGACCTGACGGCCACCCCACCGGCGAACAAGCCACCCCTACGCATCCGCGGTCGCACCGGCTCCGGCAGCGCCCTGGTCACAGCCGCCACCGAGTAACCAGAACCCCACCAGGCCCGACCGAGGGGGACCGGCCTGGGTGGTACCTCCCTCCCCAGCACCGGAGGCACCACCCAGGCCACTTCCAACCCCCCGCGAGTCCCGCGTTCAAACACAGCGAGTCCCGCGTTGAAACACACCGAACTGCGGTCTCGTGCACAAGAACCGGAGCACTTCGAACACCGCACCAACCGCGATCTCGTGAGGCCGCTTCATCGCGCGGTGAGGAGCGTGGTTCGTGTCGCGCCCGCTCGTTCGAGGCGTAGGGCGAGTGCGGCGACAATGCCCGTTGGTGTCTGAATGACGCCGACGGGCCGTTCGCGATGTGGCACTGTCGTGCTTCGCGACGTGGCACCGCCGCACCGTTTGCGACGTGGCCACCGTCGTGCCGTTCGCCTCATGCGGGCCAGGCCTCGCCGCATCCCTTGCCCACCAGCACATCCCGCCGAGGATGAACCCTTGTGCACACGATTCCGGACCGACATCTGCACGAACCCGCAACTCGGTATGGGTAAACGCGGGACTCGGGGTGTTTGAGGGCGGGACTCGCGGTGGGGTCAGGGTTTGAGGGCCGTGCGCATTTCTTTTGTCAGGTTGCCGTTTGGGCCTAGTTCTACGGCGTTCAGGCCCAGCCAGGTGGCCATGGTGCGTAGTTCGGCGGCCAGTTCGCGGGCGACGTGTGGCTTGTCGACGCCTGGTTCGGTGAAGACGCCCTTGGCGCGGAGGACGCCGGCCATGCGGTCCGTCTTCAGGTCTACGCGGCCCACCAGTTGGCCGTCCAGCAGGAAAGGGAAGACGTAGTAGCCGTAGACGCGCTTCGGCTCCGGGACGTAGATCTCGATGCGGTAGTGGAAGTCGAAGATCCGTTCGGTCCGCTCGCGTCGCCAGATCAGCGGGTCGAACGGGGCCAGCAGCGCGCGGCCCGTGACCTTGCGCGGCGTCCGCGCGTCGACGTGCCGGTACGCCGGGTGCTGCCACCCGTGCACGGTCACCGCCTCCACCAGGCCCTGCTCCACCAGCGTGGACAGCGCGGCCTTGCTGCGTTCCGGCGGCAGACGGTAGTAGTCCCGCAGGTCCGGCTCGGTGCCGATGCCGTGCGCGCTCGCCGCGCGCAGCATCAGCTGCCGCGCGGCCTCGGCGTCGGAGACCGGTGGCGCGGACAGCACCTCGGGCGGGAGCACCCGCTCGGGTAAGTCGTACAGGCGCTGGAAGCCGCGCCTGGTGCCGGTGGTCAGCTCACCGGTCGCGAACAGCCACTCGCACGCGTGCTTGACGTCCGACCGGTTCCACCAGCCGCCCGGCGCCTTCCTCGCCCGCCGCTCGTTGAGCCCCAGCTCGTCCTCCAACGGGCCGGCGCCGATCGGGCCCAGCTCCTTGACCGCCGCCAGCACGTCGTCGAACAGGCCGGGCGAACGTTTGCGCAGGGCCGCGAACCGGTGGGCGTACTTGCGCTCGTACTCACGCATGCGCCACCGGAACAGCGGCCAGTCCTCGACCGGCAACAGGCTCGCCTCGTGTGCCCAGTACTCGACCAGCATCCGCGGCCGGCGGGCCCGGTGCGTCCACGCCGCGTCGTCCACGAGGTCGGCGGGGTACGGGCCGAGCCGGCTGAACAGCGGCATGTAGTGCGCCCGCACCGCGACGTTCACCGAGTCGAGCTGGATCAGCCGGACCCGGTCCAGCACCCGCCGCAGGTGCCGGCGGGACACCTCTCCCCCGGGCCGGGCGTCGGTGAACCCCTGGGCGCCCAGCGCGACGCGCCGTGCGACGTCGGCGCTGAGGGTGGTCGAAACTGCCATGGTCAAACCATGGCACAGGGCACCGACAGTTCTGTTCAGCGCGGTCGGAAGGCGGATCCGACGATCGTGTCCATGTCCGTGATCGTCGCCACGCACCGGTAGACGCCCAGCTCGGTCGACTTGTCGTCCGACGACGGCGGCAGGATCTCCGACTGCCACCGCTCCGGCCCGAGCTGCAGCGCGTCCCCGTACCGCGAGGCCAGCAGCGTCTCCACCGAGCACACCTTCCGCACGGTCGGGTGCGCCTCCAGCACGTCCGCGTACGGATCGGCGACGTCCCCCGGCACCAGCGCGATCGCGTACGTCTCGAACGAGTGGTCCTGTTCGCACGGCAACCGGCGGATGCTCTCGATCTCCCCGTTGATCACGACCATGCCCGACCAGCACTCCGCCTTCTCGACGCATGCGGCCTGCGCGTCCTTGACCTGCGCCGCGGGGCAGTTCTCGGTCACCGTCCGTACGCCGTAGACCTCGGACGGCGACTTCTTGGGACTCGTGACCGGTGGGTTGATCGTGTCGCCGGCCTGCTGGCCGGCGCCCCCTCCCCCGATGTCGCGCAGCGCGAAGTACCAGACGCCCGCCATCACCAGCACCGCCGCGAGCGCGGCGCCCAGCCAGATCGCCGCCTTGTTCCTCCCGCGTGGCGGCGGGGCGGACGAGTGGTACTGCGGTGGGGGCCCGGTGGGACCGGACGGGTACGCCGGCGGGTGGCCGGCCGGCGGATAGGACGGCCGTGGTGTGGCGACGGTCATCACTGGCGTGGTCACCGCGTGCCGTGGACTGGGGAAGTCACCCACGTTCAGCTGCGACAGGTCCGCCCGCAGCGCCGCCGCCTCCGGGTACCGGTGCGCCGGGTCGCGAGCCAGGCCGCGCCGCAGCACGGCCATGAACTCCGCCGGCACGCCCGGTATGTCCTGGATCGGCGCGTCGTGCAGGCGGATGATCTCCGGCACGCTCAGCTCGCGGTCCGGCGGGTACCGCGGCGGACGGCCGGCCAGCAGCGTGTACAGGGTGGCGGCCAGCGCGTAGACGTCCGACTGGGGCGTCGGCGGCACCAGGTGGAACTGCTCGGGGGCCGCGTAGGCCGGGGTCAGGGCCTCCAGGGTGACCGAGGTGTCCCGGCCCGTCTCCATCAGCGCGGCCAGGCCGAAGTCGGACAGCGCGACCGTGCCGTACCGCTTGACCAGGATGTTGCCGGGCTTGATGTCGCGGTGCAGCACGCCGAGGTCGTGCGCCGCGGCCAGCGCGTCCGCGATCTTCTGGCCGATGTCGCCGACCTCGCGCGGGGACATCGGACCCCGCTGGGCGAGCGACCCGCCGGTGCAGATCTCCATCACGATGTAGGGCCGGGCGTCCGGCAGCACGCCCGCGTCGTAGATCTCCACGACGTGCGGGTGCCCGGACAGGCGGCCGGCGGCGCGGACCTCGCGGAGGAACCGGCGCTGGTCGCGGTCGTCGAGGATCACCCGCGTGTCGAGTTTGATCGCGACCTCGCGGTCGATGGTGATCTGACGGGCGCGGTACACCACACCGAAACCACCACGCCCCAACGCGTCGACGATCTGGTAGCCGGGGACGGAGACGGTCACGAGCGGAGAGCGTAGCCGAATGAATTTCAGTATCCCCGCTGGTTGACCGGTTTCCTTCAGCAACTAGGTTCGTCCCATGGCCGTAGCCACCGTCCGTCCCGCCGTGCCGTCCGACGCGGCCGAGATCGCCCGCATCCAGCTCGTCACGTGGCGGGCCGCGTACCACGACCTGCTGCCCGCCGAGGTGCTGGACGCGCTGGCAGCGGACGAGGCGGAGGCGACCTGGCGGCACACCATCGAGCAGGGTCCGGCCAGGGTGTTCCTGGCCACCGAGGGACAGTTCCAGGTGGGCTTCGCCGCGGCCGGGCCCGCGCCGCAGGACGAGTCCGCCGGGGCGGACGGGACGCCCGTACCCGACGCGGACCGGGTCGCGCTGGTGAGCGTCCTGCTGGTCGAGCCCCGCTGGGGTCGCCGGGGCCACGGCGGCCGGCTGCTCGCGGCCGCGGGCGACGCGATGCTCGCGGATGGTTTGGCCAGGGGTATCAGCTGGGTAGCCGAGCAGGACAAGGCGTCACTGGGCTTCTGGGAACGCGCCGGCTGGCTGGCCGACGGGACGGTTCGCACGCTCGACGCGGGTGGCCGGCCGTTACGTGAGGTGCGTATGACGGGCACGCTCAGTTTCGAGTTGCAAAGCTGACACAACCACTAGCCCTCACGCGACGTCTCCTGTAGTGGAAGTAGCCGCACCGGCCCGCGCTCGACCCGTGCTCGGGGTACGCTGCGGCAGTCCTCGACCTCGGCTGGAGGTGCTGCCGGTGCTCGCGTGGCTCGGTCTGACGCTCGGCGTCGCCTTCGGGTCCGCGCTCCTGCCGCTCATCAGCGTCGAGATCTTCCTGGTCGGCCTGGCCATGCAGCAACCACACATCCCGTGGCTGTTACTGGGCGCGGCGGTCGCGATCGGCCAGGTTTCCGGCAAACTCCTGTACTACTACGCCGCCAAGGGCGACCTGCACCTGCCGGCATTCATGCATCGCAGACACAAGGAAAAGCTGGAAACGCCCCGCCGCCTGCGCTGGCACCGCCGCACGAAGCGATTCCGCATGTGGGTCGAGGTGCTGCGGGAGAAATGCCAGCGCCACCCGAAATGGATGGTCGGCACGTACGGCATCAGCTCGGTACTCGGCCTGCCGCCGTTCATGGCCACATCCGTACTCGCCGGCATGGTGCGAATGAACCTCACGGCATTCATCGGCGCCGGCCTGGCCGGCCGCTTCATCCGTTTCAGCGCGCTGGCCGCTTCCCCGGCAATCTGCGCCGGTTGGTTCTTCTGACGCCCAGTGCCGGGATTCTGGCGGGCGCGGAATCTAGGCGTCCGCCCAGGCGTCGCCGACACAGCCTTCTTCCCAGGCCCAGCGGCTGTCCTGCTCACCCTCACGCAGGAGCCTCTTCACCGCGACAAGATCGGCGTCGCCAGGCACATTGAGCGCGACAATGCCGTACTGCTCAATTCCCTCGCCGTCGATGCCGAACGGTTTGAACGTGTCGAGCACGGCCTGCCGGTCACCGTGGAGCGGGCCGCTGCGGTACGGGATAACCCGAATAGTGCAGTTGCCGGACCATTTGATGGTCTTGTCCGCCCACAGCGCGCCGTCGCCGTCCTCGGTCACCGCCACGACGTCGAAGCACGCGAACCCGCGGGCGAAGAACGGAATGTTGTCCAACACGACGACGCGTTCACGCGGGGTCGGGGTGGCCCACATCCGCTCGACGGTCACGGGTGGCCAGCCTTCGGCATCCTGCTCCACCGCGAAATACACGCGCACGTGGTCCGTCATGGCGACAGTTTGGCGTACGGGCGGCGGAATCGCAGATCCGCCACCCGTACGACATCAAACAAATATATCTTCCGCCACGGGCACCAGCGCCACCCGCGCCCGGTCCGGCTCGTAGGCCAACCGGGGCACGGCGAACACCGCGGTGACCGGACCGTCCGCGGTGCGGGCGGCGTAGGTCAGCAGGCGCCACTCACCCTCGTCCCAGTGGTCGAGCAGGTCGGAGGTCAACTGCTCGACCACCGACCGGTACGCCCCGCTCTTCCACAGTTGCTGGATCGTCGACTCCAGCGGGATCTCGACGGCGTGCCGCGACAGCGGGTGGCGCCGCCGGACGCGCCAGCGCCGCAACGGAATCAGCCAACGGTGATCCAGCTCGGGCGACAGCGCGACGACGACGGCGCCCTCGACGACCGCCACCCCGACTGTCGCAAGTGGACTGTTCAGCCAGGGTTCCGTTGCCGTCACGGCGAGAGCGCTCAGGACGAGGAGCACGCCGGCACGCGCGAAGCCGCGGCCGCGCACCGGGGTGTGCTTGTCCCCGAGACAACCGCACGACGACTCCGGCGCCCGCCAACGGCCGTACGCCAGGTAACCCAGCATGCCGGCCGACAGTGCCACCGCCGCGTAGGCCTCCGCCGCGAACACCGGCGGCGCGAGGAGAAGCAGCCCCGCCACCGCCTCGACGGCGCCGACCGCGCGGTACGCGACCGCGACCCGCTCCGTGCCGGTCAACCTGGCCAGCACGGACCGCCGGGCATGCGCGGAAGCGTTGCGGTGCAACAGTTTGTAGCCACTCGCCCACAGCAGCACGCCGCCGACGACGGCCTGCTGCGCACTCGCCAACCACATGGCCGTCACGCCGCCGCGTAGACGGTGGCGACGTCGACCTCGTTGGTGTCCGGCCGCCAGGCGCCGATCACCTGGGCGTGCCGGCCCACCTCCAGGAGCGACAGGTCGCCGACCGCGGGGGTGTTGTTGTAGACCGCCGCCGTGGTGCCGCTGACGACGTGGCCGACGATCCGGTCGCCGTGGTGGTCCAGGTGCAGCACGTCACGGCCGATCGAGGTGATGTGCACCTGGAGGTTCACGATGTTGAGCCAGACCGCGTCGGCGGCGAGCGTGCCGTCGGGCATGCGGACGCCGCGCGCGTAGAGGCCGTCGCCGACCCTTGCCGCGTCCGCAGTGGTCGGGCGCAGCTTCCACACGCTGGTGGCCTTGGTGAGGTGGATCTGGTTGAGCGTCCGGTCCGAGCCGGTGACCATGAGCAGGCCGCCGGCGATGCCGGTGATCCGGCCCTCGACGAAGTTCGGGTCCGGTGCGCCGGCCTCGACGTCCAGCTTGACCGGGTCGGCCAGGGCCTCGGGGGCGAGTGAGCCGATCGTGGTCGCGGTGAGGACGGTCGCGCTGGTGCCGAGCACGGCACTGGACAGGAAACGCCTGCGTCCCAGGATGTCTGCCATGTTCAGCTCCGGATGTTGACGGGCATGACGCCGCTGGACAGGTTGCCGATCGCGCTGTACGCCGACGGGGTCAGGTCGAGCAGCCGGTTCTTCGCGCACTTGCCGCTGCAGCACGACTGCTCGCCGCACCACAGGTCCGTCTGCGGCCCGCAGTCCGCGATCTTCACGGCGATTTCCGTTGTGCCGCAGAGGCTCTTGACGTAGAAGGTGTGCCCGCAGGTTCGGCGTAAGACGTCGTTACCGCACTTGTCCGGTCTGGTGATGGAAAAGCACGCGTCGGACGTGTTGGGCCAGGCGCAGTGACGGCTGCCGGAACTGCAGTTGCCACACGCGCCGCCGCCCGCGGAGCCGCACGGGCCCCAGGACGCACCGCAACAGAACCACGACGTCTCGTTGGCCGTGGGTGCTCTCGGATCCAGTTCTGCCATGGGTCATTCCCTTCGGGGATGCCCCGGGCGAACCACGTGCGTTGTCGGGCATGGCGAGGAGAGGTGAGTCCGCAGGGGACGGACTCACCCCGTTCTCTCGTCCGGCCCTCATCGCGCGTGGGCCCCGGTGCAGGGGGTGGGACTTTCGCACGAACAGACAAGAGTTGGTTAGCCTCTGACGATTTCCGACCGTACTTGCGACTGTCCGTTTTCGCGCCGACCAAGCGGACCAGCCGAACGCGGCAACCGGCCCAATTCCGTCACAGTTGGCCAGTGGGAACACCGCGAGTCCCGCGTTCAAACAGGCGCGAGTCCCGCGTTCAGACACAGTGAGTTGCGGCTTCGTGCCGATCTTGGCTCGGGCCGTGTGCACGAAACCGCAACTCGGTGTGTGCGAACGCGAGACTCGCTATGGGTGAACGCGGGACTCGCGGGTTAGAGGGGGAGGACGTTTTCCAGGCCTACTGTCAGGCCGGTGCGGTCGCGGATCTCGCGGATGCCGAGCAGGACGCCGGGCATGAACGACTTGCGGTCCAGGGAGTCGTGGCGGATGGTGAGGGTCTCGCCCTCGCCGCCGAAGAGGATCTCCTGGTGGGCGACCAGGCCGGTCAGGCGGACCGAGTGCACGCGCACTTCGTCCACCAGGGCGCCGCGGGCGCCTTCCAGTGCCGACGTCGTCGCGTCGGGGGCCTTGCCCAGGCCGGCCGAGGTGCGGGCCTCCGCGATCAGCGACGCCGTGTGCGCGGCCGTGCCGGACGGGGCGTCGACCTTGCCGGCGTGGTGGAGCTCGATGATCTCCGCCGACGGGTAGTACCGGGCGGCCAGCTGGGCGAACTTCATCGACAGGACCGCGCCGAGCGCGAAGTTCGGTGCGACCAGCACGCCGAGTGACGGCTTCGCCGACAGCCACGACCGGACCGACTCCAGCTTCTCCGCGGTGAAGCCGGACGTGCCGACGACGACGCGGATGTCGTGCTCGACGCAGAACCGCAGGTTGTCCAGGACGGCGTCCGGGCGGGTGAAGTCCACGACCACCTCGACACCCGCGTCGACGAGGTCGTGCAGGGAGTCCCCGAGGTCGACCCTCGCCACGAGTTCCATGTCGCCGGCCGCCTCGACGGCGCGGCACACCTCGGCGCCCATGCGACCTTTGGCGCCCAGCACACCAACGCGAACCACCATGATCACCTCACGACTGAGCGGAGCTTGCGGAACATTCTCACCCAGCGGAGCTTGCGGCGCGAAACCCGGCACCGAGCCGACCCTGCAGAGCGAACACCATCACTGAGCGGAGCCTGCTGGGCGAAGCCGTCACCTAGCGGAGTCCTGTGGAGCGAAGCATCGTTACCCGGCTGTCGAGTGGGCGTCGAGCACTTCGACCGGCACGTCGTCCTGGTGAGCGTAGGGCCCTACCAGTGCGGTCGCGACGGGTCGGTCCAGTAGGACCGCCGCCAGGTCGGCCACCTCGTCGGCGGTCACGGCGTCGATGCGTTCGAGGGTCTGCTCGACGGTCAGGTACTCGGCGTAGGACAGCTCGCCCTTGCCGATCCGCGACATCCGGGAGCTGGTGTCCTCCAGGCCCAGCACCAGGTTGCCCCGTAGCTGGCCCTTCGCCCGCGTCACCTCTTCGTCGGAGAAGCCTTCCTTCGCGACCTCGGTCAGCACGGTGTGCACGACCCCGGCGACCGAGCCGAGACGGTCCGGCTGGCAGCCCGCGTACACCGACAGGTGGCCGGTGTCCGCGTAGGACGCCACCGACGAGTAAACCTGGTACGCCAGCCCGCGCCGCTCCCGGACCTCCTGGAACAGCCGGGCGCTCATCCCGCCGCCCAGGGCCGTGTTGAGCACGCCCAGGGTCCACCGGCGTGGGTCGTGGCGGTCCAGCGCCCGCATGCCGAGCATCAGGTGTGCCTGCTCGGTGTCGTCGGTGTGCAGCACGAACTTCTGCGGCTTCGCGACCCGTGCCCGCCCCGAACGTGGCGGCACCACGGCGTACTCGCCGGACAGCCGGTCACGCAGCAGCCGGCGCGCGTGCCGCAGCACTGTCGCGTGGTCGATGTTGCCGGCCGCGGCCAGCACCATCTTCGGCATCGCGTACCGGCGCTTGTAGAACCCGTTCAGCGCGGTGCGGCTCATGCCCGTGATCGACTCCTCGGTGCCGAGCACCGGGCGGCCGAGCGGGTGGTCGCCGAGCAGCGCCGAGCAGAACGTGTCGTGCAGCAGGTCCTCGGGGTCGTCGTCGCGCATGGCGATCTCCTCGAGGACCACGCTGCGCTCGATCTCCATGTCGCGCTCGGCGAGCAGCGCGTCGAACACGACGTCGCACACCAGGTCCATGGCCAGCGGCAGGTCGGTGTCGAGCACGTGCGCGTAGTAGCAGGTGTGCTCCTTCGCGGTGAACGCGTTGAGCTCACCGCCGACCGCGTCGATCTCCTCGGCGATCTGGATCGCACTGCGCTTCGCGGTGCCCTTGAACAGCAGGTGTTCGAGGTAGTGGGCGGCCCCCGCGACGGACTGCTGTTCGTCGCGGGAACCAACGCCTACCCAGATGCCGACCGAGGCCGACCGGACACCCGGCACGTGCTCGGTGATGACCCGAAGGCCGCCCGGCAGCACCGTGCGCTTGACCTCGCACCCGCTGTCGGTCCGTTCCAGAACCCGGGTGCCTGCGCTACTCGCCAACGCGCTTAGGCCTCCGCCGGTGCGTCGACCTTGGGCGCCTCGGCCTTGTCGCCCTCGGCGTCCTCCTTGACCAGCACCAGGCTGATCTTGCCGCGCTGGTCGATGTCGGCGATCTCCACGCGGAGCTTGTCGCCGACCTTGACCACGTCCTCGACCTTGCCGATGCGCTTGCCGTTGCCCAGCTTCGAGATGTGGACGAGGCCGTCCTTGCCCGGCAGCAGCGAGACGAACGCGCCGAACGCGGCCGTCTTCACCACGGTGCCGAGGAAACGCTCGCCCACCTTCGGCAGCTGCGGGTTCGCGATGGCGTTGATCTTGGAGATCGCGGCCTCCGCGGACGGGCCGTCCGCCGCACCGACGTAGATCGTGCCGTCGTCCTCGATGGAGATGTCGGCGCCGGTCTCCTCGGTGATCGAGTTGATCATCTTGCCCTTGGGGCCGATGACCTCGCCGATCTTGTCGACCGGGATCTTCACGCTGGTGACGCGCGGCGCGTACGGGCTCATCTCGTCCGGGGCGGCGATGGCCTCGGCCATGACCTCCAGGATCGTGTAGCGCGCGTCGCGGGCCTGGGACAGCGCACCGGCGAGCACGTCGGACGGGATGCCGTCGAGCTTCGTGTCCAGCTGGAGCGCGGTCACGAACTCCTTGGTGCCGGCGACCTTGAAGTCCATGTCGCCGAACGCGTCCTCGGCGCCGAGGATGTCGGTGATCGCCACGTAGCGGGTCTCCCCGTCCACCTCGTCGGACACCAGGCCCATGGCGATGCCGGACACCGGCGCCTTCAGCGGCACACCGGCGTTGAGCAGCGACATGGTCGAGGCGCACACCGAGCCCATGGACGTCGAGCCGTTGGAGCCCAGCGCCTCGGAGACCTGGCGGATCGCGTAGGGGAACTCGTCCCGCTTCGGCAGCACCGGGATCAGGGCCCGCTCGGCGAGCGCGCCGTGGCCGATCTCGCGCCGCTTCGGCGAGCCGACCCGGCCCGTCTCACCGGTGGAGAACGGCGGGAAGTTGTAGTGGTGCAGGTAGCGCTTGTGCGTCTCCGGGGACAGCGAGTCGATCTGCTGCTCCATGCGCAGCATGTTCAGCGTGGTGACACCCAGGATCTGGGTCTCGCCGCGCTCGAACAGCGCCGAGCCGTGTGCCCGCGGGATGATCGCGACCTCGGCGGACAGCTGCCGGATGTCGGTGATGCCGCGGCCGTCGATGCGGATCTTGTCGCGCAGGATGCGCTGGCGGACCAGCTTCTTGTTCAGCGACCGGAACGCGGCGCCGATCTCCTTCTCGCGACCCTCGAAGGCACCGCCCTCGACCGCGCCGACCTTCTCCAGCGTGGTGGCCTTGAGCTCGTCGATCGTCGACTCGCGCTCCTGCTTGCCGGCGATGGTCAGCGCCTGCGCCAGCTCGTCGGACACCGCGGCCGTGACGGCCTCCAGCGCGTCCGGCTGGTAGGCCGGGAACGTGGGGTACTCGCGGGTCTCCTTGGCGGCGACCTCGGCGAGCCGGGCCTGTGCCTCGCACAGCGCCTTGATGAACGGCTTGGCGGCCTCGAGGCCGCTCGCGACGACCTCCTCGGTCGGCGCCTGCTGGCCGTCGGCGATCAGGTCGAGCACGTTGCCGGTGGCCTCGGCCTCGACCATCATGATCGCGACGTCGCCCGACTCGACCACACGGCCGGCGACGACCATGTCGAACGCGGCCTTCTCCAGCTGCTCGTGGGTCGGGAAGGCGACCCACTGCTCGCCGATCAGGGCGACGCGCACGCCGCCGACCGGGCCGGAGAACGGCAGGCCGGCGAGCTGGGTGGAGGCGGAGGCGGCGTTGATGGCCACCACGTCGTACAGGTCCTGCGGGTTGAGCGACTGCACCGTGATGACGACCTGGATCTCGTTGCGCAGACCGTCCACGAAGGACGGGCGCAGCGGGCGGTCGATCAGGCGGCAGGTCAGGATCGCGTCGGTGGAGGGACGGCCCTCGCGCCGGAAGAACGAGCCGGGGATACGGCCCGCCGCGTACATGCGCTCCTCGACGTCGACCGTCAGCGGGAAGAAGTCGAAGTGCTCCTTCGGGTGCTTGGACGCCGTGGTGGCGGACAGCAGCATGGTCTCCTCGTCGAGGTAGGCCACGACGCTGCCGGCGGCCTGCCGGGCGAGCCGGCCGGTCTCGAAGCGGATGCTGCGCTTGCCGAAGTTGCCGTTGTCGATCACGGCGGTGGTCTCGTGTACTCCAGCCTGGCTGAAGTCAGTCATGTAGAAACTCCTCGTTTCCTCTCGGGCGCGCGCACACCCCATACGGGGCAACAGGCACGGGGGTAGAGGTCCGAACGAGGCCGGTCTTCGATCGAAGTCCCCGGGGCTTTCATTCACCCGGCGACCACTACCGAGGACCGGCGATCTGATCCCCGCACGCGGCGATTGCTCGCCCTTGTTCGTCTGTAAGTCCGAAAAGACTCGGGGGGAGCGGTCCAGTTCGACCACTCCCCCTCAGGGTCCTATCGGCGCAGGCCCAGTCGCTGGATGAGCGACCGGTAGCGTTCGATGTCCACCTTCGTCAGGTAGTTGAGCAGCCGGCGGCGGCGGCCGACCAGCAGCAACAGACCCCGACGAGAGTGGTGGTCGTGCTTGTGCACCTTCAGGTGCTCGGTCAGGTCGCTGATGCGCTTGGTCAGCATCGCGACCTGGGCCTCCGGCGAGCCGGTGTCCTTCTCGTGGACCCCGTAGTCCGCCAGGATGGTCTTCTTCTGTTCGGTGGACAGCGCCACTCGTTGTTCTCCTCGTATGAGATGTGCCGTGTTTCGCGGTGTTTCGGGTACCAGCCACCACGGACCGCAGCCGGACCCAACGACCAAGGTTAACAGGCGGGTAATCAGCGCTGCTTACCGGGCGCGCTCGACAGCGACACCCGGTCCAGGGCGTCGTACACCGGCCCGGCCGGTGTCAGGTCACTACGGAACAACACCACCTCGTCAGTCAACCACCACCGACCACGATACCCGTCCAGCGCGGCGGCCGCCCTGACAGCGGCCTCGTTGCCGGACCGCCCTCGTTTCCACCGGGCGACGGTGACGTGCGGGACGAACGCCAGCTCGTCGGTCTGCTCGCCGAGCGCGCCGGCCAGCCCGCGCAGCGCCGCGGCATGCTCGCCGTCCAGCGCGTTCACCCCGATCCAGAGCACGCCGGGGAACCGGCCGGAGGCCCGCAGCCGGATCCGGAACCCACGCAGCCCGGCCGCCTGCCCGCGGAACCAGGCCGTGCGGCGGTCGGCGTGCTCGCGGTCGCCGTAGAACCCGAGGGTGATGTGCCAGCGGTCGGGCGGCGCCCACGTCAGCTCGGGAGCGGTGGCCCTGGCGCCGGCCAGTCGTTGGGCCAGCTCGTCCCGGACCTCGCCGGGGAGTTCGATCGCCGAGAACAGGCGAACCATGCTGCCTACTGGGGCTGACCTGCCCTCCGCAGCAGGTCGGCCAGCTCCGGGAACCGGCCGTTGAGCAGGCCGGCCGCGGCGGTGAGGTCACTGGGCTCGGCGACTCGGCGCAGCGCGGCGACCGCGACCCGGTCGTTGCGGCCGATGTCCACCGGCAGGTTGTCCCTGGTCACCGAGGGTCGGGAGGCGCGGACCTCCTCGAGGGCGCGGACCAGCGCTTCCTTCTTGCCGGCCGCCACGTCCGGCACCAGGACCTTGCGTTCGAGCATGATCAGCCGGGCCAGCACCGCCGGGTTGCCGATCTTCGCGCGGCGACCGCTCATCACCTGGCTGAGCATGGGCGCGCTGATGCCGAGCACCTCGGCGAGGTAGGCCTGGGAGATGTCGAAGGCCACCACGAGCCGGCGCACGCGGTCGCCGAGGGGCTCCCCGTACCACTCGCGCTGCAAACCGAGGTTGCGCTGGACGATCTTGTGGTCCTCCACCGTCGTTACTCCCCTGAGTCCCGCTCATCCTTGACGCGCTGTATTCAGTGCCGACCTCAGAGCATCTTGCCAGTACTACGCGGGATACGCGGCAAAACCGGACAGCCGTTCGCATCTGCATCGTGCGCGGTCCACCTGGGGGCCACCGCCGGCTCAGGAGAGCAGGTCCCGAGTCCTTCGCACGTCGCGGTGCATCTCCTCGACCAGGGCCGCCGAGGAGGCGAACTTCTCCATGTCGCGCAGCTTGGCGACGAAGTCGATGCCGACGCGCTGCCCGTAGAAGTCCTCGTCCACGTCCAGCACGAACGCCTCGACGCGCCGCTCGCGCCCGGAGAACGTCGGGTTGGTCCCGACGCTCACCGCGGTCGCCAGCGGGGCCCGGTCCGGGGCGTTGAGCAGGGAGAACCGTGCCGCGTACACCCCGTCGGCGGGGATCGCGGCGTAGCGCGGGGTGGACAGGTTGGCCGTCGGGAAGCCCAGCTCGTGGCCGCGCCGGTCGCCGCGCACGACGATGCCCTCCAGCCGGTGTGGACGGCCCAACGCCGCCTCCGCCGCGGTCACGTCCCCCGCGTTGATGCATGCCCGGATGTAGGTCGACGAGAACGTGATCTCCTCGCCGGCCTTGTGGTTCGGCACGGTCACGAGCTTCGCGTCCTCGACCACGAACCCGAACCGGTGCCCGAGCTGGGTGAGCGTGGCGACGCTGCCGGCGGCCCGGTGGCCGAAGCGGAAGTTCTCCCCCACCACCACGGCCGACACGTGCAGCTTCTCGACCAGGATCTCGTGGACGAACTCGTCCGGTGGCATCTTGGACAGCTCGAGGGTGAAGGGCAGCACGCAGAACACGTCGATGCCCATGCCCTCGACCAGCTCGGCCTTGCGCCGCAACGTCGTCAACTGCGCGGGGTGGCTGCCGGGCCGGACCACCTCGGACGGATGCGGGTCGAACGTGACCAGCACGCTCTGGACGTCCCGCTCCTCGGCGAGCGTGACCGCCCGGTGGATGAGCTCCTGGTGCCCGAGATGCACCCCGTCGAAGACCCCGATGGTGGCGACACACCGTCCCCAGCCACCGGGCAGGTCGTCAAGCCCACGCCAGCGCCGCACGCGCCCAGCCTACGCAGCCGCCCGCGCCGGGCGGGCGTGACACGTGCTACTCGGGCTCGCGCGCAACGTGGTCGACGCCCCGAGTCCCGCGTTCAGACATACCGAGTCCCGCGTTCA
>Ga0164298_10000088_pt1 | contig 42051 bp, 39 predicted proteins | sample Whisoiple_216_MG_FD_109713 | JGI IMG/M metagenome (GOLD analysis project Ga0164298, IMG submission 109713) | Unamended control soil microbial communities from upstate New York, USA - Whitman soil sample_216_MG | ecosystem: Environmental > Terrestrial > Soil > Agricultural land ...
CACCGACGGCAGCTCCGGGCCGAGGAAGTCGTCCGCGTCCTGGATCGTGTAGGCGTAGCCCTGCTCGGCCAGGAAGCGTTGGCGGTGGGCGGCGTAGTCCGTGTCCAGTGTGTCCCTGGAGACCACCGAGTAGAAGTGCGCCTGCCGGCCGTCCTCCTTGGGGCGCAACAGTCTGCCCAGTCGTTGGGCCTCCTCCTGCCGCGACCCGAACGTCCCGGACACCTGCACGGCGACCGACGCCTCCGGCAGGTCGATCGAGAAGTTGGCCACCTTCGACACCACCAGCGTGCGAACCTCACCCCGTCGGAACAGGTCGAACAGGCGCTCGCGCTCCGCGTTCCTCGTCGAGCCCTGGATCACGGGCGCGTCCAGCTCCGCCCCCAGCATCTCCAGCTGGTCCAGGTACGCGCCGATCACCAGCGTCGGCTCCCCGGCGTGCTTCGCCAGGATCTTCTGCACCACCGGCACCTTCGTGTCCACCGTCGAGCAGAGCTTGTACCGCTCCTCCGGCTCCGCGGTCGCGTACGACAGCCGCTCGGCGTCCGTGAGGGTCACGCGGACCTCCACGCACTCCGCCGGCGCGATCCAGCCCTGCGCCTCGATGTCGCGCCACGGCACGTCGTAACGCTTGGGGCCGATCAGCGAGAACACGTCTCCCTCGCGGCCGTCCTCGCGGACCAGGGTCGCCGTCAGGCCCAGCCGGCGCCGGGACTGCAGGTCCGCGGTCATCCGGAACACGGGCGCGGGCAGCAGGTGCACCTCGTCGTAGATGACCAGGCCCCAGTCCCGGGAGTCGAACAGGTCCAGGTGCCGGTACTCACCTTTGGACCTGCGCGTCATCACCTGGTACGTCGCGATCGTGACCGGCCGGATCTCCTTGCGCTCGCCCGAGTACTCGCCGATCTCCTCCTCGGTCAGCGACGTGCGGGCGATCAGCTCACGCTTCCACTGCCGGCCCGCGACGGTGTTCGTCACCAGGATCAGCGTCGTGGCCTTCGCGAGGCCCATCGCGGCCGCGCCGACCAGAGTCTTCCCGGCGCCGCAGGGCAGCACGACCACGCCGGACCCGCCGGCCCAGAACGCCTCCGCCGCCTGGCGCTGGTAGTCACGCAGGTGCCAGCCTTCCTCCGCCAGCTCGATGTCGTGCTGCTCGCCGTCGACGTACCCCGCCAGGTCCTCCGCCGGCCAGCCGACCTTCAGCAGCAGCTGCTTGAGCCGCCCGCGCTCCGACGGGTGCACGATCACCGTGTCGTCGTCGATGCGCGCACCGAGCATCGGGGCGATCTTCTTGTGCCGCAACACCTCTTCGAGCACCGCGCGGTCGATGGTGGTCATCACCAGCCCGTGCGCGGGGTGGTTGGCCAGCTGTAGCCGCCCGAACCGGCCCATCGTGTCGACGATGTCGATCAGCAGCGGCTGCGGGACCGGATACCGCGAGTACACCGTCAGCGCGTCGACCACCTGCTCGGCGTCATGCCCCGCGGCGCGGGCGTTCCACAGCGCGAGCGGCGTGATCCGGTAGGTGTGGACGTGCTCCGGGGCCCGTTCCAGCTCGGCGAACGGGGCGATCGCGATCCGCGCGTCGTTGGAACCGGGGTGGTCGATCTCGAGCAGAAGTGTCTTGTCGGACTGTACGATCAGTGGTCCATCTGTCACAGGGCCTCACTCGCGAGAGGGTAGATTGCGGTCATGACGACGCCTCCCCATCAACCGGGACCGTACGGGCAGCCCAACCAGGATCCCTGGAGCCAGCCGTCGGGAGGCGGCCACGGCCAGTATGGCCAACAGAGGCCACCGGAGCAGCCTCAGCAGCCACAGTACGGCGGTCAGTGGGACAACGAGCAGACCCAGCGTCTCGGACAGTACGGGCAGCCGCAGCAGTACGGCCAGACCCAGCAGTACGGCCAGCCACAGCAGTACGGCCAGACCCAGCAGTTCGGTCAGTCACCTTACGGTCAACAACCACAGTACGGCGGGGGATTCCAACCCCCGGGACCGCAGAAGAAGAAGACCGGCATGATCGTGGCGATCGTGGTGGTCGCGGCGCTGGTCCTCGGGGGAGCCGCGGTCGGCATCTTCCTCGCGACCAAGGACAAGGGTGACAACACCGCCGGTGGCGGCACGACCACGGCCAAGACGGGCGTCTCCTCGTCCACGGCCACCTCCGAGGACGAGGACACGACCACGACCGAGAAGACGACCTCCGCGGGTGGCGGCGACGCCATCGACGCCCAGCCCGGTGACTGCATCAAGGTCAACGTGGCCAGCTCGACCGACGCGGACATCGAGGTCGTCGAATGCTCGTCCGACGAGGCCATCTACAAGGTCGGCACGCGTGAGGAGTCCGACACCGCCGACTGCCCGAACGAGCAGTACGTCCAGTACACCGAGGAGAACCAGCTCCTGCTGTGCCTCCAGCTGCACGTGACCGAGGGCGAGTGCCTCGTGGTGAGCGACCTCCAGGACCAGCGGGCGGACTGCGCCGCTCCCAATGCGACACACCGCGTGATCGGCGTGCTGGACGGCGTCGACGACGAGACGAAGTGCGGTTCGGACGCGACCGAGGTCATCACCTATCCGCAGCCGCCGCTCACTGTTTGCCTTGTCGCACCGGCAAGTTAGCCGCCGTCCGCGTTCGTCCGGTGACGGACGGTTGATTCCCGATCTCCGCAACGCGTAGTTTGCCGGGTCCACACACGAGTGTCGCTGCCGTCGCGTACATTGCTGCTCTCGAACAGGCTTCCGAGCGTCCGTCATGTTGTGCGAGGGGTGCACATGAACTCTCCGAACTACCCGCCCCCAGGCGGGCCTCCGAACTACCCACCGCCCGGCGGGCCGTACGGCCCGCCGCAGGGTCAGCAGCCCTATGGGCAGCGCCCGCCGCAGACACCGCCCGGCGGCCAGCCGTACGGCGCGCCGCCGCCGCAGGGGCAGCCGTTCGGTGCGCCGCCGCCGCAGGGGCAGCCGTACGGCGGTGGCCCGGGTGGCGGCTTCGGTCCAGGTGCTGGTGGTCCCGGTGGCCCGAGCGGCCCCGGTGGGGCGCCGCCGGCCGCCTACCCGGCCCCGCCGCCGCCTCCCCCATCCGCCAAGAAGTCGGGCGCCAGCACGATCATCAAGATCGTGCTCGGTGTGGTCGTGCTCGGCGTCATCGGGTTCTTCGTCTACAAGACCTGGGGCACCTCGGCGTCCAGCGCCGCGGTCGGCGACTGCATCAAGGTGAACAACGCGAGCATCAGCGACGCGGACGTCAACAAGGTCGACTGCAGCGACCCGGCCGCGGCGTACAAGGTGGGCACCACCTCGGACAACGCCGCGGCGGAATGCCCCGGCGGCTCGGAGACCAACTACGTCGGCTACACCGAGACGGGTGGCCGCGGGTCCGACCTGCTGCTGTGCCTGATCCTCAACGCCAAGGAAGGCGACTGCTACGAGGAAGGTACGCAGGTCGACACCAAGGTCGAGTGCACCGACCCGAAGGCGACCTTCAAGGTCCTCAAGGTCGTCGAAGGCGCGGACGAGAGCAAGTGCCCGGAGGGCACGCAGGGTAGCTACCGGTACCCGGAGCCGAAGCCTGGACTGGTGCAGTGCCTGGTCGAGCCGGGTGGCGGCACGACCACCGGCTGAGCGGTAAGAAGCAGAAGCGGGGCGCTCCCGGAAAGGGAGCGCCCCGCTTTCGTCTGACTATCCGACTGGCTACCCGACCGCTACATGACGGCGCCGGAGCTCTTCTTGGCCGGCGCCGGGATGCCGTGCTCGGCGCGTTCGGCCGCGGTCCACTTGTCCACCAGGGACTGGGTGGGCGGGACGACGGGCTCCGGTACGTCGATGTCCAGGCCCTCGATCGAGTGGTGCTTCAGGCGCACCCGCTCGTAGGCGTACGTCTTCGGGAACGGGTGTGTGGCGTTGAAGCCGATCTTGGCGCCGAAGTAGTCCGGGAAGGTCGGGTTGAGCCCGTGGCCGAACACCTCCGGCACGATGATCACGCCGGTCGTCGGGTTCAACCGGGTGGTCAGCGCCCACTCGACGTCCGAGGCGTTGCGGATGTCCACGTCGTCGTCGACGACCGTCACCATCTTCAGCGGCGGGAACGCCGCGAACGCGGACATCACCGCCAGCTGCGCGAAGCCCGCCCGCTTCTGTGAGATCTGCACCACCGCGTGGTAGAAACCGCAGCCACCGTGCGGGAAGTACACGTCCTTGACGCCCGGGACCTGCTTGCTCACCGACGCCAGCACGCTGGCCTCACCCAGCACGCCGGCCGAGTTCCAGACCTCCTTGCCGCAGATGATCGTCTGGAAGACCGGGTTGGCGCGGTGGTGCACGGCCAGCACGTGCACGACCGGCCGGGGCGCCACCTTCGCGTAGTACCCCGTGACCTCGGCGAACGGTCCCTCGTCGGCCACCTCGCCCGGCACGATCTCGCACTCGAGCGAGTACTGCGCGTGTGCGACCAGCTCCACCCCCGGCACGTCACCACGCACCAGCTCGATCGGGTCGCCGTGGAACACCGACGCGATGCCCAGCTCGTCGGTGTCCGGCGGCGCCGCCTCGGCCGGCGTCGCGGCCGCGAAGTGGACGCCGGGGCCGACGCCGATGTTCAGCGAGAACCGCAGCGTCTCGCCGCGCTTCGCCGCGTGGTCCAAGGCCATCTGCAGGTGCCGGCCCGCGTCGATGTTGATGTGCAGCCGGTCCCGGTCGACCAGCATGAACCGCTGGATCGACGCGTTGCGCACGCCCGTCTCCGGGTCGCGGACGACCACGACGCCCGCGTCGATGTACGGGCCGCCGTCGCGCTCGGCGTGGGTGGGGATGGGCAGCTTGAACAGGTCGACCACCGGCTGCGTGTACTCACGCACCGGGCCGCTCTCGACCACCAGCGGCTCCACCGCCTTGTGGTGCGGGTCGGCCTGCCACTGCTGGACCTTGCCGGAGATGTGTGACGCCAGCTTCTTCTCGTCGGCGCCGATCAGCTCCGACAGCAGTGCCCGTGACCAGTAGAGCCCGGTGAACACCGGGTGCTCGTGCCCGCGCACCTTCTCGAAGAGCACGGCCTGCGCACGTCCCTCGAAGTGGGACGCGACGCTGGCGAGCTGGTGCACGGGGTCCACCTCGGACCGCACCCTGATGAGCTGCCCGGCCTTGTCGAGCGTCTCGATGATGAGACTCAGGTCGTGCAGTGGTGGATTGGTCGCTCCGCTCATCGGCGGGCCGCCTCCTTACTGGTCGCGCGCTCGGCGCTCGTTCCTCGCTTCCGAGCCCGCTCCTCGGTCGGTCAGGCGGGCGCTCCTTCGCTCCGCGACCGCGGAGCCAGCGGCATGCCTTATTCCTCTCCCCACCGACGGACCATGTCCGTCTCGATGTCGAAGTAGTCGAGGACACGACCGACGGTGTGGTCGATGACGTCGTCGAGCGACTCCGGTCGCGTGTAGAACGCCGGCACGGGCGGCATTATCAGCGCCCCGTCCTCGGCCGCGGCCTGCATCGCCTTGAGGTGGGTCATCCGCAGCGGCGTCTCGCGCAGCATCAGGACCACCTTGCGACGTTCCTTCAGCGCGACGTCACAGGCCCGCGTGAGCAGGCTCGTGGTGTTCCCGTACGCGATCTCGGACAGCGACCGGATCGAGCACGGCGCGACGACCATCCCCATGGTCCGGAACGAGCCGGAGGAGATGGCCGCGCCGATGTCCTCGCTCGGGTAGTAGACGTCCGCCAGCGTGCGGACGTCCTCGAGCTTGAGGTTCGTCTCGTGGTAGATCGTCCGCTTGCCGCTGCGGGTGATCACCAGGTGCGTCTCTACGTCGACCTTCCGCAATGCCTCGAGCAGCCGGATCCCGTACACCGCCCCGGACGCTCCGGAGATGCCGACGACCATGCGTCTTGAGGAGAGGGACATGGTCTACTCCACGGCTGCTTCGAGGCGTACACCTTGACCATCGACTTCGTCCACATGCCCGTAACGCAGCAAACGGGCCACCTCCCCGCGCAGATGGACGAACTCGTCGGTCTCCTTCGTCGTGATCTGGTCGCGGTCGGGACCCAGCGGGGTCACGTCGATGGTCGCGACGATCGTGCTCGGCGCCTTGTTCAGCACCAGCACCCGGTCGGACAGGTACACGCTCTCGTCGATGTCGTGCGTCACGAGCAACACCGTGGTGTTGTACTCGCGGCGCACGGAGAGCAGCAGGTCCTCCAGCTCGGCACGCGTCTGCGCGTCGACGGAGGCGAACGGCTCGTCCATCAGCAGCAGCGCCGGCTGGCACACCAGCGCGCGGGCGATGGCCACGCGCTGCTGCATCCCGCCGGACAGCTGCCAGGGGTACTTGTCCACCGCGTCGGCGAGGCCGACGGAGGCGAGCGCCTCCTCGACGACCCGCCGGCGCTCCGCACGCGACATTCCGCGTGCCTTCAATGGGAAGGCCACGTTGCCCCGTACGGTAAGCCAGGGGAAGAGCGACTTGCTGTACTCCTGAAAGACGAACGCCAGGTCCACGGGCACTTGTTTGATCACCTCACCCATGAACCTGGACTCGCCCGCCGTGGGCGGCATCAGGCCGGAGACGGCCCGTAAGAGCGTCGACTTGCCGCACCCGGATGGGCCGACGATGCAGACGATCTCACCCTTCTCCACGGTGAAGGTGATGCTCCCGAGCGCGGTGTGGGTGTTCGCGCCCGACCCGTAGGTGTGACTGATTCCGGTCACGTCCAGCATGGGACGGTCTACCTCCCGGTGAGACTCTTCGACCTGGTGTGCCAGCCGATCACCCGGTTCTGCACGACGAGCAGCAGCGCGTTCAGGACATAACCGAGTATGCCAAGCAGAACGATTCCGGCCCACATGGCTGGCAGGTCGAAGTTCCGCTGGGCGTAGATCATCTGGTAGCCGAGGCCGTCGAAACTGCCCTCCAGCTCCGAGATGACCATGAGGATCAGGGCGAGCGAAAGGCTCACCCGAAGGCCGGCGAAGATCTTCGGCAACGCTGCCGGGAACACGACGGTCGCGAGGAACCGGGGCTTGGAGAGCCGCATGCTCCGCGTCGTCTCGACAACCGTTTCATCCAGCGTGTGCGCACCGTCGATGGTGTTGAGCAAGATCGGCCAGACGACCCCGAAGATGATCATTGCAAGCTGCATCGGCGTGCCGAGATCGAACAGCACGAAGAACACCGGCAGCAGTGCGGGCGGGGGGACCGACCGGAGGAAGTTGAGCGTGGGGGACAGGTAGTCGTACGTCTTCGCGGACCGGCCGAGCACCAGGCCCAATGTGACACCAATCACACACGCCGTGAGCCAACCGCCGAGCAGACGGAGCACGCTCGGCACGATGTCGACCGACACCGCGTCGGACACCCAGAGGTGGGTAGGGGGGCCCGACAGCCACAGGTCGACCATCTTCTTCCCGATCACCTGGGGGGTGGGGAAGAAGGGGTTCTTGGCCGACGCGGCGGCCAGCTGCCACAGCGCGATGCAGACCGCAAGCACCAGCCACTTGCCGCCGATCTCGGCGGCCCGCCTGCGGCGGCTGACCGTCCGCGCCGGCTTGGTCCGCGCGGACGCCCGCTCGGCCTCGCTCGGCTTCTGGTCAAGCACGGTCATCGGTCGCGGTCTCCGTCCGACCAGTTGATCCAGCGCCGCTGCACCGACGTCAGGATCGTGTTGATGAGCACGCCGACGACGCCGGCCACGAACGTCGCCGCGATCGCGAGGTCCATGCGTGCGGCGCCCTCGCTCGCGGTGGCGATGTAGGTGCCGAGACCGCCGCGCTTCGACAGCTCGTCCGACTCGGTGCCGCCGCCCGCGAGGATCTCCGTCGAGATGACCAGGATCAGCGCGACACTCGCGGAGATCCTGACCCCGGTGAACACGAACGGCGTGATGCTCGGCAGCTTCACCGAGAGCAGTGTGCGGACCTTGCCGGCGTTGAACGCCCGCGCGGTGTTGATCTGCACCGGCTCGATGTCGGACATCGCGTGCATGGTGTTGAACAGGATCGGCCAGAACGCGCCGAACACGGCCAGCGAGATCTTCATCTCGGGGTTCGTCTTGATCACGATGATGGCCAGGGGGATCAGCGCCACCGACGGGAGCGGCCGCAGGAACTCGACGACGATGCTGAACGCCGAGCGGACCAGCGGCATGGTGGCGAACACGATCCCGACCGGCACCGCGAGCCCCACCGCGATGGCGAGCGCCATGACCCAGGCGAGCACCGACTGCGTCAGGTCGAGGGAGAAGCCGCGGTCGTTGAACAGCTCGACCAGCCGCACGGCGATGATCGACGGTGGCGGCAGGTACTTCGGGTTCACCAGACCGGAACGGCCGACGAGCTCGCAGATCGCGAGCACGCCGACCGTACCGACGATGTTCCGTACGATGCGGGACATCCGACTGTCTACTGGCTAGCTACTCGCCGCTGGCATGGGGACCACCAATGGCGCGACGACCAGCTTCGGCATCATGCCGTAGGTCGTCAGCAGGTCGGACACACGCTGGACACGCTTCTTGTCGATCGTGGTCGGGAACGTGCCGAACCGAACGATGGCGGCGGTCTCCGGCGGCATCTTCGCGTACTTCGGCAGCGCCTCGACGACGTTCTTGCGGTCACCGGCCAGCTGCTGGCCCTTCAGCAGTGCCCGCTGGAACGCCGCGACGGTGTTCGGGTTCTCCTTGGCGAACTTCGCGGTCGTGGCGTAGCCGGACAGCGGGAAGTTCTCGGCCGGGCCCTTGCCGGTGAGGTCGGTGACGATCTTCGCGCCGATGGTCTTCTGCGCGTCGGTGAGGAGCGGGTCGATCAGCGAGGCCGCGTCGACCTTGTGCTGCGCGAGCGCCGGAGCCATCTCCGGGAACTTCATCTCGACCAGGTTGTTCGCGTCGAACGGCACGTCGTTGGCCTCGAACACGGCACGGATGAGCAGCTCGTTCACGTTGCCACGTGCGTTGACCGCGATCTTCTTGCCCGCCAGCTGCTTGACGTCGGTGATGCCCGAGTCCGGCGCGGTGATGAGGGCGAAGTTGCTGTTCGGGGTCGAGATGTAGGCCTCGCCGATGAACTTCATGTCGAGCACGCCCTGCTGCTGTGCCTTCATGAACGACACCCAGTTGCCGAACGAGACGTCGAGCTCGCCGTTGGCGAGCTTGGGGACGGCGAACGCGCCACTCTGGATCGTTTCGGGCTCAACGGTGAGCCCCTCGGCCTTGAACAGGTCCTTTTCGATGGCGATCTGTGAGCCCGCGCAGTCGATGACCGACATGACGCCGACCTTGATGGTGGTCTTCTCCAGCTTGCCGGCAGCCTTCGCGGACGTGCCCGACGAGGCGTCGCTCTCGGAGTCACCACCACCGAAGAGCCCACAACCCGCGGTGAGAAGGACGGCCATGGTGGCCGCCAACAGTCCGACCGTGCGGACGGGACCGCGCCTGGCCCGACCGACTCTGCCTGGACGATTCATTGTCTTGCCGTCTCCTGCCTTGTGATGTACGGCGATCAGCGTTGGGAAAGGTTCTTTCACACGTGCTGCCCCTGCACCGTGTAAAGGAGGACCAGTTGTATACCCGCCCGGAGGTATAGCCACTCGATCGAGTACTGTCAACGTCTGAAATCACAATTAGTGACTACTTGGTCGCAGGCCTGGCCTCCGGCCCGGTAGTCTAGGAGCAGCGGCGAACTTCCGGTGCAAGTGTGTCGTCCACCACTTTCCAAGCGTCAAGAGAATTCAGTGGTCCAGTCCATTGACGGCGCGGGAAACGATCTTCGGCGGGATGGCCGCGAGTTGGGGTTTCGAACCCGTCACCTGCGGGTTACCTTGATCGGCAGGTGGCAGCGCAGAACGGTGGGTTGTCGGGGCCCGCTGCAGCCGGTGGAGTGGCCTCGTGTGGCCCGTTCCTCGCGACTGCTGTGGTGACCGGCCACTTGACCGTGGGTGCCTATACGGGAAAGCTGTGCGCCGCAGTGTCAGCCACACGGGTGAGATTGCTACTTGAAGTGTGCGATTGACTCAACGGCGTCTTGGGAGTGAGTCCTCCAGTGGCCAGGGACAGTGCGTTGGACGGTGACAGCGCGACCGACAGCGCCGTGCGGCGAGCCAATGCCGCTATTCGCGCCGAACGAGCAGGTCGGCCGGGTAAGCGCAGGCGATTCCGACTGAGCGAGTGGCGGTTGCCGACCAAACTGATGGTCGTGCTGCTGGTGCCGACGCTCGCGGCGCTCGCGTTCGCAGGTCTGCGTGTGTTCACGCAGATCACGCAGGCGAACGACCTCGACTACCTGCTCCAGCAGGTCGACCTCCACGCGAAGGTCTACGAGGTCGCCGACCAGCTCGAGAAGGAAGGCGCGTTGGTGGCGCGGTTCGCCGCCAACAAGGCCAACCAGAGCAACCCGAACGGGGTCAGCCAGGCCGCGGTCAACGAGCAGGAGCAGGCGACCGACGCGGCCGTGGCCTCCCTTCGCGACACCGCGGAAGCCTTCTACGAGGAGAGCGACCCGGGGGTGCGCGACGACTACGAGCGCATCCTGTACCGCCTCGACGCCGACGGCCTCCAGGCGATTCGCCAGGTCGCGACCGACCAGGGCTCGCAGTTCGACGGCTTCAACGTGGCCAGCCTCTACACCGACACCGTCAACACGCTGCTGCAGATCAGCGGCCTCGCCAGGTCGGACGTCGGTGGTGGCGTGCTGACCTCGCGCCTGAACTCGCTGAACGCGATCTCGACCGCCAAGGCGCAGGTCGCACAGCAGATCGCGATCATGGCGACGGTGGCGCAGGTGGGCACGATCCGGTCCAACGAGATCGGCGAGCTCCAGGCGGCCGGGTCCCGTGAGGACTCCGCCATCGCGACGTTCAACACGATCGCGACCGACGGCGAGAGCCGGCGGTTCAACGACACGCTGGTCGGCCAGGCGGTCGACGGCCTGAAGAAGAGCCGCCAGCTGATCCTGGTCCGCGGTGCCGCCGAACAGAACGTCGGTGTGGACGCGGAGCGCGACGTCCTGCAGCCGGGCACCACGACCCTCGGCCTCTACCGGCAGATCGAGCAGGGTGAGCTCACCGACCTGCGCGACGAGATCGCCGGCCTGCGCAACACCCAGCAGCAGGCGACGCTGCGCGACGCGGCCATCGTCCTCGCCGTACTGCTCCTCGCCGTCCTCCTGGCACTCCTGGTGGCGCGGTCGCTGCTCAAGCCGCTGCGTGTGCTGCGGTCCAACGCACTGGACGTCGCCTACTCCCGACTGCCGCAGACGGTCCGCCGGATCCTGGCCGACCCGGACCCGGTGGCCGCGTCCAAGAACGCGGTCGAGCCGGTGCCGGTGTTCACCCGGGAGGAGACGGGTCAGCTGGCCCGTTCCTTCGACGCGGTGCAGGAGCAGGCGGTCCTGATGGCGACCGAGCAGGCGCTCCTGCGCGACAACATCAACTCGATCTTCGTCAACCTGTCCCGCCGGTCCCAGGCGCTGGTCGAACGCCAGCTGTCGCTGATCGACCGGCTGGAGCAGGACGAGCAGGACCCCGACCAGCTCGCCTCGCTGTTCGAGCTGGACCACCTCGCGACCCGTATGCGACGGAACTCGGAGTCCCTCCTGGTGCTCTCCGGCACCGGCCTCTCGCGACAGCTGTCGCGTCCGGTGCCCGCGTCCGACGTGGTCGGCGCCGCGGTGTCCGAGGTGGAGCACTACGCCAGGATCGAGGTGGCGTCCGCACCGGACGTCGCGGTCCAGGGCCGCGCGGTGTCAGACCTCGTGCACGTGATCGCGGAGCTGCTCGACAACGCGACCTTCTTCTCCCCCGCGGACAAGAAGGTGATCGTCCGGATGGCGATGACGCGCAAGAAGGAGCTCGCCATCCAGATCACCGACCAGGGTGTCGGCATGTCCGAAGAGGAGATCGCGGCGACCAACGCCCGCCTCGCGGACCCGCCGGACCTCGACGTCGCGGTGACGAGGCGAATGGGCCTCTACGTGGTCGCGCGCCTGGCCAAGCGGCACAACATCACCGTGCGGCTGCGGGACAACGAGGACATCGAGGGCGGCCTGATCGCACGCATCAACGTGCCGGCCGACCTGATCCAGCCGCTCGGCGCCGCGCCGCGGCCGCCGATGGGCCAGACCGGCTCGCTCGGCGCCCTCTCGGACCAGAGCAGCACGGACTCGCAGCTCAACCCGTTGAGCAGCACCAACCCGCCGATGGGCACCCCCAACGCACCGGCACGGAACAGCGGCATCGCGGGCGCCTTCACCGGCGGCATGCCGAGGGTGCGGCCGGACGGTGGTCCCCAGACGGGCCTGCCGGCGCCGCACGAGACCTCACAGGACCGCACTCCCGCGGAGGTCGCGAGCTACCCGCCGTTCCAGCCGCCGGGCTACGGCGTGCAGAACACCCAGTCCAACGGTGTGCCGGCCCAGCCGGCGCCGCCCGCGCTGGAGCAGAACGGCCGCAACGACCAGCTGCCCCCGCCGCCCCAGCCGTCCATCGGGGACACCGGCACCGCGCTGTTCGGCGCACCGCTGCCGGCGCCGCCGTCGGACAACTACGACCAGCCGACCGGCTACACGTCCTTTGCCGGCTCGACGTCACCAGCTCCCGAGGCAGAGCTGAACGTCGACGCGCCAACCGAGCGGCTGCCGATCTACGAGGCGGTGCTGTCCCAGTGGTTCGAGGCGGCGGACACCGGCTCGGCTCAACGGGTCGAGGCCGCCCCGGTCGAGCCTGGCGCGAACGGCAAAGGCCACAATGGCAACAGCAACGTAACCGGCAACACCAACGTAACCGGTAGCGGAAACGGCAACGGGCACGCCGCCCCGGTCGAGCAGGCCGAGGCGGTTCCGGAGCCGACAGCGTGGACCTCACCAGGCGACGACGGTTGGCTTGCCGCCCGTGCGCTGCTGGAGGAGAAGAGTCCTGACTCGACGACCACCGCTGGTCTGCCGAAGCGCGTCCCGAAGGCACATCTCGTGCCGGGTTCGGCCGCACCGAGGCACGAGGCGAAGGAGCCGAGCCCAGGAAACGACACGGGCCTCCTGGCGCCACCACTTCCGCCACGGTCGGCGGACGCGGTGCGAGGCCGCATGTCAAGCTTCCAGCAGGGCGTACGGCGAGGCCGCCACGCGCTCATCGACGCATACGCTGGTGACCAGCCCGGTTCGGAGCACAGTCGTACAGACGAGGAGCAGGAGTGACGACCGCGTCCGCACAGCAGCCCGGTAGTTTCGGGTGGCTAATCACAGATTTCGTCCGTCAGGTTCCTGGCGTGGCGCACGCCGTCGTCGTGTCGGCGGACGGCTTGTTGCTGGCCGGCTCCCAGGGTCTGCCGAGGGACCGGGCCGAGCAGCTTTCCGCCGTCTCGTCCGGCCTCGTCAGCCTCACGCAGGGCGCCGCCAGGTGCTTCGAGGCGGGCGGGGTCAACCAGACGGTGGTCGAGATGGATCGGGGCTACCTGTTCCTGATGTCCATCTCGGATGGTTCGTGCCTGTCCGTTCTGGCCGCCCCCAACTGCGACATCGGTCTCGTGGCCTACGAGATGACGCTGCTTGTCGAGCGGGTCGGCCAGCAGATGACTCCGGAGCTGCGAGCTCAGCTTCAGGGCGCTCAGCGTAGGTGAGAGCCATGCCGGAGAAGGGTTGGGAGGACCTCCCCGAGCACGACGTCGGCGAAGCACCGAACCGGTTCGACGTCGACGGGTTCCGGGCCAGGCTGTTCGGCGGCCCGGGGGCGACGCTCTACGGGGACTCCGGAGGTATACCGGCACAGTCGAACTGGGACTCCAAGGAGATCCCCACGGTCGGCCGGGACGGGATCTCTGACAGCGCAGTGCGTCATAGTGGCGCCCACAGTGGCGTCTACTCAAGTGGCGCGTGGCGGTCCGACGAGTTTCTCGGACCGGACTCGGGACGTGGTGGCGGCGGTGGCGCCGCCCAGGAGACCGGGTCGCTGGTTCGGCCGTACACCAGGACAGGTGGCCGAACCCGGTCCGATTATGATCTTGCGATCGAGGCGCTGGTGTCCACCAGCGAGAGGGGGAAGGCCCCAGATGCGGCAGTGCTGCCGGAGCACCGGTCGATCTGTGGTCTCTGCCTGGACACCAGGTCAGTCGCGGAGGTGGCCGCACACCTGCGGTTGCCGCTCGGCGTGGCCAGGGTTCTGATTGGAGACATGGCCGGTATGGGTTTGGTCCTGATCCATCAGAGCGGAATGGTCGTCGGCGACCGGCCGTCGATCGAATTCATGGAAAGGGTGCTCAGTGGTCTCCGCAGGCTCTAGTCCCCTCGGCCAGCGCGGCGCGTCCTCACCTCAGCCGACGACCTCGGCGAAGATCGTGGTCGCCGGCGGGTTCGGGGTGGGCAAGACGACTCTGGTCGGTTCGGTGTCGGAAATCGTGCCGCTCACCACCGAAGCAGTCATGACCGAGGCCAGCGTGGACGTGGACGACCTGTCGAACACCCCGAACAAGGTCACCACCACGGTCGCGATGGACTTCGGACGTGTGTCGCTCGACAGCGACCTGATCCTGTACCTGTTCGGTACCCCGGGTCAGCACCGGTTCTGGTTCATGTGGGACGACCTGGTCCGCGGCGCCATCGGCGCGGTGGTCCTCGTCGACACCCGCAGACTGGCCGACGCGTTCGCCTCGATCGACTTCTTCGAGGATCGCCAGCTGCCGTACGTGGTCGCGATAAACTGCTTCGACCGGGTCCTCCACCACCGGGTGGACGACGTCCGCGACGCGCTCACCGTCGACCAGTCGGTCCCGATCGTCACCTGCGACGCCCGTGACCGCGAGTCGACGAAGGAAACGCTCATCACGCTGGTGGAGCACGCCATGCACCAGCGCATGAGCGCCCGCGCGGGCTGAGGGCCCGACAGCTCGACACATGACCCCGGAGCGACCGTGTCGCTCCGGGGATCTCGTCTTTCCCACCAAAACACTTTCCGCCCGGGACTGGACACCATCGCTACACTTTCCGATGAGCAGCAGCGCGCTGCCATGAATGCCTCGGACAGCCGACGCCCGCGAATTCCGCAATTCCCCCGGTGACTTGACCGGGCGCATGGTCGCGCCCTTTTCCGGTCGACGTTCTCGCCGGGCGGTCCAGCATGCGCCTCGTATTCGCGGCCGCGTCGCCGTGTCCGGGGAGGTCCCCGGCGGCAACTCCTGAGAAGAGGTTCCACATGACCGAGTCGGTACTGGACCTGCCGTTGAGCTCGGTGCCCGACGCGGACGAGTTCGTGCGTGCGGCGATGCAGTGGCACTTCAGCCCGGACACCGGCTCGCCGTTCTGGCTGGCGAGGGCCGCGTCGCTCGGCTTCGACCCGCGCGCCGACGTCAAGACCCTCGACGACCTGGCCCTGTTCCCCAACGTCGTCAACGAGCTGCGTGACCTGCCCTTCGAGGACTTCATCCCCCGGGGCTACGGCGCCAACCCGCCGGTCCTCGGCGTCTACGAGAGCGGCGGCACCACCGGCGCGCCCAAGCGGCTGCCGATCCTGCGTGACTGGTGGGACCAGCTGTTCGAGGTGCTGCACACGCGGCTGGACGAGGCGGGGATGCCGCGCGGCGTGAACTGGCTGTGCATGTGCCCGACCGGGCCGCACGTCGCGGGCGAGACCATGGTCCGCTGGGCGCACGACCGTGGCGGTGTCCCGTTCTTCGTCGACCTCGATCCGCGCTGGGTCAAGAAGCTCATCGGCGCCGGGCACGACGACGAGGCGGACGCCTACATGGCGCACCTGATCGACCAGATGAGGTTCGTCCTGCGCACCCAGCGGGTCGGCGTCTTCATGGCCACCGGGCCGATGCTGGCGCGGATCGCCCAGCACGAGGACCTGGTCGACCTGATCAACGCGAAGGTGAAAGCCATCTTCTGGGGCGGCGCGACCCTCGACCCCGACACCCGTGACCTGCTGCGCGACGAGGTGTTCCCCGGCGTCACGATCTGCTGCGGCTACGGGAGCACGATGATCGGCGGCGGCCCGGCCCTCGGCAGGCCCGGCTCGACGGACATGCAGATCTTCGACCCGATCCCCCCGGCCATCACGTTCTCCGTCGTCGATCCCGCCACCGGGCGGAAGGTCGCCTACGGCGAGCGCGGGCAGGTCGTGATGAACCACGTCAGCCGGAGCATGCTGCTGCCCAACAACCTCGAGCGCGACCTGGCGGTGCGCGTCGAGGCCCTGCCCGGCATGGTCGGCGACGCGGTCGCGGACGTGCATCCGGTCCAGGTTTTCGAGGACGAGGCCGTCATCGAGGGCGTCTACTGACGATCGCCGGCGAGGCGTCCGGCACACCGCGTGCGGAAACGGGACAAAGGCCGAGAACGTAACCTGAGCGTCATTCTCGCTCGCTTGTTTCCGGCGATATGAAAATCACCGTTTCCGGTCGCGGAGCATGGCAAAACCTTGACAGTACCAGTAGGGTTTCAATCGCAACGATGGCCTGAAATTCGCGTTGTAAAGCCACCCCCGCGCCGGGTAAAGAGCGCCGCGTTCATTCGTCGTCCAATTTCTGGAGTGAATGCCATGTACCTGTTCGGTACCCACCATTCGATCGCGCAGCGACTCCGGCTGACCGCGCGGCGGCAGCTCGGCGCGGGCAACTTCTTCTGGCACGCCTGTGACGTCGCCGACCTGGACCGCCCGGCGATCTTCCGGCTGGACGGCACGGACGTGCGCGAGCTGACGCTGCGCGAGCTGCGCGACCGGGTGAACACCTACGCGAACTGGTACCACGCCAACGGCGTGGGGCACGGCACCCGGGTGGGGATCTACACCGAGGACGGTCTTCTCGGGTTGCTGCACCACATCGCCGTGACGAGCCTCGGCGGCGTGAGCGTGATCGCGAACCCGAAGATGGCGCCGGACATCGCGGAGGGCTACTTCGCGGCGGCCGAGGCGACGATGCTCGCCGCCGACGAGTCGCGGCTGGCGAAGATGTCCGAGCTGGAGAACCTCGAGACGGTCGACATCACCACCGTGCACCGTGCCGAGGCGGGGGAGGGCGACCCGCCGCCGCGGCCGTACCGGCACGCCGACGACGACCTGATCATGATCTCGCACTCGTCCGGCACCACGGGTGTGCCGAAGCCGACCACGTTCACCCACCGCGGGTTCTTCGTCGGCAAGCGGGAGCGGCTCTGGAAGTTCCCGTCGATGAAGTCCGACCGGCTGCTGACCGCCCTGCCGCAGAGCCATTCCGCCGGCATCAGCTACGTGAGCCTGGCGATGATGCTCGGCCTGCCCACGATGATGCTCGACGACGCGTCCGGCAGGTCCGTCGCCGCCGGGATGAACGCCTTCCTGCCGACGACCGTGGTCGGCTTCCCCATCTCGCTGGCCGACCTCGACGTCGCGGACCTGTCCGGCGACGCGAAGCAGTCCGTGCACACCTGGATGGGCATGGGCGACGCGTCCCACCAGCGGCACATCCTCCCGCTCGTCCGGATAGGACGGACGGCCGACGGCTCCGGCACCGGATCGACCTACCTGGACGGTCTCGGCTCGTCCGAGATGGGCATGGTGCTGTTCCGGCAGGCGTACCGGGCGGGCTCGGAGAGCTACGACCGGGCCATCGGCACGCCGGTGCCCGTGGTGCGCAAGGCCGCCGCGCTCGACCCGCAGGGCAACGAGCTGCCCGACGACGAGGCCGGCCTGCTCGGCGTCCGCACGCCCAGCGTCACCCCCGGCTACGTGAACAACGAGGAGCTGAACGAGCAGTCCCGCCGCGGCGGGTACTTCCTCACCGGCGACGTGGTGCGGCACGAGAACGGCACGTGGTACCACCTCGACCGCACGCCGGACGTGATCGTGACCGAGGACGGGCCGGTGTACAGCCTGCTCGCCGAGGAGTTGGTGCTGAAGGAGACGCAGGCGTTCGACGCGGGTGTCGTTGCCGTCGACGACCCGAAGGCCGAGGAGTTCTCGCGCCCGATCGCCGTGGTCCTGTTCAAGGACGGGGCGCTGACCGCGGACGAGGCGCTGGCCCGCTGCAACACCGCGCTGGAGGAGCGCGGGATGGCGCGGCTGGCGGCGGTCGTCGTCGCCGAGAACCGCGACGAGCTGCCCGTCGGCGTCACGGGAAAGGTGCTCAAGCGTGTCCTGCGGGAGCGGCACCGGACGATACTCAGCGGCGAAGCCGGGCCCGGCGTGGCGATCGCGTCGAGCTCGGTGGAGATGACGTGACGGCACCCCAACGGATAGTCGAGGTCATCACCGGCACCTGGCGGGCACAGGCCCTGTACACGGCCGCGACGCTGGGGCTCGCCGACCACCTGGCGGCGGGCCACCGCACCGCGACCGAGCTGGCCGCCGCGGCGGGCGCCGACACCGACGGCGTCGCCCGGCTGATGCGCCTGCTGGTGGGCATGGGTGTCTTCGCCGGCGACGAGCACGCCGGCTACGAGCTGACGGGGGAGTCGCAGCTCCTACGTGGTGACGTCCCCGGCTCGATGCGGGACATGTGCGTGCTCTACGGCGAGGAGTTCCACCACGCGTGGGGCGCGGTGGCCACGAGTGTCCGAACAGGACGGTCCGGCTTCGAGGCCTCCTTCGGCCAGGACCTGCACGCCTACCTCGCCGAGCGCCCCGAGGCCGGCGAGAAGTTCCTGCGTGCCATGAACGCGGGCAGCTCGTTCTTCGCGGACGTCCCGCGCGTGTACGACTTCACCGGGTGCCGGCGGATCGCCGACCTGGCCGGGGGCAGCGGGTTGCTGCTGTCGACAGTGCTGGCCGCCGTGCCGGCCGCGCACGGCGTCCTGTTCGACCGCCCGCACATGCTGCCGGTCGCGCGCGAACACCTCACCGCGACCGTGCCGGGCCGGTTCGACCTGGCCGAGGGCGACCTCTTCGACGCGGTGCCGGGTGGCTCGGACGTCTACCTGCTGTCCCGCATCCTCCAGGACTGGGACGACGACCGCTGCGTCACGCTGCTGACCAACGTGCGGAAAGCCATGGCGGACAAGGATTCGAGGCTGCTCGTCGTCGAGCGGGTGATCCCGGACGGCGGGACCGGCATCCTGCCGCAGCTGTTCGACCTCCACCTGCTGGTCATGGCCGGCGGGCGCGAACGGACCCTCGACGGCTACCGCCGCCTGCTGGACGCGGCCAGCCTGCGCCTCACGGCGACCCACGACATGTCGCTCGAGACCACCCTGCTCGTCGCGGAACCGGTGTGAGCGCTACCCGACTTCGGGTAGGTGCAGCGCGGCGAGGTTCGCCAGCTCCGTCCTGTTGGTCACGTCGAGCTTGGCGTACACATGGGACAGATGCGTCTTCACCGTGCTGCGGCTCATGAACAGCCGCGACCCGATGTCCGGGTTGGACAGTCCGTCCGCCGCCAGCCGCACCACACTCCGCTCGGCGGGCGTCAGGCTCGCCCACCCGCTCGACGGCCGGCCACGCCGGCCCCTGGACCGCCGCGCGTAGTCCACCCTGGTCCGCAGGTCGGTGTTCTCGTCGAGCAGGACCGGATCCGCGGTCAGCCGGGCAAGCGCCCGCAGACTGTCCACACAGGACAACCAGAGTCCGTGCTCCGCGCGGATCGCCAGCGCCTCCTGCTGGAGTTCCACCGCCCGCGCGGGGTCGAGGAAAGCCTGCTCCGCCAACGCGTCCGCCACCACCCGAGGCATGCCGATCTCGCGTGCCAGCGCCAGCGCCCGCGTGCACGCACCGGCCGCGCCGTCGACGTCCCCGGTGGCACGCAGCGCGGCCGCGAGCCCGGTCAGCGTCTGCGGCGCCAGGTAGACACCCTCGAAACCGTCCAGCCAGGCCGTCTCGCGGTGGAACCACTCGACCGCCTCGGCCGGTGTGCCCGACAGCAGCCGCAGCTGCCCCACCGTCCGCGCCAGCCCGGGCACGAACGGCGCGTGCTCCGCGTCCGCCACCAGCCGGAGCACCGGCGCCAGCACCTCGGCGGCGGTGTCGAGCCGCCCCACCGCCAGCTCCACGGTCGCCAGCACGGCCGCCGCCGAGCCGATGCGGTGGTAGTCCGCGAGCGGCCGGGCCGTCCGCACCCCCTCCTCGGCGAGCGACCGCGCCGCGGCCACGTCACCGGTGTAGAGCGCACTGCACGCGAGGAACCCGAGCGCCGTCGACGCGACCCCGCGGTCACCCCGTCGCGACAGGCCGGCGACGGCCTCCCGCAGCAGCGACATCGCCGCGTCGTGCTCGTCCCGCAGGTGCTTGACGATGCCCAGCAGTGCCACCGCACCGTCCACGACGAACCCGTCGCCGCCGGCACGCGCCTCCGTGGCCAGCGACCAGGCCGTGTCGAAGTCCGTGTAGAGCATGCCGACCGCGCTCAGCAGCCGGGCCAGGCTCGCGGTCCCGACGTCACCGGCCTCGGTCGCGATCTCATATGCGGCCTGCGCGGCGTCGTACTCCAGTCCGATCGGCCGGGCGGTGTCGGCGACCAGCGCGAGGCCGGTCAGCAGCCGGGCCTGCAACGCGTCCCGCGCGTCGGGCCGCAGGTCTACGGCCTCGCGCAGCAACGCCAACCCCGCCAGCCCGTGCCGGTTGAGGTGCCACAGCCAGGGCAGCCCGGCCGCGAGCCGCCGGGCCCGCTCCGGATCCCACCGCAGCCCCCACCCCAGCGCGGCGCCCAGGTTCTCCTGCTCGGTCTCGACGGCCACGCGCCAGGCGTCCTTGTCCCGGTCCAGCAGCGGTGCGAGCTCGTCGACCATGGCGAGCATCGTCGCGAGGTGCCGGCCGCGGACGCCGGCCTCCTCGTCCGACGCGGCGAGCTTCGAGACCGCGTACTGCCGGATCGTCTCCAGCATCCGGTAGCGCGTGACGGCGTCCCGGGTGTCGGCGACGACGAGTGACTTGTCGACCAGCCGCCGCAGCCCGCCCAGCACCTCCCCATCGCACACGGCCTCGGCGGACGCACGGGTGAAGCCACCTGCGAACACCCCGAGCCGGCGGAACAGCACGCGGTCGGCGTCGTCGAGCAGGTCGTGGCTCCAGGCCATCGACGCGGCGAGCGTCGCCTGCCGGGCCGCCACGCCGCGCGGCCCGCGGACCAGCAGCGCGAACCGGTCGTCGAGGCCGCGCAGGATCTCCGGCACGGAGAGCGTGCTCGACCAGGCCGCGGCCAGCTCGATCGCGAGCGGGATGCCGTCGAGGCGGGCACAGGCCGTGCGCAGCTCGGCGGAGTCGGCGACGCCCGCCCGCGCCCTGAACAGCGTGACCGCGTCCGCGCCGGACAGCGGGGGGACCCGCCACACCACCTCGCCGGGCACCCCCAGCGGCTCCCGGCTGGCCGCGAGCACCGTCACGCCGGACCTGGCCAGCTCGACGGCCACGTCCGCGGCCGCGTCGAGCACGTGCTCGCAGTTGTCGAGGCACACGAGCCGTGCCCCGGCGACGTCCCGGAACAGGGCCTGGTCGGGCACCCGGAGCACGCCGACGGCCGCGGCGACCACCTCGGGCACCGCGGCCGGGTCCCGCATGCCGGACAGGTCGGCCTAGCGCACCCCGTCGAACCGGCCGGCGGCGGCGACGGCCAGCCGCGTCTTGCCGCACCCGCCCGGCCCGGCGACGGTCACGACCCGCGCCGAGCCCAGCGCCCCGGCCAGCGCGGCGAGCTCGGCCACGCGGCCGACGAAGGTGGTCAGGGGTACCGGAAGGTCGGACATCGCCGGCCAGTCTGCCACCCGGGGCATCGTCCGGGCCGCGGTTCGCCATCGGCCGGCTGGCCGATCTTCCTGGCGGCCGGAGACGCGAGAGTGGGTGTCGACCAACGAGACGGGAGCTTCGAGATGAGCAAGGTCATCGCCAACATGTCCATGTCACTGGACGGGTACGTCGCCGACACCGCCGACGGCATCGACCAGCTGTTCGGCTGGATGGGCAACGGCGAGGTCGAGGTGCCGACGGCCGTGGAGTGGGCGACGTTCCGGATGTCCCCGGCGAGCGCCGAGTACATGCGGGCGGCACTGGCCGGCGCCGGCGCGCTGGTCACCGGCCGGCACCTGTTCGACATCACCCAGGGCTGGGGCGGGACCCATCCGATCGGCGTGCCGGTCGTGGTGGTCACCCACGAGCCGCCGGCGGACTGGCCGCACGACGAGACGTTCACGTTCGTGGACGGCGTGGCGGAGGCCGTGCGGGTGGCGGCCGGGCTGGCGGGGGAGAAGAACGTGGTGGTGGCGAGCGCCAAGATCGCCCAGCAGTGCCTGGACGCGGGGTTGCTCGACGCCATCGACGTCGACCTGGTGCCGGTACTGCTGGGCGAGGGGGTCCGCTGGTTCGAGAACCTGGCGAAGGCCCCGGTCCGGCTCGGCGACCCGACGGTCATCGAGGGCAACGGCGTCACACACCTGGCCTACGAGGTCATCAGGAAGGCGTGACGGGTCCCGGTCCCGCTCAGCTCTCCACCAACGACGCGGACGTGATCCGGTGCAGCGGGTACTGCCGGACCGCGCCGTGCGTCACGTCCCGCCCCTCCAGAATTCCGCCGCCGACCCGGAACGGGTCCACCACGCGCTGGCTCGCCACCCCCCGCGAGTCCACGAAGTCGATCCACACCTGGCTCTTCTGCTCGATCGCGTCCCGCAGCAACGCCAGCGTCGCCGCCGTGTCGGTCGCGCCCGTGCCGCCGGTCAGCGACACCGTCCGCCCGCGCCGGGTCCCGGCCGCCATGTCCCCGGCCCGCAGCTGCTCGACCATCGCCGCGGCACGCTCCGGCGACAGCGAGCCCGTCACCGCCCGGCGCTGCCTGGCCGGCGCCGGCAGCCGCAGCCCGGCCGGTCGCAGGTCCAGCACCTGCCCGTGCGCGTCCTCCGCCGCCGGCGCGAAGCCCGCGCCACGCAGCTCCTCCAGCACGTCCGCCAGCGGCACCGGGCTCACCAGCACCGTCGGCGCGATCCTGCGCAGCTCCAGCCGGGTCGCGGCCGGATGCGCCGCCACCTCGGCCAGCAGCACCGGGTCGTCGCACCGCACGAACGACGCGGCCGTGCCGCCCCGCAACCGGCCGTGCCGCCTGGCCACGTCGTCGATGAGGTAGGTCAACCCCTGCGGGACCGGCGTCCGCGACCTGGTCCGGAACAGCTCCTGCAGCTCCTCCGCCGTCCGCCCGGCGTCGAGCGCCCGCCGCACCGACGCCTCCGTCACCCGGTACACCGTCGCGCTGCCCGCCGACTCGACGTCCGCGACCGCCGCCATGTCCATCGCCAGCGCGGGCTCCAGCGGACCCGGCGCCACGACCGTCAGGTCCGCCTGTACCAGCACGTGGTCGAGCGGGTCGGGCATCGAGTCGCCCATGCGCTTGGCCGCCGGGGCCGGGCCGTCGTCCAGCAGCGCCCGCCCGGCACCGGTCAACGCACCCAGCGCGACCAGTCCGAGCGCGGTCGCCTCGGCCAGCGTCCAGCGGACGATCTCGTCCCGCAGCCGCCCACCCCGCCGCGGCGCCCGCCACGCCAGTACGGCGGCCAGGTCGTCCGGCGCCGCCACCCCGGCGCCGCCACGCAGCTCCGCCAATGCCGACAGGATCCGCCGCCGCTCCAGCGGCGCGGGCGGCCGCCGCAGGTCGTCCGACAGCGGCGCGAGCACCTTGTCCTTCGCGTCCCGCATGCCCACGAGCCCGGGCAGCCGCGGCAGGTCCAGCCACGCGGCGGCGAGCGTCGCCCACTGGTTGGCCGGCGTCGCCACCAGCCACGGGTCGACGAGCGTGGTCGGCAGCCACTCCGGGTTGGTGGCCGCCGCGCTGTCGGCGACCATGCCCGCGCCGAGCAGCGTCTCCGCGACGAGCGCGGCGCCCCGCTCGTCGGTGTCCAGCTCACGCGCGATCCGGCGCAGGTCCCGCACGCCCAGCCCGCCGGCCTTCAGCACCGGCGCCGGCTCCTTCGACCACAGCTTGACGAGCGTCTCCGCGCGGCGCAGGAACTCCAGCGCCTCCCCCGCGCCCGTGGCGTCCACAGTGGCCACCCTGTGCTGCCTGACGCTCAGCGCGGGCTCGTCGAGCCTGACCGTCCCCAGTGGACTGTCGCCGCGGATGGCGAACGCCACCTGGCGCGGCAGCTCGACGGTCTCCGCGTCCCGGCGCAGCAGCAGGCCCATGGCGAGCAGCCGCTGCACGGGCGTGCGGGCCTGGTCCAGCGGCACCAGCACGTCCGCGTCCTTCGTGCGGCCGAGCGGCGACCCGTGCGCGAGCGTGGTCAGCATCCGCCGCTCCGGTTCCGCCAGCTCGGCGAGCAGCCCGGGGATGTCCACACCGGCCAGCCCGGCCGAGGGCCTGCCGAGCCCGGCCGGGAACAGCCCGCCGGCCTCACGCGCCGCCGGCACGACCGACAGCTCGTCGGTGCCCCACGCCAGTGCCAGCCGGACGAGGACGTCCAGGGCGTCGCGCACTCGCGCTTCGCTCGCGTCCGGACCGACTGTTTCCGCCACCCGCGAAACCGGCACGGGCGCCTGGTCCGCGTCCACGACCACCAGCGCGTCGAGCACCGCGAGCGTGAACGTGTCCAGCCCCTCTGCGGCTCTGGTCACCGAAGCCCTGGTCGCGGCCCGTGCGGCCAGCACGGTCGAGTCGGCGGGCGCGGGCGTGGCCAGGTCGGGACGCGCGACGAGCAGGGCGGCCAGCGTCAGGTCGTCCTGGGCTCGCAGCCAGTCGATGAGGGTGGGACCGGGCACCCGTACCACGGTATACGCGCATGCCGGCCGGTCGCGCTCCGGTAATCTCACCTGGCGAAGCTTGCGGAGTGAGCATCGATACATGAACCCGAGCGCAAGGAGGACCCGTGGCCAAGAAGGGCGGCGACAACGGCCGCATCGACCCGTACTGGCCCGCCGACGACTACGAGGGCCAGCACCCGGTCAGCGAGCTCGCCGCGGACCGCCAGGGCGCGCTGTCCCCGTACGGCGACCTGGTCTTCCCACTCGAGACGGTGCCTTACGAGCATCCGGTCACCGAGATCAACAAGTAGCAAGTAGGTCGAGCCAACATGCCGGTCCCTGGTCCTGGCTACTCCATCACCGTCCGCGTCGAGGCGCCGCCGTCGGCGAGCGCGGCGGGCGACCTGACCGGCGCGGCCGGCCGGGCCGGCGCGGTGATCACCGCCTTCGACGTCGTCGAGTCGCACACCGACCGCATCGTCGTCGACATCACGGCCAACACGCTCTCGGCCGCCCACGCGAAGGACATCACCGCCGCGCTGGAGGAGTTACCGGGGGTGTCGGTCCGCAAGGTGTCGGACCGGACGTTCCTCATCCACCTCGGCGGCAAGATCGAGGTCGCGTCGAAGGTCCAGCTCCGCAACCGCGACGACCTCTCCCGCGCGTACACGCCAGGCGTGGCCCGGATCAGCCAGGCCATCGCCGAGAACCCGGACGACGCCCGCCGCCTGACCATCAAGCGCAACACGGTCGCGGTCGTCACCGACGGGTCCGCCGTACTGGGGCTGGGCAACATCGGCCCGGCCGCCGCGCTCCCGGTGATGGAGGGCAAGGCGGCGCTGTTCAAGAAGTTCGCCGGCGTGGACGCGTGGCCGATCTGCCTGGACACACAGGACACCGAGGAGATCATCCGCACGGTGCAGCTGATCGCGCCCGTGTACGGCGGCATCAACCTCGAGGACATCGCCGCGCCGCGCTGCTTCGAGATCGAGGCGCGGCTGCGGGACCTGCTGGACATCCCGGTGTTCCACGACGACCAGCACGGCACCGCGATCGTGGTGGTCGGCGCGCTGCGCAACGCGCTGCGGGTTGTCGGCAAGGACATGGCCGACGCCAAGATCGTGGTGTGCGGCGCGGGCGCGGCCGGCTCGGCGATCATCCGCCTGCTGCTGCAGAAGGGCCCCCGCGACATCATCGCCGTCGACGTCAACGGCATCGTCCACCCCGACCGGGACGACCTCGACGCCAACCTCGCCTGGCTCGCGCGGAACACGAACCGGAACCTGGTCACCGGCCACGTGACCGACGCGCTGGTCGACGCGGACGTGTTCGTCGGCGTCTCCGCGCCCAACCTGTTCGGCGCGGACGCCGTGGCCACGATGGCCAAGGACGCCATCGTGTTCGCCCTGGCCAACCCGGACCCGGAGATCGACCCGCTGGAGGCGCAGAAGCACGCCGCCGTGGTCGCGACGGGCCGCAGCGACTACCCGAACCAGATCAACAACGTGCTGGCGTTCCCCGGCGTGTTCCGCGGCCTGCTCGACGCACAGGCCCGCGGCATCACCGACACGATGCTCCTGGCGGCGGCCGACGCCATCGCCGACGTGGTCGACGGCGACCGCCTGAACCCGTCGTTCATCGTGCCGAGCGTGTTCGACTCGGCCGTCGCACCCGCGGTGGCCGAGGCGGTGGCGAAGGCGGCACACCCGTAGCATCGTTTTCGTGGGTGACCTGACTCATGTCAATGCCGCGGGCGCGGCGCGAATGGTGGACGTGACCGGCAAGGCCGTCACGGACCGGGTCGCGGTCGCCACCGGCGTCGTGCGCACGACCGCCGAGGTCGTGTCGCTGCTCGAGAACAATGGCCTGAAGAAGGGCGACGCCCTGGCGGTCGCCCGCGTGGCCGGCATCATGGGCGCCAAGCGGACACCGGACCTTGTTCCCCTGTGCCACCCACTCCCGATCACGGGCGTGACAGTGGAGTTCGCGCTGGCCGCGGACTCCGTCGGCATCACCGCGACCGTCCACACGAGCGGCCAGACGGGCGTCGAGATGGAGGCCCTGACCGCGGTCACGGTCGCGGGCCTGACCCTGCACGACATGATCAAGGCGGTGGACCCGGCCGCAGTGCTGTCCGAGGTGCGGCTGGACCGCAAGGAGGGCGGCAAGTCCGGAGTGTGGACCCGACCGGAGGGCAGATGAACGGAGCAAGTGCGGTGCCCACCAATGTTCGCCAGGCCTCTCGCGGCGTCCGCCGGATCTCTCGCGGCGTCCGCCGAGCCTCTCGCGGCGTCGAGCGGGTGACGATCAGGGCGTCCGCCGCGCCGGGCACGCACGTCCGGCGGACCCGCCCCGGCCTCCCACCGGCAGCGTCCCCAAGCACGAAATCGGCGCCTGACCAGCGAAACCCCACATCCACCGCCAAACCCCGTGCGTACGAAAGGGACTTTCGTACGGCCCTAGGGAGCGAAAATGGAAGGTCGCTCGTTGCCATGGGGATAGCGTCGGGCAGGGCAGGCGAGGGGACGTCATGAGCACCGCACGCGTGATCGCGGCGTCCAACCGGGCGGCCGCGGGAGTGTACGAGGACAAGACGGGCCCGATGATCGTGTCGTGGCTGCGCGCCCGAGGCTTCACCGTCGACGCCCCGGTGGTCGTCCCGGACGGCGAGCCGGTACTGGCCGCCCTACGCGACGCGGCCGGCGTCGACGTGGTCATCACGACCGGCGGCACCGGCATCAGCCCGACCGACCGCACACCCGAGATGACCTCACGCCTGCTGGACTACGAGATCCCCGGCCTGGCCGACGCCGTCCGGTCCGCCGGCCTCCCCAAGGTCCCGACGGCCGTGCTGTCCCGCGGGACGGCCGGCGTGATGGGCCGGACGCTGGTGGTCAACCTGCCCGGCTCGTCCGGCGGTGTCCGCGACGGCCTCGGCGTGCTGGAGGGCGTGCTCACCCACGCACTGGACCAGTTGCACGGCGGCGACCACGTGGCCCCCGCCGCGGTCCCGGCCGCCGTGGTGCGGGCCGAGGTCACCGAAACGGCGCTGTCCGTGGACGAGCACGCCACGCTGGTGGCCGACCGGGCGGCGGGTGCGGTCGTGACGTTCGCGGGCGTCGTCCGCGACCACGACGGCGGCAAGGGCGTGACGTCGCTGGAGTACGAGGGCCACCCCAACGCGAAGACGGTCATCGAGGAGGTGGCCGCGGACGTCGCCGCCCGCCATCGCGGTGTCCGGGCGCTGGCCGTGAGCCATCGCATCGGCCCACTCGCGATCGGTGACGTCGCCCTGGCCTGCGCGGTCGCGGCCGAGCACCGCCGTGAGGCGTTCGCCGCCTGCGCGGACCTGGTCGACGACGTGAAGGCGCGGCTGCCGATCTGGAAGCACCAGTCGTTCACCGACGGCACCGACGAGTGGGTCAACTGCCCCTGAGCCGGGCCGTCGGCGCCCGAGGCACGTTCGTTCGCGCCTGGGCGGGTCCCTTCGGGACGCTCAACGCCCCGAACGGCGCCCCCGACAGGGCGTCCGACGCCCGAAGGACCCCGGGCATCTAACGTCCCGAAGGACCCCGGGCATCTAACGCCTCGAAGCGCCTGGGCATCCAAAGCCCCGAAGGCGCCCCGGCAGGGCGTCCGACGCCCGATGGGCCCCCAACGCCCCGAAGGGGCCCCGGGCATCGAACGCCCCGAAGGGGCCCCGGCATGCCATCGCGAGTTAGCCCGGGCTTGGCATCGCGGGGTCAGCCGGGGCAGGGCATGGCGGGTCAGCCAGCCGGTGGGGTGTACACGCCGAAGTCGTTGCCGTGTGGGTCGCGCAGGTGGGCGAAGCTCAGGCCGTTCGGCGTGGTCTTCGGTGGGATGACCACCTTGCCGCCCAGTTCCTCGGCCTGCTTGGCGGCGGCCGCGACGTCCGAGACCACCACGAAGAACGTGGCGCCGTTCGCCGACTCGCCTCGTGTGTCGGCGACGCCGCCCTGTGGCCGGTCCGAGTCGGCCGCCGTGACCAGTTGGTAGGCGTCGCCGTTGCTCGGGTCCGCCCCGAACGTCCAGTTGAACAGCTCGCCGTAGAACCGCTTCGTGCTCTCGGGGTCGTCGGTGTCGATCTGGAACCAGTCGACGGTGCCGTGTGCCATGGAGTCCTCCTTGTTCGTGTGGCACACAGCTTCGGGCCGGTTCGCGACAACCCCCTGTCGGTGTTTCCTAGGCGAGCGCGGTGACCTGGGTCACGTACTCGGGTACCGGCAGGTCCGTGTGGTCGCGGGCGGGCACGGGCTCCCCGGTGTCGCGGCCGGCGACGATCCGGTCCAGCCGGAACGCGCGCAGCTCCTCCCGCAGCCGGCACCACGCGACCAGGAACCAGGCCGTCGGCCCGGACAGGAACATCACGGGCTCGACGTCGCGCTCGGTCGACGCGCCGTGTTTGTCGACGTACCGCAGTCGCAGGACGTGCCGGGCGGCCAGTGCGTCCTCGATGATCAGGGGGATGGCCGCCGGTTCGGTCGCCGAGGCCAGGAACCCGACCCGGCCGGCCAGCTCGCGCGCGGCGGCGGCCTCGTGCGCCGGCATCGCCGCCATGATCTTCCGGAGCGCGCTGCCCGCGGCCCGCGCGAACGGCGACCCGGTCGCCGCCCGCAGTGCCAGTGACACCGCGACCGCCTCGGCCGGGGTGAAGTTGAGTGGTGGCAGCGTCCGCGCCGGGTCGATGGCGTAACCGCCGCGGCGGCCGGTGTCCGCGTAGATGGGCACGCCGACCTGCTGTAGCGCGCCGATGTCCCGCTCGATCGTGCGCACGCTGACCTCGTAGCGCTCGGCGAGCTGGCGGGCGCTGCGCCGCAGGGGTGCGGCGGCCCGCAGCTCCTCGACGATGCCGTACAGCCGGTCGGTTCGGTTCATGCGCGGACCGTAGCGGCGGGCACCGACAAAACCTGGTTTGACGAGAAAGATGGGCTCCACCGCCGGGGGATCGCGGTGGAGCCCATCTCGCAAAGTGAACCTGGACTAGCTAGTTCACTTGGTGGCGAGCTTCTGACCGGGAACGATCAGGTTGGGGTCGCCGATGTACTGCTTGTTCTTCGCGTAGACCGCCTGCCAGCCGCCCGGCACGTTCTGCGCCGTGGCGATCTTCGACAGGGAGTCGCCCGCGACGACCGTGTAGTCGCCGGCAGGGTTGGAGGCCACGAGGGCCGGTGCCACCGGGGCCGCACTGCGGACCGGGGCCTTCTTGCCGTTCTTGCCGCTGCTCGTGGTCGGTGCCGTGGTCTTGGCCTTGGTCTTGGCGGGCGCAGCCGCACCGCTGCCGCCCTTCTTGCCACAGACCGGCCACGCGCCGATGCCTTGCGTCGCCAGCACGTTGTTGGCGACCCGGATCTGCTCCTCGCGGGAAGCGTTCGCCGGGTTGCCGGTGCCGCCATTGGCCTTCCAGGTACCGGGGCTGAACTGCAGGCCACCGTAATACCCGTTGCCGGTGTTGGTGCTCCAGTTGCCGCCGCTCTCGCACGCGGCGATCGCGTCCCAGTTCGGGTCGGCCGAAGCGAACGCCGGGGCAATGGCGAGCGGCGTACCCACCGCGACGCCCGTGAGGACGACGCGAGCAATGGCACGACGAACGGCATTGGACGGCTTGCGGTGATTGCCTCGATTCGCCATCAACTTTCTCCGCCTCAGCGCCGGCATAAAGTCCTGGTCAGGACTCTTTCCCAATCCGAAGACTGACTCTCAGTCGAGGGTAACTTCCCAGGTGCCCGCCGGATCGGTGAGGCGCTGCGAGCACTCGGGTACTGCCAGTCGGCCGGGGCCAACCGAGGAGCGACGCTACGTACTCGAAATGCAATATGCCAAATTATATGACGTGTGACGGTCGTCACAGTAACACTAATAGGTGTATCGCGATGGGGTACATATCCGCAGGTCAGACACTTGTTTGGGCCTGTTATACCCTCGTGATAGTGGACAAACAATTCACTCCTGCTGAGCGGTGGATCACGTTGCGTGAACCGGTTTGTGATGCATGGTGGTAGCGCCATGAAATCGGCCGGTTACATGTCGCAAAACGTGTGTCAATACACGCCTGAAATCGATCTACCGAGAACGGGAGCGGCAGGATAGCGACCGTGTCAAATGGGTGCCATCGGCAGTCGTGACACGGTCTTTTCGCAGCGTGCCGCACGTCACCATTGCGTGCATCTTCTGCGGTTGAGCCGTCCGATAACCGCAGGTAGGCAGCGTTCCACTCGGTCGAGGCGGACGACGTCCTGCCATGCCCCTAACGTGCAAGCCGTGTCACCGACCGTGACTTCGGCGCCTAGCCTCCGGCGAAGGGGGGCAGCACGTCGACGCCGGCGCCGTCCGGCAGCACGATCGACAGGTCCCGCACGGCCACCCCGTCGAGCAGGAAACTGCAGGCGGTCAGGACGCGCGTGAGCTTGGACCCGTGCTTGCCGCCGAGCTCGGCGACCAGGTCGCGGACGGTCGCGTCGGCAGGCATCGCGACGGTCTCCTCCGAGAGGCCGACCGCGCCACGGGCGCCCGCGAAGTAGCGGATCCGCACTGTCGTGGTCACGTGTCACAGGTTAGTCGCGAAGCTGCGACCATGGACGCATGGCCGAACCGCGCACGTGGACGTACCTGATGGACATGGACGGGGTGCTGGTGCACGAGGAGCACCTCATCCCGGGGGCCGACAAGCTCATCGACGAGCTGCGGTCGAAGGACATCAAGTTCCTCGTGCTCACCAACAACTCCATCTACACCCCCCGTGACCTGCGCGCGCGGCTGCGCCGCACCGGTCTGGACGTGCCGGAGTCCGGCATCTGGACCTCCGCGCTCGCGACCGCCAAGTTCCTGGACTCGCAGCGCCCCGAGGGCTCGGCGTTCGTCATCGGCGAGGCGGGCCTCACGACCGCGCTGCACGAGATCGGCTACGTGCTGACCGACCGCGACCCGGACTACGTGGTGCTCGGCGAGACCCGCACGTACAGCTTCACGGCCATCACCACGGCCATCCGGCTGGTCGAGCAGGGCGCCCGGTTCATCGCGACCAACCCGGACGCGACCGGCCCGTCCCGCGAGGGCTCGCTGCCCGCGACCGGCTCGGTGGCCGCGCTGATCGAGAAGGCGACCGGCCACGCGCCGTACTTCGTCGGCAAGCCGAACCCCCTGATGATGCGGTCCGCGCTGAACTCGCTCGGCGCCCACTCGGAGTCGACGCTGATGATCGGCGACCGGATGGACACCGACGTGCGGTCGGGGCTGGAGGCGGGTCTGCGCACGATTCTGGTGATGACCGGCATTTCCACCGCGGCGACCGCCGAGCGCTTTCCGTACCGACCCAGTCGGGTGATCGAGTCGGTCGCCGACCTGGTCGGAGTTGCCGACGACCCATTTCCTGACTAGTACGAGTACGGGTGAATTCTGAACCTGGCATATTGTCGCCTCGTGGAGGAAGAAGGACCGCCGACCTTCGTCGTTGGTGACGTGCACGGGCACCTCGACGAGCTGCTCGCCGCACTCGCCGAGGCCGAGCTGGTCGACGACGAGGCGAACTGGTCCGGCGGCGACACCCACCTGTGGTTCCTCGGCGACTTCGTGGACCGCGGCCCCGACGGCATCGGCGTGATCGACCTGGTCATGCGGCTCTCGGAGGAGGCGGAGAAGGCCGGCGGCCAGGTCCAGGCGCTGCTGGGCAACCACGAGATCCTGCTGCTCGGCATGCACCGTTTCGGCGACACCGAGGTCCCGTCCGACTTCGGCCCGCGGAGCTTCGCCCGCAGCTGGGAGATGAACGGCGGCCAGCCGACCGACCAGGAGGCGGTCACCGACGAGCACATCGAGTGGCTGACCAGCCGCCCGGCGCTGGAGCTGGTCGGGCAGCACCTCCTGATGCACTCGGACACGCTGGAGTACCTGGTCTGGGGCTCCGACATCGAGGAGATCAACGAGAACATCCAGGACGTCCTGGACTCGGACGACCTCGTCGAGTGGTGGGAGGTCTGGCGGCGCCTGACCACCCGGCACGCCTTCCGCGGCCCCAACGGCGCCGACGTGGCGAACCAGCTCCTGACCGTGCTCGGCGGTGAGCAGGTGGTCCACGGCCACTCGGTGATCGCCGACCAGCTGGGCATCGCCCCGTACATGGTCGACAGCCCGTACGAGTACGCGTCGGGCAAGGCTCTCGGCGTGGACGGCGGCGTCTTCGTCGGTGGCCCGTGCCTGGTGGTCGAACTACCGTGGCAACAACCCTGAACCCGCGAGTCCCGCGTTCAAACACACCGAGTCCCGCGTTCAGCCACCCCGAGTCCCGTTTTCGTGCACATCAGCACGGGTCCGGGGTCGCGCTCGGAGGCCTGGCGCCGTTAGATAGACCGGGTGACGAGCGACGTGCCGCCGGCACGCACCGTGTGCCACGGGTGCCGGCAGACGACCCAGTTCCGGACGGACGCCGGTGACGTGCGGCCGATGATCATCCCCGGGTCCGGGATGGTGATCAGAGAGAAGTCTCCGGGCGTGCTCGTCGAGGAGCAGTGCCCGATCTGCGGCGACAGCGAGGACCCCGGCTGGATCGAGGGCTACATCCCACCGGTGTGATCACGCGCCCGGCGTTCGCGGCGCGGGCTCCGTTCACGCGGCGATGTGCAGTACCTCGTCCAACCCGGTGACGCTCAGCGTGCGGCGCACGTGTCCCGGCAGCGCGGCCAGCGTCAGCCACACCTCCCGTCCCGCGGCGAGCTCGTGCGCGCCCAGCAGGACGGACAACCCGTTCGAGTCCACCAGCGAGACCGCACCGAGGTCCACGCACAGCACGGTGCCCGAGCCGGCGGCGTTGATCAGCGCCACCAGCTCGGCGTGTAACGATGGCGCGGTCTGCAGGTCGACCGCGCCACACAGCTCCACCCGAGAGCCGTTCACGGTGATCGCGAGGCTCATGACGTCCATCATCGCGGACGGACACGGTCTGGTGTTGACGAACCCGACTACGGTGGACGGTGGGGCCGTGAGGAGGCAGACATGATCACGCCGAGCTACGTGTCGGGCGCGTCCGACAAGCCGCTCCTGGGTGACACGATCGGTGACAACTTCGACCGCGCAGTCGCCGCCCACGGTGATCGCGAGGCGCTGGTCGAGTTCGCCACCGGCCGCCGCTGGACCTACCGCGAGCTCGCCGACGAGGTCAACGCCGTCGCCCAGGGCCTGATCGACCTGGGCGTCACCAAGGGCGACCGGGTCGGCATCTGGGCCCCGAACTGTGCCGAGTGGACCTTCACCCAGTACGCGACGGCCAAGATCGGCGTCATCCTCGTCAACATCAACCCGGCCTACCGCGTGCACGAGCTGCGGTACGTGCTCAACCAGGCCGGCATCCGTACGCTGGTCGCCGCGCCGAGCTTCAAGACCTCCGACTACGCGGCCATGATCGACGAGGTCCGCCCCGAGTGCCCCGCGCTCCAGGACGTCGTCCTCATCGGCAGGGACGACTGGACGTCCATGGTCGCGATCGGCCGGGGCGGCTCCGCGGCGCACCTGGCCGAGTTACAGGCGGACCTGTCGGCCGACGACCCGATCAACATCCAGTACACCTCCGGGACCACGGGCTTCCCCAAGGGCGCGACCCTCTCCCACCACAACATCCTCAACAACGGCTATTTCGTCGGCGAGATGTGCTCGTACACGGAAATGGACCGCATCTGCATTCCGGTGCCTTTCTACCACTGCTTCGGCATGGTCATGGGAAACCTGGCGGCGACATCGCACGGCGCCTGCATGGTGATTCCGGCACCCGCGTTCGACCCGGCCGCGACCCTGGCCGCGGTCGCCGCGGAGGAATGCACGTCGCTGTACGGCGTGCCGACGATGTTCATCGCCGAGCTGTCCGACCCGGCCTTCGACGCCTACGACCTGTCGTCCCTGCGCACCGGGATCATGGCCGGTTCCCCGTGCCCGGTCGAGGTGATGAAGCAGGTCATCGACCGGATGGGCATGGCGGAGGTGACGATCGCCTACGGCATGACGGAGACGTCCCCGGTCTCCACCCAGACCAGGAAGGACGACTCGCTGGAGCGGCGCGTCTCGACCGTCGGCCGGGTCATGCCGCACCTGGAGGTCAAGGTCGTGGACCCGGAGACCGGCCTGACCGTTCCGCGCGGCACACCCGGCGAGTTCTGCACGCGCGGCTATTCGGTGATGCTCGGTTACTGGGAACAGGCGGACAAGACCGCCGAGGCAATCGACAGGGCCCGCTGGATGCACACCGGCGACCTCGCGGTGATGGACGACGAGGGCTACCTGAACATCACCGGCCGCATCAAGGACATGGTGATCCGCGGCGGCGAGAACGTCTACCCGCGTGAGATCGAGGAGTTCCTGTACACCCACCCGGACATCCTCGACGCGCAGGTGATCGGCGTCCCGGACGAGCGCTACGGCGAGGAGCTGATGGTGTGGGTCCGCATGAAGGACGGCGCGACCACGCTCACCGCGGAGGCCGTTCGCGAGTTCTGCCAGGGAAAGCTCGCGCACTACAAGGTCCCCCGGTACGTGCATGTGGTAGACGAGTTCCCCATGACGGTGACGGGCAAGATCCGCAAGGTGGAGATGCGTGAGCGGTCGGTGGAGCTGCTCGGTCTCCAGAAGGCCGCGGCGACCCGTCACGCATAGGACGGACCCCATGAGAACCCGGTCACCCTTCCGTGTGAACGTCTGTGGTCGCCCCGGTGTGAGCTTGATCAACGTCGCCGACGTCGAGGCCACGTCGTGGGCGTCGCCGCGCTCGTCCGTCACCCGCATGCGAATGACGCCTGGTGACATAACCGGCTACCCCTTGCACCCGAAAGTGGCCTAGGCTGGTGTGACGCGTCCTGGGTACGCCCTGGGGCGCGTTCATTTGTGTGTGGAGGTGAACGTTGTGCCGACCGGAAAGGTCAAGTGGTACGACTCGGAGAAGGGCTTCGGGTTCGTCACACAGGACGGGGGCGAGGACGTCTACGTCCGTTCTTCCGCCCTGCCGGCAGGGGTGCCGGGCCTGAAAGCCGGTCAACGCATCGAGTTCGGTGTCGCCGACGGCCGCCGGGGGCCGCAGGCCCTGTCCGTGCGGCTGCTCGACCCGCCACCGTCGGTCGCCGAGGCACGGCGCCGCCCGGCCGAGGAGCTGCACGGCCTGATCGAGGACATGATCAAGCTGCTCGAGGGGAAGGTCCAGCCGGACCTGCGCCGCGGCCGCTACCCGGACCGCAAGGCCACGAAGCGCATCGCCGACGTGGTCCGCGCCGTCGCCCGCGAGCTGGATCCGTAGTGTCGAGACAGCGTCGCCGGTTCCGACTCACGAGCATTGGACCCTGAGGAGGAACCATGCCCGTGTTGGACCTGCCCGGCGCGACGTTGCGGTACGACAGCCAGGGCGCCGGCCCGTTCCTGCTGCTGGCCGGGGTGCCGATGGACGCGGGCGGCTTCGCGCCGATCTTGCCCCTGCTCGCCGCCGACCACACCGTGGTCACCTACGACCCCCGCGGCATAGCCCGCAGCACGGCGGCGGCCGACGCGGAGGTGTCCGTCGCGAAGCTGGCGGACGACCTGCACCGCCTGCTCGCCGCGGTGACGGACGAGCCGGCCGACATCCTGGCCAGCAGCGGCGGCGCGGTGGCCGCGCTGGAGTTGGCGGTGCGGCACCCGTCGCAGGTGCGGACGCTGGTCGCGCACGAGCCGCCACTGATGCGGCTGCTGCCCGACGCGGACGAGTGCGAGCGCGCGATGGCGGGCCTGCACGAGAGCAACAGGACCGAGGGCACGGCGATCGCGATGGGCCGGTTCCTGGCGTTCATCGGCATCGTGCCGCCGGAGGCGGCGGGGCACCCGATGCCCATGCCGTCGGCGGCCCTGGCCGACGCCGACTTCTTCCTGCGCAACATGATCAGGCCGATCGCGGGGGCGACCCCGGACCTGACGGCGCTCCGCACGAGGGTCGTGGTGGCGGCGGGAGAGACGTCGAAGGGCCAGCTGGCCAACCGGACAGCGGTGGCCCTCGCCGACCGGCTGGGCACCGAGTTGACCGTGTTCCCCGGCGACCACGGCGGCTTCGCCGGCGAGCCGACCGCCTTCGCCGGCCTGCTCAGGGAAGTCCTGTCGCGGCCCTGACGGGTTCCCTAGGGCGTCACGCGACGGCGGCGGCCAATACGGCCGCCATGCCGGCCATCCCGTTGGCGTTCGGGTGCAGCGGGGCCGCGACGTTCCCCGGGACGAACGGCTCCACCCACCGCACCGACGACGACCTGCACACGTCGTGCCCGATCCCCGGCGTCCGGATGTCCACATACGTCGCATCGTGGGCGGCGGCCGCCGACGCCAGCACCTGGTTCAGCTGGTCGATCTTCGCCTGGACGTAGTTCGCGTCGCGGGGCCACACCTGGACGCGCGGGTAACAGCCGTTCTGCGGCAGGTAGGTCGTGTAGCCGACCACGTACACCCGCGCCCCCGGCGCCCGCTGGTGGATCCCGTCCAGCACCGCCTCGACCCGCGGCCCGACCGCGGCCACCCGCTCCCCGTACACATCGCCGCCGCCGGCTGTGTTCTCATCCGCGCACGACGTGCCGAACGGCGACGGCAGCAGGTTCACGCAGGACTCCGCCAGCCCGACCAGCCCGGCGTCGTTCCCGCCGATCTGCAGCGTGACCAGCGTCGTGTCCGCGGTCAGCGCGTCGAACTGTGGCGGCACGTCGCCGAAGTCGGTGCCCTGCGGCGCGGTCATGTCCCCGGTGTCCGCCCCGGAACACGTAACGTCGACGACAGGCACTCCCACCTGGGCCGCCGCCAGCTTCGGGTAGTTGCGCTGCGACCGGTAGCACCCGGGCGACGACAGGTCCACCGGCAGGATCAGCGGCCCCGACGCCGCCGAGTCGCCGAGCGCGACGTACCGCTCCGCGGCGGCGCCGGCGGATCCCACGGTCGACGCGAGCAACACACACGTGAACAGGGACAGGAACGCGGTCCTCATCGACCCACCTCCAGAAACCAACGTGAACGAGTGTCAGTTCTGGGGGCGGCGCTGTCCAGGGGCCAGTCAGGGGGTCACTTGCAGCGACCACGCCGCCCTGGTCACCGGCTCCGGTCCATTCCGACCCTGCATCAGCACGCCGCCCGCCTGCTTGACCTCGACCGTCTGGAGCTGGGCCCCCGGCTCCGCCGGCAACGCCTCGTACGTCGTCTCCTTGCCGGGCGCGAACGTCGCGACCGTCACCGGCGCCTTCTGCTCACCGGCCGCGGTCGTGTACTGGATGACCACCGACCACGGTGTGTCGGCGACCTCGCGGGGCACCGTCACGCGAACAGCCGTGCCTGGCGGGACCGGCATCTTGATCATCGCGGTGTTGTCGCGGCGGCAGTCCTCGACCTTGATGTCGCAGTACAGGAACGGTTTCGCCGTCACCTTCTTCGCCGCCACGGTGAAGTCGATCTTCGGCTGCGGCACGGCCGCCGGCGGCTCGTTCGACGAGCACCCGGCCAGCACCAGCACCACGAGGACCAGCAGCTTGCGCACGCCGAAAGGTTACGACTGGCCGGCGGGCGGGTCCGGAGGCCCCTCCTGGAACGCGGCGGGCTGCGGTCCCGTCGCCGTCCGCCACGGGCGCACCGGCCGCTCGCCGCCGAACCACGGCAGCAGCGACTGGCCCTTGCGCGTCAGCATCGTCTGCACCAGCCCGGCCGCCAGCAGCACGGACACGACCAGGAACCCGATCCAGAACGTGGGCGGCAGCAGCACACCGAGCGCACCACCGAACACCCACGCCAGCTGTAGCACCGTCTCCGACCGCCCGAACGCGGACGCGCGTGACTCCTCGGGCAGGTCGTCCTGGATCACCGCGTCGAGGCTGTTCTTGGAGATCGCGCTGGCGGTCGCGCCGACCAGACCCACGATGGCCGCGGTGGCGATGCCCTCCATGACCGTCGCGCCCAACGTCGCCACGAGGCAGCCGATGATGCAGCCGACGACGATCTGCTCCGGGTGCCCGAGGTGCATCCGCGCGCCGATGCCGTTGCCGATGAAGCTTCCCGCGCCCGCCGCGCCGGCGATCACGCCGAGCAGCAGCAGCTGCTGGAACGCGTGCCCCTGCGTCTGCTCCCGGACCGCGAACGCCGAGAACATCATCAGGAACCCCGTCAGCACGCGGATCGTGCCGTTGCCGGCGAGCGCGACGACCACGTTCCGGCCCATGGGTTGTCGCCGCGGCTTCTCCGGGTGCGCGTCGAGCGTCGCCGGGATCTCGCCCTCGGTGACCTCCACCCACGCCGGGATCCGCATGGCTTGCACGGCGCCGACGACGCAGATGAGCGAGGTGTACCAGAGCGCGCCGCCGGAGCCGAGGATCTGCAGCACCAGGGTGGCCACCGCGCCGAACACGACGCCGCCGACCAGGCCGAACGTGGTGAGCCGCGCGTTGGTCTTGGCGAGCGTGATGTCCGGGGGCACGACCCTCGGCGTGACCGCGGCCTTGAGCACCGTGAAGGACTTGGACAGCACCATCTTCGCGAGCGCGGCCGGATAGAGCAGCCAGCCGTCGAAGTTCGTGGCCATCACGATGCACGCCAGCGCCTGGCCGATCGACGTCACGCACATGGCGAGCCGCCGGCCGCGCTGGATGCGGTCCAGCATGGGCCCGATGACCGGCGCGACCAGCGCGAACGGCGCGATCGTGATCAGCAGGTAGAGCGCGACCTTGCCCTTGGACGAGTTCGCGTCCGCGGCGGAGAAGAACAGGGTGTTGGCGAGCGCGACGGCCATGGCCGCGTCGCTCGCGTAGTTGAGCATGGTCGCGTAGGTGAGCGAGGTCAGCCCGGACTTGTCGGCACCGTCGGCGTTCACGGCCCGCCTGAACGCGGTGGCCGCCTTGTTGGTCAGCTCCCTGCTGCGGATCGCGGCGACGCGGGTGACCGTCAGCTTCTTCGGGTAGCCGGGCGCCGCGGCGGCCGGTGGGGAACCGGGCTTGGCCTGCGGCCGCTGCTGGCCGGGGTGCTGCTGGCGGGGTGGCTGCTGGGATGGCGGCTGCTGGGTGGGCTGCTGTTCGCCGGGCGCGTAGCCGTCGGAGCCGTAGGTCTCGGGCGGGCTGCCGTCGTAGTCGTAGTCCATGGGCCGCGTCGGCGGCGTGGGTGGGAGCTGGCGGCGCGGGGGCGGCACCTGGCGCCAGTCGCGGCGTGGCGGCGGGTCGCGCCAGTCCCGCGGGGGCGCGGCCTCGCGGCGGACCGGGCGGGTCTTGCGCAGGTCCTCCTGCGGGTAGTGGCTCGCCGCGGGGATCGCGTTGGTCAGCGGTTCTTCGCGTTCCCGGGGTTGGGCGGGCTGTTCGTGGGCACGCGTCTGCGGCGGCTGTTGCCGAGGCTGCCAGGTTGGCGCCTGCTGCTTGGTCCAGCTGCGACGCTTCTTGCTCACGCCTTCCATCCTGCCCTAGGTAGTGAGCCAGCACTGCAAGGACGGCTCACTCAGTCAGGGGACCCGCTACGGCGCTGACGTGACGAACCTCACCCGGAACATCGTCGGCCAGAGCTTTCCAGTAACGAGGAACTCGTCGGTACCCGGAACGTGCGCGATGCCGTTGAGCACGTCGGCGCCCGCGCGGTCGGCCGCCGGCAGCAGGCCGGAGAGGTCGACGGTGGCGGTGACGTGCCCGTTCGCGGGGTCGATCCGGACGATCTGGTCGGTCTGCCAGATGTTGGCCCAGACCTGGACGCGGCCGTCCTGGCCGGTCACGCACTCCAGCTCGTTGATCCGGTTCACGGGCTGGTCGCCGGCCCGGACGTCCACCCCGCCCTCGACGGCGAAGGTGCCGGTGTTCCGGAAGGTGAGGTGGTCGCTGCCGTCGCTCATGATCAGCCGGTGCTGGTCGTGGCAGATGCCCCAGCCCTCGCCGTCGTAGTCGACCCGCTTCTTCTCGGCGAGGGTCCTACGGTCGCGGAGGATGGCGACGCCGTCCTGCCAGGTGATCTGCCAGATGCTGTCGCCGACGACCGTGATGCCCTCGCCGAAGAGGTGGGGCGGCAGGTCGACCTGCCTGTTGACGTGGCCGGTCGCCGGGTCGACCGCGCGGACACTGGAACGGCCCTCGAGCCCGGTGCCCTCGTACAGGACCCCGTCGGCCAGCTCGAACCCCTGTGTGAACGCCTTGGGGTCATGGGGGAGCTTCTGGAGGACGTCCACGCGGAGGACGGCGGCGGAGGTCGCGGTGGCCGGGGTGGCGTCGGTGGCTCCGGTGCCGCCGGTGGTGCAACCGGCCGCCAGGAGGAGAACGAACGCGATGAGTGCCCGCACGAAGGCCAGCGTTGCACGACCAGTCGCGTGGCCGTCAGCCCGGTGGGGCACAATCAATCCCGATGAACGTGCAGCAGTCTGACCTGAGCGACCCCGCCCTGGTGACGGAGGTCGACCTCGCGCGTGCCGCCGCGCAGGAAGAGGCGGGCGGCGAGCGCGTAGGTGACTACGTCGATCACCACATCGAGGACGAGGCGGCGGTCACCCACCTCTTCGAGGCCGACAAGTCCGGCTACGGCGGATGGCGCTGGGCGGTGACGATCACGTCGGCCGGCCCGGACACCGACATCACGGTGAGCGAGGTGGTCCTCCTCCCTGGTCCGGACGCGTTGGTGGCGCCGGACTGGGTGCCGTGGCAGGAGCGGGTGATGGCCGGCGACCTGGGCGTCGGCGACCTGCTGCCGACATCCCCGGACGACCCGAGACTGGTGGCGGCCTACGTCGGGTCGGACGACCCGGCGGTGGAAGAGACCGCGATGGAGCTGGGCCTCGGACGGCTGCGAGTGATGTCGCGCCCCGCCCGGCTGGAGGCGGCGGACCGCTGGCATCAGAGTGAGTTCGGACCACGTTCCGACATGGCGCGAAGCGCCCCGGCACACTGCGGGACATGCGGGTTCTACCTGCCGCTGGCGGGCTCGCTGCGGGCCGCGTTCGGCACATGCGGCAATGAGCTGTCGCCCGCGGACGCCCACGTGGTCCACGTCGAGTACGGCTGCGGCGCCCACTCAGAGGCGGACGTGGAACAGGTCTCCCCGGTCCTGGTGGCGGACCTGATCTACGACGACGCCCAACTGGACGTGGAACCCCTGGCGGTGGCGGCCAGGCCCGCCGAACCGACGGGTGAGACCGAGACGCCGGTCCCTGAACCACGACCGGCGGCCGAGGAAGCCGCGGCGACTACTGGGCCGGAAGCCGTCACAGGCGAGCCGGAAGCCGTCGTCGAGCCGGAAGCCGTCGTCGAGTCGGAGGCTCCTGTCGAGTCGGAGACCGCTTTCGAGCCGGGAGCCGCTGTCGAGCCGGAAGCGGTCGTCGAGTCGGCCGATGCGCCCGCTGAGGCGATCGTGCCGGAGCCGGCGGCGACTGAGTCCGCGGCTGATATCGGGTCTGCCGATGCCGTCACCGCGCCGGAGTCGGTGTCTGTCGAGGAGGCCGCGACCGCTGCCGAGTCGGGAG
>Ga0164298_10000089_pt1 | contig 41800 bp, 42 predicted proteins | sample Whisoiple_216_MG_FD_109713 | JGI IMG/M metagenome (GOLD analysis project Ga0164298, IMG submission 109713) | Unamended control soil microbial communities from upstate New York, USA - Whitman soil sample_216_MG | ecosystem: Environmental > Terrestrial > Soil > Agricultural land ...
GCAGGCCGATGCCGGGTGCCGGTGCCGGACGTTGGTCGGGCATGTGCACGACACCGCAACTCGGTGTGTTTGAGCGTGCAACTCGGTGTGTTTGGAAGCGGGACTCGGTGTGTTTGGGTGCGGGACTCGCGGGGTTGGGGGGCTGGGTGGTAGTTGCGGAATCAATTAGCGGTGTCGGGCGTTCCAGGGGGTGTGAAGAAGATCGGCTTTCTCTCGTTCGGGCACTGGTCGGACAGTTCGCACTCGCAGACCAGGTCGGCGTCGGACGCGTTGTTGCAGTCCGTCGACCTCGCGGTGGCGGCGGAGGAACTGGGGGCGGATGGCGCCTACTTCCGGGTGCACCACTTCGCGCGGCAGCTGGCGTCGCCGTTCCCGTTGCTGGCCGCGATCGGCGCGAAGACGGAGCGCATCGAGATCGGTACCGGCGTGATCGACATGCGGTACGAGAACCCGATGTACATGGCCGAGGACGCGGGTGCCGCGGACCTCATCGCCGGCGGGCGGTTGCAGCTGGGGATCTCGCGCGGCTCACCGGAGCAGGTGATCGACGGCTGGCGGTACTTCGGCTACGAGCCGGGGGCGGGCGACACGGACGCCGAGATGGCCCGCAACCACGCCGAGGTGTTCCTGAAGGTGTTGGAGGGCAAGGGTTTCGCCGAGCCCAACCCGCGGCCGATGTTCGCCAACCCGCCCGGCCTGCTGCGCGTCGAGCCGTACTCGCGGGGTCTGCTGGAGCGGATCTGGTGGGGTGCGGGCTCCAACGGCACGGCGGTGTGGGCGGCCGAGCACGGCATGAACCTGATGAGCTCGACACTGAAGAACGACGAGGGCGGGGCACCGTTCCACGTGCAGCAGGCCGAGCAGATCCGGGCGTTCCGCAAGGCGTGGTCGGAGGCCGGGTGGGAGCGTGAGCCGCGGGTGTCGGTGTCGCGGAGCATCTTCGCGCTGGTGTCCGACCTGGACCACGCGTACTTCGGCCACGACGACGACAGCAGGGACCAGATCGGCCACATCGACGCCAACACCAGGGCGATCTTCGGTCGTACCTACGCCGCCGAGCCCGACGCGCTGGTGGAACAGCTGGCCGAGGACGAGGCGATCGCCGAGGCCGACACACTGCTGCTGACGGTGCCCAACCAGCTCGGTGTCGACTACAACGCGCACGTGATCGAGAGCATCCTCACCCACGTGGCGCCCGGCCTGGGCTGGCGCTGAACCTCAGAAGGGCGCGAGGCCGAAGCGCCCCAGTGCGATGAACGCCGCGATGACGAGATAGGTCAGGTTCCCCAGCAGGAACCTGACCCCGTCGTCGTGGCGTGCGTGGGTGATCATCGCGCCGATCATCAGCAGGACCCAGCACACGGCGGTCACCGGCACCATCACCGGCGCGATGCCGACCAGTGCCGGCACGACCAGGCCGACGGCGGCCAGAATTTCGAGCACGCCGAGCGACCTGACGAAACCCTCACTCACGTCGGCCGTCCACCCACCACCGGGGGCGGCGGCGATCCTTTCCCTGGGCAGGAGCGTCTTGGTGAGGCCACCGAGCAGGGCGACCCCGGTGAGCAGTCCGGCGGCGATCCACAGTGCGAGGTTCATGAGCTTCTCCCTTCGCGCCACATGACGCCGCCCGGCCCGGCGTTGTGACAGCCCGAGTGCCGGCGGTGTTCCCACCCGGCGCCTGGACCCAGCTGGGGCTCGCCCTCCGTGCTCCCGTCGGTCGAGTTCACTGGCCGGGCACGGAGACCTCACCCCGCTGGTACGGCTACATCGAGGGCGCGGTCCGCTCGGGCGAGACCGCCGCGGACGCGGTCGCCCAGGAGCTGCGTGCCTAGTTCGCGCGGCGATCCTGGTGCGCGGCAGACGGCCGCGGTCGCACACTGGTCCCAGCGGCGCCGGCGAGGGCGCGCCGCGAACGGGAGGCGGTCATGTTCGCCTGGTGGCGTAGGTGGCGGAAGTCGGTGAAACGCAGAAAGGCCGCGGCGCGGCGGAAGAGCGGCCGGCGTGACCGGCGCCTCGGCTGGGACCCCAGGTACGGCGATCCCTCCGACGGCGACCTCTGAGCACGTCGCGAGGACCGGTGCCGAGGACCGGGTCGCGGGTGGCCCGCGGTCAGGGCCTGGTGAACGCGAAGCCGGCGGCGGTCAGGGCGACGAGCGCCGCGGCGAGCACGAGGACGCCGGTGACCGTGACCTGGAGCAGCAGCGCGCCGGTCGCCGCGCCGGCGAGCATCGCGACCACCGACCACAGGCGCCGGTACGGGTTCTGGCCGCTGCCGCCGGCGAGGACGCTGTCCGCCGCGAGGCCGGTGAGCGTCTGGGTGAGCACGGTCGTGGTGAGGTCGCGGGCGGCCAGGCGCCGGACCGTGGCGTTCTGCAGTCCGAAGGCGACGGCCAGCGGAACGGTCGCGACCAGCGCCGGAAGCGCGGCGAAGAAGATCGCCGTGACCGCGATGATCACCGCCTGGGTGGTGAACGCGAGCGCCAGCCATCGGCGGGGCCGGCCGCCGAACATCGTCGCGAGCCGGCCGCCGAGCAGCGCGCCGGCCAGGAAGGCGCCGATCGCCACGGCGGACGCGGCGGGGGAGAGCCCGCCGCCCGGGTACAGCGACAGGCCCAGGAACACCACGTTCCCGGTCATGTTCGCGACGAACACGTGGCCGAGCCGCAGGTAGCTGACCGCGTCGATGAGGCCGGTGACGCCGGTCAGCACGAGCAGCAGCGCGACCAGCGTGCGGTCCTTCACGGGGGCGTCCATGACGTCCAGGATGCCGCCGGCGACGCCGGACGCACCGCCAGCACCCCGTCCTCGAACGGGGGACGGCCGCGACCGGATGCCGAACCTAGGTCAGGCCCGCCTCGTAGGCGAGGATCGCGGCCTGGACGCGGTTGCGGGCGCCGAGCTTGTCGAGGATCGAGCTGACGTGGGCCTTCACCGTGCCCTCGACGATGTACAGGGAGCGCGCGATCTCGGCGTTCGAGTGGCCGGCGCCCACCAGCCCGAGGACGTCGCGCTCGCGGTCGGTCAGTACCGCGACCCGTTGCCGCGCGTCCGTCGCCGACACGTCCGCGTCCCGGTAGTTCCTGATCACGCGGTGCGCGACGGCCGGTGACAGGAACGCCGCCCCGGCCGCGACCGCGTGCACGGCGGTGATCAGCTCGCGTGGGTCGGACGCCTTCAGCAGGAACCCGGCCGCGCCGCCGCGGAGTGCCTGCGCGATGTAGTCGTCCTGCCCGAAGGTGGTCAGCATGATCACCCGGCTCGCCGGCGCCACGGTCGCCAGCTCGTTCGCCGCCGCCAGACCGTCCAGCACGGGCATCCGGATGTCCAGCAGCACCACGTCCGGGCGGTGGGCCCGCGCCAGCTCCACCGCCTGCCGCCCGTCCGCGGCCTCGCCGACGACCTCGATGCCGTCGTCGCTGGCCAGGATCGCCAGGACGCCGGCACGCATCATCGCCTCGTCGTCGGCCACCAGCACCTGGATCGCCACTACCCCCGCTCCCACCGCGTCTTCGAGACCAGCACGCCGCCCGCGAAGCAGAGCTGGAAGACCTGCGCGCCCAGCCCGAGGCCGGTGCCGGCCCGGTAGTACTCGCAGGTCGCGCCTTCCGGCCGCGGCGGCGCGGTGACCACTCGCGGCGTCTGGCCGAGGGCCTGCACCGGCACCATCCGCTCGACCTCCGCCCGGGACTGGCCGACCCGCAGCTGGTCGAACTGGGAGTTCGCCAGCCCGGTCCGCCGCACGGTCAGCATCTGCACGACGACGAGCGCGATGATCAGCACGATCCCGACGGTGACCGGCAACGCGGCGGTCTGCCGCAGCCGGCGCCGGGTCTGCCGCCTGCTGACGCGCAGCTCGAAGTCGGGTGGGTCGTCCTCGCGCGGCCGCGCGCCGTCGGGGAACGACGCGGTCACCACCCAGCCGCCGCCGGTCCGCGGGCCGGCCGAGAACCGGCCGCCGGCGAGCCGCCCCCGCTCGTCCAACCCGATGAGCCCCTGCCCGCTCCCGCCGCCCGCGCCGTCCTGGGTCGCGGCGTCGTTCACGACCTCGATCCGGTCCTGGGCGACCGTGACGGTCACCGCCGCGCCCGGCGCGTGCCGGGTGGCGTTGGTCAGCGACTCCTGGACCACGCGGTGCGCCGCCTGGGCAGTCATCGGCGGCCAGGCGGGTGCCGGGCCGCCGTGCCTCAGCCGCACCGGCAGGCCGGCCGCGGCGGACCGCCGGACCAGGTCGTCGATGCTCTCGTCGGCCGGCAGCAGCTCGCCCGCGGCGTCCGTGTCGCCGAGGACCTGGACGATCTCGTGCAGCCGCGTGGTGGCCCGGACCGCGCAGGCCCGCACCTCGCCCGCGGCAAGGCGCTGCTGGTCGGTGAGGTCCCTCGCCAGCTCCAGCGCGCCGCCGTGCAACGCGATCAGTGCCAGCTCGTGCCCCAGCGAGTCGTGCATGTCCCGCGCGATCCTGGCCCGCTCCCGCAGCCTCGCCTGGCCGGCGACGATGTGCCGCTCCCGGTCGCGTTGCTCGGCCCGCAGCCGCCGGTACCGGCCGACCGACCACGGCAGCACCGACGCGCCGAACTGGACGCCGACGGCGGTGAGCCACGTGTTGACCGGATCGGGCGAGTGCCAGAAGGCAAGTGCGAGAGCGGCCACCGTCACCGACATGAACAGCCACAGCGCGACCGGCAGCGAGGCCATCCGCCTGCCGGCGGGGTAGGCCAGCACGAGCATCACGAACGGCAGGTAGTCCACGGTGTCCCAGAGGACGTCCGCGAGCGACAGCGCGGCCGAGGCGGCCAGCACCGGCGCCCACACGAGATCAGCTCGCCGGTATCGCACCGGCCCACCCTACAAACTCCGCGGCGTCCCGTGACCCTGACGAAAGTCGGGGTGCGGCCTGGCGGAAGTCCGATGCCCCACCGTGTCCGGGCGCCATACCGTCGGCGCCATGATCTCCGTGACCGCGCTGCACAAGCGCTACGGCGACAAGATCGCCGTCGACGACCTCTCGTTCGAGGTGCGGCCCGGCACCGTGACGGGCTTCCTCGGCCCCAACGGCGCCGGGAAGTCCACGACCATGCGGCTCATGCTCGACCTCGACCACGGCGGCGGTGAGACGCTGTTCGACGGCCGCCGGTTCGCCACCATCCGCCATCCCATGGCGGAGATCGGCGCGGTGCTGGAGGCCAAGGCGTTCCATCCCACCCGGACCGCACGCAACCACCTGCGGATGCTCGCCGCGGGCAGCGGCATCGCGGCCGCACGGGCCGACGAGGTGCTCGAGCTGGTCGGCCTGAGCGACGTGCGACACCGCAAGCCACAGGGTTTCTCGCTCGGCATGGCGCAGCGGCTCGGCCTCGCCCAGGCCCTGCTCGGCGACCCGGGGACGCTCATCCTCGACGAGCCGGCCAACGGCCTGGACCCGCACGGCATCCACTGGCTGCGTGACGTGCTCCGGTCGCTCGCCGCCGAGGGGCGGACGGTCCTCGTCTCCAGTCACCTGCTGTCGGAGATGTCGCTGATGGCGGACGAGCTCGTGGTCATCGGCCGCGGCCGGATGATCTACCAGGGGGACGTCGACGGGTTCGTCCGCCGGTTCACCGACTCGACGGTCCTGGTCCGCAGCCCGCACGCCGACCGGCTCACCGCGCTGCTGCGCGGTTCCGTCGAGCTGCTGGCCGACGGCGCGCTTCGCGTGTCCGGCACGGACGCCGGCGCGATCGGCGAGCTGGCCTACCGCAACGACATCATGCTGACCGAGCTCGCCACCCAGACGGCGTCGCTCGAGTCCGCGTTCATCACCGCCACCGAGGCGGACGAGGAGTACGTGGGAGGCGCGGCGTGAGCGAGCTCGCGAGCGGACCACTGGTGCTGACCGACGCACTGCGGTTCGAATGGGTGCGGATTCGCACCCTGCGCTCCACCTACTGGCTCGTCGGCGCGGCCGTGCTGCTCAACGCCGTGCTGGCGCTGGTCGCCGCCTACGGCACCCAGGACCGGCCACCTGCCCCCGCGTTCGTCGGCGCGATCCTGACCGGCGGCGGGCCGTTCGTGCCGATCCCGCTGGCCGCGGTGTGCCTCGCGGCGATCGGCGTGTTCGCCACCGGCCACGAGTACCGGTACGGCACGATCCAGCCGGCACTGACCGCCCTGCCGCGACGGTCGGCGCTGCTGGCGGCCAAGCTCGTGGTGCCGGCGGCCGTGACGCTGGTCGTGGCGGCCGTGTCCATGGCCGTCAACGCCGCCGTCGCACTGGCCGTGTGGGGTGAGCTGCCCGGCCTGACCTCCTGGCCGGTCGACGAGGCGATGCCCGGGTACCTGGTGCTGGGGGTCCTGTGGACGGTGCTGGGGACCGCGCTGGCGCAGGTGTTCCGCGGGGTGCCGTCGGCGCTCGTGCTGCTGCTGGTGGTGCCGTTGGTCGTGGAGCAGCTGATGGCTCAGCTGTCCTATGTCGACCAGTTCGCCTGGCTCGGACCGGCGCTCAAGTTCCTGCCTTTCATGGCGGGACAACACCTTCTCGACCTGGGCGGGACGTCGGATGTGGACCTGTTCGGCAGGTGGGCGTCCGGTGGCGTGTTCGCCGTGTTCGTGGCGGTGGTGGTGGGCGCGGCATGGACGACGTTCACCCGCCGCGACGCGTGAGGTGCCGGTAGGCTCCGCGGTCATGCAGGTGGTGTATGCGCCGGAACGCGACGGCGATCCCGACCCGGGCGAGGTGGTGTGGGGCTGGGTGCCCTACGAGGACGATCCGTCGATGGGGAAGGACCGGCCGGTGCTGGTCATCGGCTACGCCGACGACGCGCACAAGCGGCTGCTGGCGGTCCCGCTGAGCAGCAAGGACCCGGAGCACAAGCGGGACGCGGACGAGTGGGTGCCGGTGGGCGCCGGCGGCTGGGACCGCGAGGAGCGGGAGAGCTTCGCCAACGCCGACCGCTTGTTGCGGTACGAGGCGGAGGAGGTCCGCCGCGAGGGCGGGGCCCTGCCGAGGGACCGCTTCGACGACGTGGTCGCCAAGCTCCGCGACCTCGGCAACCTGCCCTGACGGGCACGCGGCTCAGACCGCGTGCCGGATGATCTCCAGCACCTCGTCCACATGGGCCTTGTGGGTGCGGACGCTCAGCACGCACAGGCGGATGGTGTGCCGGCCGTCCACCCGGGTGCTCGACAGGTATGCCCGCCGCGTCCCGTTGATCCGGGACAGCAACCGCTCGGTGGCCGCGTCGCCGGCGGGGGAGCGGAACACCGTCACGGTCAGGTCCGGGGTGAGCGGTACCGCCAGGCCCTCCGCCGCCGTCAGTGCCTGATGCGCGTGCGCGGCCAGGTCGAGCTTCTCGTCCAGCGCACGGCGGAACGCGTCCACGCCGTGCAGGTGCAGCGGTAGCCACAGCCGCAGTCCCCGGTACCCGCGGGTCAGCTCCGGGCCGAGGTCCGCGGGGTCCGGCCACCCGTCGCGCTCGAAGTCCTGCAGGAAGTCGCCGGTCGCGGCGTGGGCGGCGCGGAGCAGCGCCTGGTCCCGGACCAGCAGTACGCCGGTGCCGAAGGGCAGGAACATGCTCTTGTGCGGGTCCAGCGTGATCGAGTCCGCGCCGGTGATCCCGGTGAGCACCTCCCGGCCGCGTGCGGTCAGCTGGAACGCGCCGCCGTACGCACCGTCCACGTGGAACCACATGTCCTCGCGGCGGGCCAGCTCACCGGCGTCCGCCAGCGGGTCCACCGTGCCGGTGCTCGTCGTGCCGGCCGTGCCGACCAGCAGGAACGGCCGGCGGCCCGCGGCACGGTCGCGGGCGATCAGCGCGGCGGCCGCGTCGACGTCGAGGCGCAGCGCGGCGTCGACGGGCACCGTGCGGACCTGGCCGGCGGTCAGCCCGGCGATCCGCGCCGCCTTGGCCACGCAGTAGTGCGCCTGCTCGGTGACGTACAGCGTGCCGCGCGGGTCCGGACCACCCAGCCGGTCCTCGCGTGCGGCATGCAACGCCGCCAGCGTCGCGATCGACGCGCCGGACGTGAACAGCCCACCCGCGCCCGCCGGCAGCTCGAACACGTCGCACAGCCAGCGAACGACACTGTGCTCCAGCGCGGCGAACGCGGGTGCCGGCGCCGCCATCCCGGTGTACCGGTTGACCGCCTGGGACAGGAACTCCGCCAGCACCGAGCTGTACAGCCCACCGGCCGGGAAGTACGCGAAGTACCGCGGCCCGGCGCACTCGATCGCCCGGCTCGCGGCGTCGCCGAACCGGGCCAGCAGGTCGCCGAACTCGCCGGGACCGTCGGGCGGCGGCGCGAGCAGCCCCGCGGGCACCGGCGCGTCGTGCCCGCTCGCCGGCGCGTCCGCCAACCCCGCCACGAAGTCCTCGACGAACGCGGTCGCCGCCGCGGTCCATGCCCGCCTGGTCTGCCCGTCCGGTTCCATGCCGCGGGACACTAGGAGCCGGCCTCGCCCCGGGCTTGTACGTTATTGCGCTGATAGCGCCCCGGCGTGAGCCCGACCAGCCGCCGGAAGTGCCGCGACAGGTGCGACTGGTCGGCGAACCCCACGGTGACCGCGACCGCCGCCGCCGGCATCCCCTCGTCCAGCAGCGTCCGCGCCCGGCGGACGCGTAGCTGGTTGAGGTAGGCGTGCGGCGGCAGCCCGTACCGTGCCCGGAACGCCCGCAGCAGCGCGAACCGGCTCGTGCCGACCGTCGCCGCCAGCTCGCCGAGGCTCGGCGGGTCGACCAGCCGCGCGTGCAGGATGTTGCGCACCGCCGCTGTCTCGCGGGTGCCGCCGGCCATCGGCGCCACCCGTCGCCCACCGCCATACCCGCGCCACAGCAGGGAAAGCGCGGCCGACAGCAGTGTCTCCGACGCGAGCCGGTCTGCCGACTCGGCGGCCAGGTGAGCCTGCCCGAGGACCGCGGCGGCCGTGGGGTCGTCGACGACCGGCCTCGTGAACCACGGGGCCGGGCATCCGGTCGCCGCGGCCACCACGTCGACGCTCGGGTAGAACACCCGGTACGCCCAGCCGACGTCGTCGACCGGGCCGCCGGTGTGCACGACGTCCGGGTTGAGCAGCACGACCCCGCCGGTCGAGACCACGTGCCGCACCCCGCCGGCCCACAGGTCCTCGGTGCCGGCCCGCACCACACCGAGCGCGAACGTCTCGTGCGTGTGCCGGGCGAACCCGTGCCGCACGAACCGGGCCCGCATCAGGTCCACCCCGGCCACGGCCGGATGCCGCCAGTAGTGCGCGACGTCGCCGGACTCCATGACCGCCAGCTAACCACGAATTCGTTCAGGGGCTTGACTTTCTCGCAGATCTGGACATCACCCGCGGTCGCGTGGTGAGATCGGTGGGGCGGCTTTTACAACGATGTAAATCCGGGGTCCGGTCGTGTTCACCCCCACAGATTGGACGAGACGTTGAGAGCACACGGTTTGATCGCGGCGGTGTTGACCGGCCTGATGGTGGGCGGCGTCGCCGTCGCCGAGCCGGCCGGGCACCAACGGGTTCCCGACTACTCGACGGCGGAGGCGGGCAACCCCTTCGTGGACGGGTGGTACGCCGATCCGGACGTCGCGATCTACAACAACGAGTACTGGGTGTTCCCGACCTCGTCGCGGGTGTACGAGGAGCAGACCTACCTCGACGCCTTCTCCTCGGCCGACCTCGTCCACTGGACCAAGCACCCGAACGTGCTCACGACCGCCAACGTCTCCTGGGCCCGCAGGGCCGTCTGGGCGCCCGCGCCGATCGCGCGCAACGGCAAGTACTACCTGTACTTCGCCGCCAACGACATCCAGGACAACACCCAGCTCGGCGGCATCGGCGTCGCGGTCGCCGACCGGCCGGAGGGCCCGTACGTCGACGCGATCGGCAGGCCGCTGATCGGCCAGTTCGTGAACGGCGCGCAGCCCATCGACCAGGACGTCTTCATCGACTCCGACGGCCAGGCCTACATGTACTACGGCGGCTGGGGTCACTCGAACGTCGTCAAGCTGGGCGCCGACATGACCAGCCTGGGCACCTTCGCCGACGGCACGCAGTTCAAGGAGATCACGCCGCAGAACTACGTCGAGGGTCCGCAGATGTTCAAGCGGAACGGCAGGTACTACCTCATGTGGTCCGAGGGCGGCTGGACCGGGCCGAACTACGCGGTTTCCTACGCGATAGCCGACTCGCCGACCGGGCCGTTCCGCCGGATCGACAAGGTGCTGAGCCAGGACTCCGCCGTGGCACGGGGATCCGGCCACAACTCGGTGCTCAACATCCCCGGCACCGACACCTGGTACATCTTCTACCACCGCCGCCCGCTCAACCTCACCGACGCCAACCAGCGGCAGGTGAGCTACGACCGGATGTACTTCAACACCGACGGCGCGATCAAGCCCGTCACCATGCTGGTCAAGGACAACTTCAACGACGGCAACGCGATCGGCTGGAAGACCTACGGCGGTTCGTGGTCGGCGAGTTCGAACAGCTACACGACCACGTCCTCGCTGGGCGGGAAGGCGTTGCTGGAAACCAACTTCGGCGACCTGGTCTACGACGCGAACGTGACGGTGCGGTCCGGCGGCGGTGACGCCGGCGTCGTGTTCCGCGTGTCCGGGGCGGCCACGGGCGTGGACAGCTACCAGGGCTACTACGCCGGGATCACCACCGCGGGCCGCGTGCTGCTCGGCAAGGCCAACAACGGATGGACGCCGCTGGCGTCGACGCCCATGACCGTCCTCCCGAACACCACCTACCACCTCCGCGTCGAGGCGGTCGGCTCGTCGATCCGGGTGTACGTCAACGACGGCCTGAAGCTCTCGGTCACCGACACCAGCTTCACCAGTGGTGCCAACGGAGTTCGCGTGTTCAACGCGGGCGCGAGCTTCGACGACCTGGCCGTCGCCCATCGCTGACGCTAGCCGGTGGTGGCGGGCTGGTCCGACCGCAGTGCGGACATGACCTCGGTGCTGAACAGCTCCATGCTGCGGACCGTCCGCTCGTGGCTCAGCCCGCCGATGGCGAACAACCCGATGAGCTGGCCGAAACCCAGCTCGTCACGCAGCTCCCGCAACCGTGCGGTGACCGACGCCGGGCCGCCCACGACCGCGTACCCGCCGGACAGCAGGTCCTCGTAGGACAGTTGCGGGAACGGCGTCATCCCGGCCGCCAGCACACCACGCATCGACGACGGTGACATGTACCCCGGCGGGTTCATCAGCTCGGGGCCCTGCTTGAGTCCCTTGTGGAACAACCACATGAGCTGGTCGCGACCCTCGCGGTGGGCCTGGGCGTCCGTGTCCGCCACGAAGATCGGGATCGACAGGCCGATCTTCTCCGGATCAGGCTCGTAGCCCAGCTCCGCGGCGGAGTCGCGGTACCCGTCGAACCACCGGCGGACGACCCGCGTCGGCGCGTACACCGACATGTAGGTGTACCGGCGCTGCGCGACGAACCGCATCGTCTCGGTGCTGCCCGCGCCCGGGATGTAGATCGGCGGGTGCGGCTGCTGCAGCGGCCGGGGCCAGAGGTTGACGTAGCGGTACTCGTAGTTCGGGCTGATCCACTGGAACATCTCGTCGGACGTCCACGCCTTGATGATCAGGTCGTGCGCCTCGTTGAACCGGTCGCGCGACCTCGTCGGGTTGATGCTGTGCGCGAAGTACTCCCAGCCGATGCCCCGCACGAACCCGGACACGATCCGCCCGTTGCTGAGGTGGTCGAGCATGGCGATCTCCTCGGCCACCCGCAGCGGGTTGCCGCGGATGCCGATCGCGTTGCCCAGCACCATGATCTGTGCCCTGGACGTGCGCCGGGCGAGCGCGGCGGCCATGATGTTGGGCGACGGCATCAGCCCGTAGGCGGTCTGGTGGTGTTCGTTGACGGCGATCCCGTCGAAGCCCAGCCGTTCGGCGTGCTCCAGCTCGTCGAGGTAGCGGTGGTAGAGCCGGTTGCCGGTCTCCCGGTCGAAGTACCTGTTGGGAAAGGTGAGCGACGGCGAGGGGTACCGGGTGTCGAAGTCGTCCGGCAGGTACGGGTAGGGCATCAGGTGGAAGAAGACGAACTTCACCGGCTCGCTCCCGTCAGCTCGGTCAGGAACTCCGTGACGGCGGCCGCGAACTCCGCCGGGCGTTCGAAGTACATGGCGTGTCCGCAGTCCGCGACCACCCTCAGCTCGGCACCCGCGATCAGCCCGGCGTAGCGGTGACCGTGCTCGATCGGCACGACCCGGTCGTCGTCCGGCCAGACCACCCGGGTGGGCGCGACGATGCGGCCGAGCCGCCGCTCCAGCTTCGGGTTGCACAGGAACGGCGTCCACGAGAACCGCGCGAGGCCCGACATGTCGCGGTAGGCGGCCAGGATGTCGTCGATGCCGGGCTCGGCCGGGAACATGCCCGCCGCCTTGGCGGGATCGTGGAACAGCGCCGCGCCCAGCTGCTGGGGCGTCATCAGGAACAGGTCGGCGATCGGGTGCTCCGGCAGCCGCAGCCCGGCGGGGCTGAGCAGTGTCAGCGACTCGACGGCGTGCGGCGCGGCGACGGCCAGCTCGGCCGCGAGCCAGCCGCCGAACGACCCGCCGACGACGTGCGGGCGGTCCAGCCCGAGCCGGTCCATGACGTCGAGGTAGTGGTAGACGAGGTCGCTCATGTCCTCGACCTCGCCGAACTCGTCGGTCCCGCCGAAGCCGGGGTGGTCCGGCGCGTACACGCGGAACCGGCCGGCGAGCAGCTCGTGGAACTCGTGCCACTGCCCGGCGCCGCCGGCGGCGTGCAGGAACAGCAGCGGCGGCCCCATGCCGCCGCTCAGCAGGTGGACACGACCGCCAGGAAGCTCGAGATGTTCGTCGGTGTGTGCCATCCCGGCGACGCTAGGCGTGCCGTGGGCCGGCTTCGAGCCGTTTCGTGCGCCGCCGGGCCGCTTCCCGCATTGACTTGGCGGAGCGTGGTGGTGATCCTCGTAGTATGGCCGTGCTGGCGGCAGACATCCCCGATCCGGCGTTGATCCACACCGATGATCCGTACGAGGCAAGGGTTCGGACGCAGGAGTTCCTCGGCTGCGCGCACCGGATGACCGTGCTGGGGCGGGAAGCGCCGTTCCTGGCGGATGTCCGGTACCGGTCGGTGCACGGGCTGGGGCTGATGTCCTCGACGTACGGGCCGGCCGTCGAGATCGGCTGCTCCCCGCCGATCGACCTGGTCACCGTCAACTTCGTCCAGGGCGGCGAGATGCTCGTGGACGACGGCGGGCGGACCGCGGTCGCCGACGCGGCGCACGGCGCGGTGTTCTGCTTCCACGAGGAGCTGACCATGCGCTGGGCGCCCGGGCTGCGCCAGCTGATGCTGACGGTCGACAAACGGCTCGTGGACCGGCACCTGCGGACCCTGCTGGACACTCCGTTGCGGTCACCGGTGCGCTTCACCGGTGCGGTGCGCCCCGCCGGCGGCGGTCAGGCCATCCTGGCGGCCGTGCGGACGATGGTGCGGGCGCTCCAGCTGTGCGGGCCGGCGGGCCCCGCGCCGGTGCTGGCGTCGGAGCTCGAGCACGGCGTGCTGACGGCGTTGCTGCTCGGGCAGCGGCACAACTACACGGACGCGATCTTCGCGGCGCGGACGCTGCCGGCGCCGAGGGCTGTGCGGCGGGTGGTGGAGCTGGTCGACGCCGCGCCGGAGAAGCCATGGACCGTGGCGGACCTGGCGTCGTTCGCGGGGGTCAGCGGGCGGTCGCTGCATGCGGCGTTCCGGGGGCAGCTGGGCACCTCACCGATGTCCTACGTGCGGCGCCGCCGCCTGGAACGGGCACACGAGGAGCTGCTCGACCTCGACCCGGCCAGGGGGACCCGGGTCATCGATGTGGCTCTACGCAACGGTTTCACGCACACAGGCCGCTTCGCCGCGGCCTACCGCGCCCGCTTCGGCGAGTCGCCGTCCGCGACGCTGCGCCGCTGAGCGAGGAACCCGGTGATCCGCTCGCGCAGCTCGGCGGCGAGTCGCTCGTCGTCGGCCACGGCCCGGCCGATCTCGATGGCCTCGTCGAGGTCGGCCGGCTGCCCGGTCCGCTCGAAGCGGCGGAGCAGTGCCATCCCCAGGCTGTGCAGGGCGGCCGCCCGATCCGTCTCCTCCTCCAACGCCCCCTGCCGGAACAGCGAGATCGCCCGCTCCAGGTGGTGCGCCTGACCGGTCCGCTCGTACTCCCGCAGCCGCGCGGCGCCGCCCTCGGCGGGTGACGCCAGCCCGAACAACCTCCGTACCCGCGGCGGCGCCAGCCGCGGGTCGACCGTGTGCAGCTTCGTGTACAGGGTCTGCGCCATCCGCAGGTCGGCGTGCCCGAACCCCAGCGGCAGCGCCTGGAACCGGCACAGGTGCAGCGCCGCAACGCGGACCAGGCTGCCGGCGTCCGGCTCGCCCAACGCGGTCAGCTCGGTGACCAGCTCCAGCGCCCGCGCGTCCAGCACGCCGGACGAGTCCCCGTCGGCGTGCCGGGCGATGCGGGTGTCGAGGTCCGCGAGGAGCCGCTCCTTCACGGCTCACATCGTGCCATCTTCTGTCTGTGAGAACTAACTAAAGATTGTCCCAACACGTTCGTACCCGTCTGTGGGCCGCATTAACATTGCGGATCGGCCAGAAGTAGCGGCAATTCCCCGACCGGAAAGGGAGAACGCGTGGAGCGAAGCCAAGGCGTGGAGCGGAGCCGATGGGGCGTGGTCGTGGCGGCCGGGCTGTCGGTGTTCGTCGCCCAGTTGGACGCCACGATCGTGAACGTCGCACTGCCGTCCATCGAGGACTACTTCGACACCTCCACCTCACTCGTCCAGTGGGTCGTGCTCGGGTACCTCGCGCCGATCATCGGGCTGGGACTGTGCGCCGGCCGCTGGGTGGACGCGGTCGACACGCGCCGGGCCCTCACGCTGGCCTGCACCGGCTTCGCCGTGGCGACGGCGGCGGCCGGGCTGGCGCCCGGGATCGGGTGGCTGATCGCGGCACGGCTGGTACAGGGCACGTTCGGCACGGTGCTGCTCGCGCTCTCGGCGGTGCTCGGCACGGTGGCCGTGCGGCAGACCTCCCGGGCGCGGGCGTTCGGCGTGATCATGCTGTTCGGTACGACCGGCGGGGTGACCGGGCCGGCCCTGGGCGGGCAGATCATCGAGGCGCTGGGCTGGCGGTGGATCTTCTACCTGTCCATCCCGGCGATCGTGGCCGTGGTGCTGCTGGCGGCCGGCCAGCTGCCCCTCGGCGGCCGGCTGACCTGGCCAAGGCGCCGCTGGCTGGTCGAGGCCGCCACGTTCGGCGGCGGCGCGATCGCCGTCCTGGTGGGGCTCTCCCTCGCGGTCACCGAGAGTCCTCTGTGGCTGACCGTGGTGCTGGTGGCCGTGCCCCTCGTCGCGACGTGGTACCGGGGTCGGGACGCGGTGCCGGTGCGGGAGCTGCTGGGCACCCGGGGCGTGCTCGGCCCACACGTGGCGCTGGTGCTGGTGTACACGGGGTTCAACATGCTGATCTTCGTGCTGCCGTTCTTCCTGCAGCACGGACTCGGCACGACACCGGGCACCGCCGGGCTGGTGCTGCTGGCGTTCCCGATCGCGGCGCTGGCCACGAGCTACGGGGCCGGCATGGTCGCCGACAAGGTCGGCACCCGGCCGGTCGCGGTCGCCGGCGCCGGGGTGCTCGCGCTGGGCGCGGTCCTGCTGCTGCCCGCCGGCGGGGGACCCGCGGACCTGTTCTGGCGGCTGGCCGTCGTGGGTGCCGGGTTCGGGCTGTTCAACGGGCAGCTACAGGTGTTCCTCATGGGCAACACACCACGCGACCAGCTGGGACTGACGTCGGCGACGTCGAACCTGGTACGCCAGCTGGGGATCGCGTTCGGGTCGGCGACGGGGGCCGCGCTGTGGGCGGTGGCGGACTCCGCCGCGCTGCGCTGGGGCGCGGCGGTCGGCGCGACGTTCCTGGTGATCGCCGGCGTGGTCGTGGCACGCACCCGTGCCCAGGCGCCGGCCGAGGTCGCGTCGTAACGGGTCAGTGTGAATTTTCGGGCATTTCTTGGTTTGCATATTCCTGAAACGCCCGATATTGACCCGGCGTGCCCCGAACCAAGAAGCTCGGTTTCGGCTGTCGAATCTGGTTACTGTCAAGGAGAAGGCATGGACACCATGGACAATGCGGTCGTCGTCGTGGGGGCCGGTCCGGCAGGCCTGATGCTGGCCGGCGAGCTGCGGCTCGCCGGGGTCGACGTCGTCGTCGTGGAGAAGCTTCCCGCGCCGACCGGTGAGTCCCGCGGCCTCGGGTTCACCGTGCGCACCATGGAGGTGTTCGACCAGCGCGGGCTCCTGCCCCGGTTCGGCGACCTGCCCACGACCGCCCACCACCACTTCGGTGGCCTGACCCTGGACCTCGGCGTGCTCGACGGCGCCCATCTCGCCAACAAGACCGTCCTGCAGTCCCAGACCGAGCAGGTGCTGGAGGACTGGGCCACCGAGCAGGGCGTGGAGATCCGCCGCGGCCACGAGCTGGTCTCGCTCACCCAGGACGACGACGGCGTCGAGCTGGAGCTACGCGGCCCGCGCGGCGCCTACCGGCAGCGTTGCGCCTACGTCGTGGGCTGCGACGGCGGGCGCAGCATGGTGCGCAAGAGCGCCGGGTTCGAGTTCCCCGGCACGCCGGCGACGATGGAGATGTTCCTCGCCGACGTCCGGGACCTGCGGCTGCGTGAGCGCAAGTACGGCGAGACCGTGCCGGGCGGCCTCGTCATGGCCGGCGACCTCGAGGACGGGCTGACCCGGCTGATCATCTGCGAGCGTGGCACCACACCGAAGCAGCGCTCCGGCCCGCCCTCGTTCGCCGAGGTCGCGGCGGCCTGGCACCGGCTGACCGGCGAGGACATCTCGACCGGCACCCCGGTCTGGACCAGCGCCTACGGCGACGCCGTACGCCAGGTGCCCAACTACCGCCTCGGCCGCGTCCTCCTCGCCGGCGACGCGGCGCACATCCACCTCCCCGCGGGCGGGCAGGGCATGAACGTCAGCATCCAGGACTCGGTCAACCTGGGCTGGAAGCTCGCCGCCGTGGTCGGTGGCACCGCGCCGGCGGAACTGCTCGACACCTACCAGACCGAGCGGCACCCGGTCGGCCAGCGCCTGCTGACCAACACCCGGGCCCAGGGCCTGCTGTTCCTGGGCGGCACGGAGGTCCAGCCGCTGCGCGACGTGATCACCGAGCTGATCGGGTACGACAACGTCCGGCTGCACCTGGCCCGCATGGTCAGCGGCCTCGACATCCAGTACGACATGGGCGAGGGCGACCACCCGCTCCTGGGCCGCCGGATGCCCCACGTCGACCTCGTGGACCACGACCGCAAGACCAGCACCACCGAGCTGCTGCACCCGGGCCGCGGCGTGCTGCTCGACTGCGCGGACGACGCCGGCCTGCGGTCGGCCGCGGCCGCCTGGGCGGACCGGGTGGACGTCGTCACCGCCGTCCCGGTCGACGAGAGCGCGTTCCACGGCGCGGACGCGTTGCTGCTGCGTCCCGACGGCCACCTGGCGTGGACGAACGGCAGCGCGGCCGGTGTCGACCAGGCGCTGGCGCGCTGGTTCGGTCCCGCGTGAGGTACCCCCATCCACCACCGAACACGAGGACGGTCATGGTCTTCACCGACAGCGAGCTCGAGTACCTGGCCAGCCAACGACTCGGCAGGCTGGCCACCACACAGCCCGACGGCACCATCCAGATCAACCCGGTCACGTTCCGCTACAACAAGGCCACCGACACCATCGACATCGGCGGTCGCCACATGGGAAGGAGCAAGAAGTTTCGCAATGTCGCGGACAACGGCCGCGTCGCGTTCGTGGTCGACGACCTCGTCTCGCCGGAGTCGTGGCAGCCGCGGTGTGTCGAGACGCGGGGGCGTGGCGAGGCGATCGCCGAACCGGCCGACTCGGCCTGGGCCGGCGAGGACCTGGGCTGGGACGGTGCGATCATCCGGATTCATCCCCAACGAATCATCAGCTACGGAACCGAACCGGACGCGGCCCCGTTCACGAGCAACCGGCGTAATGTCGGCTGACTCGAAATGCTTGCCGGGCAACGGTTTTCGCCGTCGGCCGGCGTTCGTCGAGAGTTGCGGCCGGGACGCCGGCCGCAACCCCAATGGATCAACCTCGCTGACGGACAGGAATGATATTCCTCCGATCGGGTGGCTCTGACCGGGGCGCAGATGCGATCTTGTGCCCCACATGCCACTCCGACTATGGTCGGTTTCAGCTCAGCTCAAGGAAGACAGGGGACAGGGGCAGATGGATCTTTGTCGTGCGGCCGATGCATAGGCCACGAAATCGCTAGTGGCAGGTTAATGGGCTGGCGTCCACTTCCCAGCGCCGGTGCGATTGTCCATCAAAACAGAATTCATATTTAATAGCCGCAAGGCAAGCTGACCCGAAAGATCGCGCGGAGAAAATCTGCGCCTGGTCTTTTCTTCGGCTTGCCGGCTTTGGCGTGTGAAGGGGGTCGTCGCAATCGTGAGCGACGTCGTTTCTGCTGGACATGTCGAGATGGTGGCGCTCGGCGAGCTACTGCCGGGTGACTCACCGCGGATTCAGGGCGAGGACGTGACGCACGTACGGAACCTCGCCAAGACCAGTGACCCATTACCCCCGGTGGTCGTCCACCGCCCGACGATGCGGGTGATCGACGGCATGCACCGGCTCAAGGCCGCGCGGGCGCGCGGCGACGCCGAGATCGCCGTCGAGTACTTCGACGGCACCGCCGCGGATGCCTTTCTCCGCGCGGTGAAGGAAAACGTGGTGCACGGCCTGCCGCTGTCCCGTGCGGACCGGGAGGCGGCGGCGAAGCGGATCATCCAGTCGCACGCCGGCCTGTCGGACCGCGCCATCGCGACGGTGGTGGGGCTCAGCGCGCCGACCGTCGGCACGATCCGCCAGTGTTCGACTGACAGTTCTTTTCAGTCGAACAGCAGAGTTGGTCAGGACGGTCGGATGCGACCACTGAGTGCGGTCGACGGCCGGCTACGCGCGAGTCGGATCATAGCCGAACGGCCGGAGGCCTCGTTGCGGGCCATCGCGCGCGAAGCGAACGTCTCGCTGGGGACGGCACAGGACGTGCGGAAGCGGATGGACCGGGGCGAGGACCCGGTCCCCGCGAAGTTCGCGCCCCAGCTCGTGCCGCAGCCGCGTTCCGCGGAGGCCCCGATGGGCCTGCCCGCACTGCACCTGCTGCGGCGTGACCCGTCGCTGCGGCTGTCCGAGACCGGACGGGCGTTGCTGCAGTGGATGGGGGTGTGCGGGGCCGAGCACCGGCGTGAGGAGATCGTCAACGCCGTGCCGGAGCACTGCGTGCGGATCATCGTCGAGCTGGCCCGCAGCTGCGCGGCGAGCTGGACGCAGCTGGGTCGCGACCTCGAGCGCCGCACCGTCGTCAACAACGGGTGATTCCCCTCGGCCCACCTGCCCGCGCGGGGTAGGTGGGCCGAGGGGCATCCGTCAGCGCACCGGGTAGCGGTACCGCGGCGTCAGCTCGATGCGGTTGATCCGCCAGCCCTGCGCGGTGTTCACCACACCGACGCGGGCGCCGACCGCCGTCACGCTGACCGGCGGCACGTCGTCGTTGGCGCCGACGAGCACGCCGATCACGTTGGCGTGCGCGACCGCGTGGTCGCCGTCGAGCTCGATGCCGATGCTGCACCCGTTGTGCTGGGTGGCCCGGTAGGGGACGTTCAGCTCGCGGGTGCACTCGATGACCGCGGCCGCGCCGTTGATCGGCTCGCCGCCCGCCATCACCAGGGCGATGTCGTCGGTGTACAGCTCGTCGGTGCCGTCGAAGTCCCCCTCGTCCATCATCCGCCAGTTCCTGGCGAGGAGCTCGGAGATCTCGGCCCGGTGCGAGAGCTCGCGCAGCAGCGTCGCCTGTTCGGTCTCCAGCATGTTCGTCATCAATGCGCTCCCATCAGAGCCGGGGATTTCGAAATGCCCAGTCGAACTGGGCGGGACTCATGGTGACCCTGGCGTAATTAAGTGGGCGCGACAATCCCCTTGTATTTGTGTTGCGTTGTTGTTGACGGGTCTTTGAGGTTCTGACGAAAAGCGGTGTAAAGCGGACAAAACGTATTCCCCTAGTGAAGTTCTCGCAGGTTGGCTACAGTGCGGTTCAGGTGACCAGTTCACGGTCTCGCGGTGGATCGAGTGAAAATCCGCGTTTGCGGTCACCGTGAATATCGTTCAACATTCAAGAAAAGATGTGGGAGGGCGTGGCAGTTGGCAGTTGAAGTCGGTTTAGCCAGTTTCACGATCGCGCAACCACTACGGATCCTCATCGTCGCGGATCAACCAACCGACGCCGAGACGCTCGCGCGGGGCCTGGCCCGCTACGGGCACGGCGCGTTCACCGCGACCGACGGCGCCACGGCCATCGAGTCGCACGCCGATGCCGAGCTGGTCCTGCTCGACCTGGAGCTGCCGGACATCGACGGCCTGGAGGTGTGTCAGCGGATACGCCACGCGAGCGACATCCCGATCATCGCCTTCACGACCGGGATGCTCGACCGGGTGCTCGGACTGCAGTCGGGGGCGGACGACTGCCTGGACAAACCGTATGAGTTCCGGGAGCTGCTCGCGCGCATCGACGCGGTCATGCGGCGCTCCCGGCTGCGCGGGCTCGCGGACTACTCGGCCGACAACTCCGTGTCACACAACGGATCGCACGACAACGGGACGCTCAGGACCGACCGGCAGACGGTGTCCATCGGCTCGCTGACCATCGACACGGCGTACCGGCAGGTGCGTGTCCGGGGCAGGACCGTGGAGCTGACGCGCAAGGAGTTCGACCTGCTGCACTACCTGGCGACGAACTCCGACACGGTGGTCACCCGCAGGCGGCTGATGGCCGAGGTCTGGGGGGACCAGTCCTCACACGCGGCGAGCACGCAGGCCAGCCGCACCATCGACACCCATGTCAGCTCGCTGCGTGGCAAGCTCGGCGAGACCGGCTGGATCCGCACCGTGCGTGGCGTCGGGTTCCGGTTCGACAGTGGCGGCTGAGGAATTTACGTTCCGCTTGCGGATCTCTTGACACATTCTTGCCGGCAATCGCCTTGACGGTGACCGCCGGAACGATGAAGCTGAATATCAGCGCCGGCGAAACACTTCGGCCGGTAAACAAAACCATTCGTTGTTCTTGACCGCGGGTCGGTCGCGAAATAATGGCGATTCAAATTGTGAGGGAGATGGCGTGGACGCTCCAGTAATCGTCGTGGGCGCCGGGCCGGCGGGCCTGATGCTCGCGGCCGAGTTGCGGCTCGGCGGGGCAGAGGTGCTTGTTCTCGAAAGCCTTGCCGAGCGTTCCGGCGAATCCCGCGGGCTGGGACTGTTCATTCGCACGATGGAGGTCTTCGACCAGCGCGGGCTGATGCCACGCTTCGGCAACCCGGAGTCGAGCGCCCTCGGGCACTTCGGCGGGGTGCCGCTGGACTTCTCCGTGCTGGGCGGCACGCACCTGGCCAACCGGACCGTGCCGCAGTCGCAGACCGAGCAGGTGCTGGAGGAGTGGGCGGTCGCGCTCGGTGCCGAGATCCGGCGCGGGCACGAGGTCATCGGGCTCTCCCAGGACGACGACGGTGTCGAGGTCGAGGTCTCGGGTCCGGACGGCGTCTACAAGGCACACTCGGACTACGTCGTGGGTTGCGACGGCGGCCGCAGCGGGGTGCGCAAGGCCGCGGGCTTCGAGTTCGTCGGCACCGACGGCACCATGGAGATGTTCCAGGTCGACCTGCGCGGCGCGGACATCCGGCCACGTGAGATCGGCGAGAAGGTGCCCGGCGGCATGGTCATGGGCGGCCCACTCGGCGACGGCGTCTTCCGCATCACCATCTGCGAGCGCGACAACCCGCCGAAGAAGCGCACCGAACCACCCGCCTTCGCCGAGGTGGTCGCCGCCTGGCAGCGCCTCACCGGCGAGGACATCTCGCATGCCACGCCGGTGTGGATCGGCGCCTTCACCGAGGCCACCCGGCAGGTCACCGAGTACCGCCGCGGGCGCGTCATGCTCGTCGGCGACTCGGCGCACATCCACCTGCCGGCCGGCGGCCAGGGCATGAACACCAGCATCCAGGACGCGGTGAACCTGGGCTGGAAGCTCGCCTCGGTCGCACGGGGGAGCACGCCCGACTCGCTGCTGGACACCTACCACGGCGAGCGGCACCCGGTGGGGCAGCGGCTGCTGATGAACACCCGGGCGCAGGGCCTGATCTTCCTGCGCGGTGAGGAGATGGCGCCGCTGCGCCAGGTGCTGACCGAGCTGGTCGGCTACCGGGACGTGCACGAGCACCTGGCCAGGATGGTCTCCGGCCTCGGGATCCGGTACGACGTCGGCGGCGGCGACCACCCGCTGCTCGGCGACCGGATGCCGCACCAGGAGCTGATCTCGGGCGACGGCAAGACCAGCACCACCGAACTGCTGCGCCCGGCCAGGGGCGTGCTGCTGGACTGCGCCGACGACGCCGGGCTGCGTCGCGCCGCGCGGCCCTGGGCGGACCGCGTCGACGTGGTCACCGCCACCCCGCACGCCTCCGGCCCGATCGCCGGCACCGCGGCGGTGCTCATCCGACCGGACGGTCACGTCGCCTGGACCCCGGAGAGCCACGACGACCTGCCGGTCGCGATCGAGCGCTGGTTCGGTCCCGCCGCGCGAAGGAGTGGCTGATGCACAGCACCGGGCGCCAGGTGGCCATCACCGGGATCGGGGTCGTCGCGCCGGGCGGGGTGGGCGTCAAGGACTTCTGGTCGCTGCTGAGCGACGGCCGGACCGCGACCAGGACGGTCACCTTCTTCGACGCGGCGCAGTTCCGCTCGCGGATCGCGGCCGAGGTCGACTTCGACCCGGAGTCGCACGGCCTCGGCCCGCAGGAGCTGCGGCGGATGGACCGCGCCGCCCAGTTCGCCGTGGCCACCGCCAGGGAGGCGGTGGACAACAGCGGCATCGAGATGTCCGAGGTGGACCCGACCAGGGTCGCCGTCACCATCGGCAGCGCGATCGGCGCCTCGATGAAGCTGGAGGAGGAGTACCGGGCGGCCAGCGACGACGGCAAACTCGAACTGCTCGACGGGTTCTACGCGTCCAAGCACCTCTACGACTTCTTCGTGCCGAGCTCGATCGTCGCCGAGGTGGCCTGGAGCGTCGGCGCCGAGGGCCACGCGACGCTGGTGTCGTGCGGCTGCACGTCCGGGGTGGACGCGGTGGGCTACGGCGCCGAGCTGATCCGGGAGGGCTCGGCCGACGTGGTGGTCGCCGGGGGCACCGACGCCCCCATCACGCCGATCACGCTCGCGTGCTTCGACGCGATCAAGGCGACCTCGCCACGCAACGACGACCCGTCGCACGCCTCCCGGCCGTTCGACGCGACCCGCAACGGGTTCGTGCTCGGCGAGGGCGCGGCCATGTTCGTCCTGGAGGAGCTCGGGCACGCGCGGCGGCGCGGCGCGCACGTGTACGCCACGATCGCCGGCTTCGCGGGACGCTGCAACGCCTACCACATGACCGGCCTGCGCGCGGACGGCCGGGAGATGGCCGAGGCGATCCGCATCGCGATGGCCGAGGCGCGGGTGAACCCGGCGGACATCGACTACGTCAACGCGCACGGCTCGGGCACCAAGCAGAACGACCGGCACGAGACGGCCGCGTTCAAGCGCAGCCTCGGCGAGGACGCCTACCGCGTGCCGGTCAGCTCGATCAAGTCGATGATCGGCCACTCGCTCGGCGCGATCGGCGCCATCGAGGTCGCCGCGTCGGTGCTCGCCATCGCCAACGACGTCGTCCCGCCGACGGCGAACCTGCACACCCGGGATCCCGAGTGCGATCTCGACTACGTGCCGCTGACCGCCCGCGAGTGGCGCACCGACACGGTGCTCACCGTCGCCAGCGGGTTCGGCGGCTTCCAGAGCGCCATGGTGCTCACCGCGGAAGGGGAGAACCCATGACCACCACGACACCACACACGCCACCGCCCGCGGCGGACATCCAGGACGTCTGCCCGGCGACCCTGGTGACCATCCCCTCCGGGGGGACGGCCTACCTGGTGAGCCGCCACAACGAGGCGCTCCAGGTGCTGTCCGACCCGCTGTTCAGCCGCCAGGAGGTGTTCCGGACCCAGGGCACCAACTACACGGGCCCCGGCGCGTCGAGCACCGGCGACATGCTGCTGGACATGGACCCGCCGCAGCACTCCCGGATCCGCGGGCTGGTGGCCAAGGCGTTCTCGCGTCGGCGGGTGGAGGCCATGCGGCCCGGCGTGCAGCAGATCCTCGACGGGCTGCTGACCGACCTCGCGGCGCAGGGACCGCCGGCCGACCTGGTCGAGAAGCTGTGCCTGCCGCTGCCGATCACGGTCGTGTGCCAGCTGCTCGGGGTGTCCTACGACGACCGGGAGTGGTTCCAGGAGCGGTCCTACATCCTCGCGTCGACCGTCGACACGCCGGAGACGAAGCTCAGGGCGGTCAACGAGCTGCGGGCGTACCTGACCGAGATCATCGCCGAGAAGCGCAGGTCCCCCAAGGACGACCTGATCAGCGAGCTGGTCTCGGCCCGCGCCGAGGAGCGGCTGTCCGAGGAGGAGCTGATCAACCTCAGCGTCCTGCTGCTGCCCGCCGGCTACGAGACCACGGCCAACCAGATCACCAAGAGCCTCTTCGCGCTGCTGGAGGTCCCGGACGAGTACGCGGCGCTGTGCGCGAACCCGGCCGGCGTGCCGGCGGCGTCGGAGGAGCTGATGCGCCTGCACCCGTCGGTGCTCACGCCGGGCTTCCGGGTGGCGACGAAGGACGTCGCGGTCGGCGAGGTGACCATCCCGGCCGGCAGCCTCGTCATCGTCTCCGACGCGCTCGCCAACCGGGACCCGGAGATCTTCGAGTGTCCACAGGACATGGACCTGCGGCGCAGGGAGAACCCGCACCTCGCGTTCGGGCACGGGCTGCACTTCTGCCTCGGCGCGGCGCTGGCGCGGGTCGAGCTGGAGGTCGTGATGACCGGCCTGGTGACGAGGTTCCCCGGCCTGCGGTTCGCGGTCGAGCCCGACACGATCCGCTGGCACACGCAGCGCCGGTTCCGCGGTCCGTCCGAGCTCCCCGTGACGTGGTGACCGACCGGAAGGCGGTGGTCACCGGCCTCGGGGTGGTGGCGCCCAACGGTCTCGGCACCCGGGACTACTGGGCGGCGACGCTCGCCGGGCGGAGCGGCATCGGCCGGGTCACCCGGTTCGACCCGTCGAGCTACCCGGCCCGCCTGGCCGGCGAGGTGCCGGGCTTCACCGCGAAGGACCACCTGCCCAGCAGGCTGCTGCCGCAGACCGACCACATGACGCAACTGTCCCTCGTGGCCGCGGACTGGGCGCTGGCCGACGCCGGTGTCCGGCCCGACGAGCTGTCCGGGTTCGACATGGGCGTGGTCACCGCCAGCTCCTCGGGCGGTTTCGAGTTCGGCCAGAACGAGCTGCGTGCGTTGTGGCGCAAGGGAAGCAAGTACGTCAGCGCCTACCAGTCGTTCGCATGGTTCTACGCGGTGAACACCGGGCAGATCTCGATCCGCAACGGGATGCAGGGGCCGAGCGCGGCGCTCGTCAGCGACCACGCCGGCGGGCTGGACGCCATCGCGCAGGCCCGCCGGCAGATCAGGAAGGGCACCTCGGTCGCGGTCACCGGCGCCGTCGACGCCTCGATCTGTTCGTACGGCTGGATCTCCCAGCTCGCGAGTGGACGGGTCAGCACGGCCGACGACCCGGCAAGGGCGTACCTGCCGTTCGACGCGGACGCCCGCGGGTACGTGCCCGGGGAGGGCGGTGCGCTGCTCATCCTGGAGGACGCCGAGACCGCCGCCGAGCGCGGCGCGCGGGTCTACGGGGAGATCGCGGGCTACGCCTCGACGTTCGACCCGAAGCCGGGCAGCGGCCGGGAACCGGCGCTGCGCCGCACGATCGAGCTGGCGCTCGCCGACGCGGACCTGGCGGCCGCGGACATCGACGTGGTGTTCGCGGACGCCGCGGGCGAACCCGGGCTGGACCGCGTCGAGGCCGACGCGATCACGGCCGTGTTCGGTCCGCGCGGGGTGCCCGTCACCGCGCCGAAGACGATGACCGGCCGGCTGTACTCCGGCGCGGCGCCGCTGGACGTCGCCGCCGCGCTCCTGTCCATCACGGACGGACTCATCCCGCCCACCGTCAACACCTCACCCGACCCCGACTACGCGCTCGACGTGGTCGTCGGCCGGCCGCGGCCCGAGCCGCCGCGCTCGGCGCTCGTGCTGGCCCGCGGCTACGGCGGGTTCAACTCGGCGCTGGTCGTCCGGGCGGCGTGCGGAGAAACAGGAGAGATGAATGAAGGAGATCACCATCCAGGAACTGACGACGATCCTGCGCGAGTGCGCCGGTGAGGAGGAGGGCGTCGACCTCGACGGCCAGATCCTCGACGTCGAGTTCGCCGACCTCGGCTACGAGTCCCTCGCCCTGCTGGAGGCCAGCGGCCGGATCGAACGTGACTACGGCATCGTCCTCGGCGACGACGCGCTGAACGAGGCACGCACGCCGCGGGCACTGCTCGAGATCGTCAATTCCCAGCTGCTCAGCGCCGACCTGGCCTGACAACCGTTTAGGGAGTGAGAATGGCTAAGCAACTCGTCGCCCTCGTCACCGGTGCCACGAGCGGGATCGGCCTGTCGACCACCCGTGTCCTGGCCGAGCAGGGACACCGGGTCTTCATCTGCGCACGCACCGCCGACAAGGTCACCGAGACCGTCAAGTCCCTGCAGGCAGAGGGTTTCGACGTCGACGGGACCAGCTGCGACGTCCGTTCGCCCGACGACGTGCGCGCGTTCGTCCAGGCGGCCGTCGACCGCTACGGACCGGTCGACGTGCTGGTCAACAACGCCGGGCGCACCGGAGGCGGCGTCACCGCGGACGTCCCGGACGAGCTGTGGCACGACGTCATCGCCACGAACGTGACGAGCGTGTTCCTGATGACCAAGGAGGTGCTCAACGCCGGCGGCATGCGGCGGAAGAACCGTGGCCGGATCGTGAACATCGCCTCCACCGCGGGAAAGCAGGGCGTCGTGCTCGGCGTGCCGTACTCGGCGTCCAAGCACGCGGTGGTCGGCCTCACCAAGGCGCTCGGCAACGAGCTGGCGCCCACCGGGATCACCGTGAACGCGGTCTGCCCCGGCTATGTCGAGACGCCGATGGCGCAGGCGACCCGCCAGCGCTACGCCGCGGCCTACGAGACCACGGAGGACGCGATCCTGGAGAAGTTCCAGGCGAAGATCCCGCTGGGCCGGTACTCCACGCCGGAGGAGGTCGCGGGACTGGTCGGCTACCTGGTGTCCGACACGGCCGCGTCGATCACCTCGCAGGCACTCAACGTCTGCGGCGGGCTGGGCAACTTCTGATCCCGGAAAGGAGAAAGCCATGGTGCAGCAGGTAACCCGCGAGGTGGAGCACGAGATCACCGTGCGCGCCGACGCGGACACCATCTACCGTTTCCTGGCCGAGGTCGAGAACTGGCCCCGGCTGTTCCCGCCGACCGTTTACGTCGACCACGTCGAGCGCTCGGCGGACGAGGAGCGGATCCGCATCTGGGCCACGGCGAACGACGAGGCGAAGAACTGGACCTCGCGGCGCTGGCTCAACCCGAAGGCACGACGCATCGACTTCCGCCAGGAGGTGTCGCCGCCGCCGGTGGCCTCGATGGGTGGCGGCTGGGTGATCGAACCGCTGTCCGACAAGGAGAGCCGGGTGCGACTGCTGCACGACTACCGGGCCATCGACGACGACCCGGCGAGCCTGGCGTGGATCGACAAGGCGGTGGACACCAACAGCCGCAAGGAGCTCGGCGCGCTGAAGGAGAACGTCGAGACCGCCATCGTGACGGCGGACCTGCTGATGTCGTTCACCGACTCGGTCGAGGTGGCCGGCTCGGCCAAGGACGTCTACCAGTTCATCTACGAGGCCGACCGGTGGACCGAGCGGCTGCCGCACGTCTCCCGGGTCTCGATGCAGGAGGACACTCCCGGGTTGCAGATCCTGGAGATGGACACGAAGACCAAGGACGGCTCGACGCACACGACGAAGTCGGTCCGGGTCTGCTTCCCGCACCAGCGGATCGTCTACAAGCAGACCACGCTGCCGGCGCTGATGTCGCTGCACACCGGGTACTGGGAGCTGCGCGAGCACGAGAACGGGGTCACCGCGATCGCCGAGCACACGGTGATCATCAACACCCTGAACGTCGCCAGGGTCCTCGGCCCGAACGCGGACGTCGACCAGGCCAAGGAGTTCGTGCGCAACGCGCTCGGCAACAACAGCCGCGCGACCCTCAACCACGCCAAGGAGTACGCGGAGCGGCAGAGCTGATGGCGACGCGGGATTCCGACACCGAGGTGCTCGTGGTCGGCGCGGGTCCGGTCGGCCTGCTGCTGGCCGGGGAGCTGCGGCTGGGCGGCGTGCGGGTGACCGTGCTGGAGAGGCTGACCGAGCCGACCACCGAGTCGCGGGCATCCGCACTGCACGCCCGCACGATGGAGTTCTTCGACCAGCGCGGTCTGCTGGACGGCCTGCGCCTGCCGAACCTGCCGCACGGTCACTTCGGCGGAATCCCGCTCGACCTCACGCTCGACTCGAAGTATCCGGGCCAGTGGAAGATCCCGCAGACGGAGACCGAGAAGCTGCTCTGGCGATGGGCCACCGGCCTCGGCGCCGACGTCCGCCGCGGGCACGAGCTGGTCGGGCTCACCGAGGACGCGGACGGCGTCGCCGTCGAGGTGTCCACGGTGGACGGTGTGCGCCGGCTGCGCGCGCGGTACCTCGTCGGCTGCGACGGCGAGGAGAGCACGGTGCGTCGGCTGGCCGGGTTCGCCTTTCCCGACGCGGGCGTGACCCGGGAGCTGATCCGGGCGGACGTCACCGGGATCGAGATCCCCGACCGGCGGTTCGAACGGCATGCGCACGGGCTCGCCACCGCCTACCGCTACCCCGACGGCCTCACCCGGGTGATGGTGCACGAGTTCGGCAGCACCACCCGGCCGCGCTCCGCGCCGCCGGCGTTCGCCGAGCTGGTCGGGGCATGGGCCCGGATCACCGGCGAGGACATCGGTGGCGGCACGCCGGTGTGGATCAACGCGTTCGGCGACCGCCAGCGGCAGGTCGACCGGTACCGGCGGGGCCGGGTGCTGCTGGCTGGGGACGCCGCGCACCAGCAGATGCCCTCCGGCGGGCAGGCACTGAACCTCGGCCTGCAGGACGCGGCCAACCTGGGCTGGAAGCTGGCCGCCACGCTCCGCGGTGTGTCGCTCGTGGACAGTTACCACACCGAGCGGCACTCGGTCGGCGCTCGGGTGCTCGCCAACATCACCGCGCAGGCCTCGCTGCTGCTCGGTGAGCACGGCGTGGACCCGCTGCGTGCGGTCCTCGCCGAGCTGCTGGCCGACGAGCAGGCCAGGGCGCGGGTGGCCGGGATGATCAGCGGCCTGGACGTCCGGTACGACGTCGGCACGGGCGACCATCCGCTGCTCGGCGCCCGCCTGCCCTACCACCGGGCGGCCTTCTCGGCGCTACGCGACGGAAAGGGCGTGCTGGTCGACTTCACGGGTCGCCGCGGCGACGTGGCGGACCGGGTGCGAGTGGTGGCCGCGGACACCGACCCGGGTTTCGGCGCGGCACTGGTGCGTCCGGACGGTTACGTCGCCTGGGTGGACGGCACGCGGGCGGAGCTGGAGACCGCGCTGGACCGGTGGTTCGGCGCGACGACGCTGCACACAACGGGAGGACGACATGGGCAAGCTGGCTGACCGGACGGCGCTCGTCACCGGTTCGAGCCGCGGCATCGGCCGCGCGACGGCCGAGCGGCTGGCGCGGGAGGGCGCGCTCGTCGCGGTGCACTACGCGGTGAACGCCGACGCCGCCGAGGAGGTCGTCCGGGGCATCGAGGCCGAGGGCGGCCGGGCGTTCGCCGTCCGGTCGATGTTCGGCGAGCCCGGCGACGTGGACCGGCTGTTCGACGGCCTGGAGCGCGGGCTCAAGGAGCGGACGGGCTCGGCGGAGCTGAACATCCTGGTCAACAACGCGGGGATCAAGTCGGTGCAGGCGCCGGAGGAGGTGACGCCCGAGGTCTTCGACGAGGTCATCGCGGTGAACGCGAAGGCGCAGTTCTTCGTGCTCCAGCGGGCGCTCGGGCTGCTGCCGGACGGTGGGCGGGTCATCAACATCTCGTCCGGGATCACGCGGTTCGGCAACCCGCAGGAGGTCGTGTACGGGATGAGCAAGGGCGCGGTCGAACAGCTGACGTTCCACTTCGCCCGGCACCTGGGGCCGCGCGGCATCACGATCAACAGCGTGGTGCCCGGCGTGACGGACAACGGCACCACCCCGATCTTCGCCGACCCGGACATCGTGGCGCACATCGCGAACATGTCGGCGCTGAAGCGAGTCGGGCAGCCGGCCGACGTCGCGGACGTGGTGGCGTTCCTGGCCACGGACGACGCCCGCTGGATCACCGGCGCGGTACTGGACGCGAGCGGCGGCTCGCTGCTCGGCTGAACCGCGCCCATGCACGCCGTGGCCCCCGCGAAAGGATGATCATGCTGGAAGAACCCGTTCGCCTGGCCGTGATCATCGGCGGGGTCCAGGGCAGTCACTTCGCGCCGGTACTGGCCAACTGGTTCGCCGGTGAGGCCAAGCAGCGCACGGATGTCAGCCTCGACGTCATCGACCTCGCCGCCGAGAAACCCTTACCCCTGACCAGACCCGCGCGCTCTGAAGCGGTGGCCGAGGCACTCGCCGCCATCAGCCCGCGCCTGGCCGCGGCCGACGCGTTCGTCGTCGTGACGCCCGAGTACAACCACAGCTTCCCCGCACTGCTGAAGAACACCATCGACTGGCATCTCGCCGAATGGCGGGCCAAGCCGGTCGGTTTCGTGTGCTACGGCGGCAGGTCCGGCGGTCTGCGTGCCGTCGAACAGCTCCGCCAGGTCTTCTGCGAGCTGCACGCCGTGTCCATTCGCGACACCATCAGCTTCCACGGTGACGACACCTTCGACGAGCACGGCCGGCCCAGGGACCCACAGGGCTGCGACGCCGCCGCCGAGAAGATGCTCGACCAGCTCGTCTGGTGGGCCGTCGCCCTGCGCGACGCACGCGCCAGACACCCCTACAGCGCATAAGGACGAGCCGATGACCCTCCCGGTGCTCTTCGGCGCCAACGTCGACCCCTCGCACGCCGACCCCACCGCGCCGCTGCGTGCCGCCGAACGGATCGAGCGTGCCGGACTCGACCTCGTCACCATCTAGGACCACCCGTACCGCCCGGGCTTCTACGACACCTGGACCCTGCTCACCTACCTCGCCGCCCGCACCAACCGCGTCACGTTCGTGCCGACCGTCGCCAACCTCCCGCTGCGCCCGCCCGCCGTACTGGCGAAGTCGGCCGCGAGCCTCGACGTGCTCACCGGCGGCCGGCTCCGGCTCGGGCTCGGCGCGGGGGCGTTCTGGGACCAGATCGTCGCGATGGGCGGCCCACGCCGCGCCGGCCTGGACCGGATCCGCGCGCTGGACGAGGCGATCGACGTGATCCGCGCACTGTGGAGCGACGCGCGGTCGGTGCGTGCCGGCGGCGAGTTCTACCGCGTGCGGGACGTCGAGCCCGGTCCACGACCCGGCGGCGAGCTGGCCATCTGGCTGGGCGCGAACGGTCCGCGCATGCTCGACCTGCTGGGCGCCAAGGCGGATGGCTGGCAGCCGTCGCTGCTGCACCTGGGACTGGACGACCTGCCGGCGGCGTCCGCACGCGTCGACGCCGCGGCCGAACGGGCCGGCCGCGTCCCGGGGTCGATCCGCAAGGTCTACAACATCACCGGGCTCGTCGGTCCCGAGTCGCCGCGCCCGTTCCGGGGATCGGCCGCGCAGTGGGTCGACCAGCTCGCCGTGCTCGTCGGCAGACACGGCATGAACGGCTTCGTCTTCTGGCCGGAGTCCGACTTCGACCGCCAGGTCGAGCGGTTCGCCGCGGAGGTCGTCCCCGCCGCCCGCGCGGCGCTCACCTGAACCGGGCCAGGACAACGGAAAAGGCGCGTCCAGGACGTCGATGTCCCGGACGCGCCTTTCCCGTTGTTCAGCCGGCCGTGAGCCGTTCCAGTGCGGCGTGCCACCCGTCCAGTGTCCCGGCCGCACCCGTCGGCAGCAGCGGCACGACCTCACTTCGTCCACTGCGGACCGCGGGGTGCCGCCGGGCCAGCATGGACAGGCCCCTGCCCGGTCCGGCCTCGACCAACGTGAACTCCCCGCTGGCGAGCAGCCCGTCCAGAGCGGGCCAGAACAGCACCCGCTCGGCCAGCTGCCGCGCCCAGAACCGCGCGGTCACCGCCTCGCCGGGCTGCACCGGCCGCGCCGTCCGCGTCGACCAGATCGGGATCTCGGGCGGAGCGAGGCTGATCCCGACGAACCCGGACTCGAACAGCGTCGCCGCGTCGGCGACCGCGGGGCAGTGGAACGGCTGCCGCGAGCCCACCCGCCGGCTCTTGATTCCGTTGTCCAGCAACGCCTTCGTCATGATCGTCAGGCGCGGCTCCGGGCCGGCCAGCACGGTCTGGCGTGGCGCGTTGATCGCACCGACCCCCATCCCGTCCGACCGGGCGCCGGCGTCGAACCACGGCTCCAGCTCGGCCGCGGTCGCGGCGACGGCGAGCATCCCGCCAGGCGGCGCGGTCGCCATCGCCGCCTGGCGGGCCAACATGATCTGCGCGGCCGCGCGCGGGTCGAAGACCCCGGCCAGCGCGGCGGCCGCCAGCTCGCCGACGCTGTGCCCGAGCAGGACCGACGCGTGGATGCCGTGCGCGGCAAGGGCTCGGCCCAGCGCGTGACCGAGCGCGAACAGCAGCGGCTGCGCCCGCGACGCGTCGTCCAGTGGCACCACGGGCTCGTCGGCCAGCCAGTCCGCACGCAGCCGGCCGCCCTCGGTTCCCATGAGAGTGAAGAACTCGTCCATGGCCGCCGTGAAGCCGGCGTCGGCGCCGTACAGTTCCACGCCCATCCCGCGGTGCTGCGCGCCCTGGCCGGCGAGCAGCACCGCGATCCGTCGACTGGCCATCAGGCCGATGGGCGCCAGTGGTAGAAGCTCGTGGCGAGGGCGTCGATCGGCTTGCGCCACGTCTTCGGGTCGTACGGGTCGATCAGCTTGTTGAGCTTCGCGCTGACGTCGATGAACAGCGGGTGCGGCATGGCCTTCTGGATGGCCTCCTCCGCGTTGTGGTCGTCGTCGAACTGCTGCAGGTGGAAGTACAGGTCGTTGTAGACGAACAGCTCGCGGCGCCGGGTGCCCATGAGGTGGGGCATCTCGGTCTCGTCGAAGGCCTTGAAATGGCCGGCGACCTCGCCGGTGGTGGACGGGTCCATTCGGCCCACGATCAGCGTGGTGTACATGGGGAGAGCTCCTTGCTTTTCGTTGGCGACTTCGAATCGAGCTTCTCGACTCGCCGGAAAATAGTCAATGCGTGTTCGTCAGAGCTTCCGCATTGTTCTGTCAAACCGGTTTGCGGGCGACCCACGCGTACAGGAAGACGTTTTCCGAACCGGCCGGCACGGGCCCGTCCGGGCGCCAGTGCGGCATCTGCACCACCCCGGGCTCGACGAGCTCGAGCCCCGCGGCGAACCGTGCGACCTGCTCGGCGTCGCGCATGGCGACCGGCTCGCCCGCGTCCGCGGAGATGCGCTCCAGCTGTCCGGCGGTCTCGGGCGTGAAGTCCGCGGTGAACTGGGAGAACAGCACGTAGCTGCCGGGCGCCAGCCGCTCGACGTACTGCGCGACCATGCCGTACGGGTCGTGCTCGTCCCCGAACAGGTGCATCAGGCCGATGAGCATCAACGCCATCGGCCTGTCGAAGTCGAGCAGCTCCCGCAGCTCGGGCAGGCCGAGCGTGCGGCCGGGATCGCGGACGTCGGCCTGGATCGCGGCGGTGCCCGCCGGCAGCAGGGTCCTGGCGTGGTCGAGCAGGATCGGGTCGACGTCCAGGTAGGCCACCCGGGCGTCCGGCACGACCGTCCGCGCCACCTCGTGGGTGCTCGGCGAGGTGGGCAGTCCCGCCCCCAGGTCGAGGAACTGGTCCACGCCGGCCTCGGCGGCGAACCGCACCGCGCGCTGGAGGAAGGCCCGGTTGGCGCGGACGACGTCCCGGACGAACGGCATCGCGGCGATCAGCTCGTCGCCCACCTGGCGGTCGGCCGGGTAGTTGTCCGTGCCGCCGAGCATGTAGTCGTAGACCCGCGCGGAATGCGGAATATCGGTGTCGAGGGAGGTATTCATGCTGGTATTTCTACCGAGCGGGTTCGCCGTTTGTCCACGGCTACCACGATTTACGGTCGCTTGACAGATTTCTTGAAGAGCTCTGACGTGTGGGCGTGTTGAAATCTTTCACGGCGGTGCGCATTGTTGTATTCCGGTGAAAGGGGAACGATGTCCGAAAACGGTGATCCGGCGGCGGTGTTGATGCGCCTGCTGTGGGGGTACACGACCACGGGACTGGTCGTCGCCGCGATGCGGCTCGGGCTGCCCGACCAGCTGGCGGGCGGACCGGCGACCAGCGCCGCGCTGGCCGCGGCGACCGCCACCGACGAGCCGTCGCTGAACCGCCTCCTGCGCGCGCTGTCCAGCATCGGGCTGACCGACGAGGTCGAACCCGGCCGCTACCGCCTGACCCCGGCGGGCGCGTTGTTACAGACCAAGAGCCCGACCTACGCGGTCGCCCGGGTGAGCACCGACGAGACGGTCGTCGACGGCTGGCGCGACCTCGACTACAGCGTCCGGAGTGGACGGCCGGCGTTCGACCGGTCGTACGGCACCGACTTCTTCACCCACCTGACCCGCGACCCAGGACTCTCCGCGCTGTTCAACGCGTCCATGGGGGAGGGCACCCAGGACACCGCCGACGCGATCGCCAAGCACCACGACTTCTCCCGGTACCGCACCGTGGTCGACGTCGGCGGCGGCAACGGGACCCTCCTGGCGGCGATCCTCGACGCCGAACCCGCCCTGCGCGGCATCGTCCACGACAGCCCCGAGGGTGTCGCGGAGGCGAGGGACACCCTGCGCGCGGCCGGGGTGGCGGACCGCTGCGAGGTCCACGCCGGCGACTTCTTCGCCGCGGTGCCCGAGGGCGGTGACCTCTACCTGCTCAAGAACATCCTGCACGACTGGGACGACGAGCGGGCGACCCGGATCCTCGCCAACTGCCACCGCACCGGCGGCCGGGTGCTGCTCGTCGAGTCCGTGCTGCCCGCACGTGTCGACCCGGCGGGCCCGCCGGACGCCTACCTCATGGACATCAACATGCTCGTCAACTTCGGTGGCCGGGAACGCACCGAGGCCGAGTTCCACGCGCTGCTGACCGCCGCGGGCTTCGCGCCGGCCCCGGCGGTCCGCGTGGCCGGCCTGGACGAGCACCTCATCGAGGGGACCCCATGACCACACCCTCGGTCGGCTCCGTGCACGCCCGGCTGCTGGACTGCGTGCAGGCGAACCTCGCGGTGCTCGCCGACCACCACCATGCCGCCGGCGCGCACCTCAACCTCGGCGCGACACTCCGCTTCCGCTGGCGCATCGAGCCCGGTGGGCTGCCCACCGTTGAACCGAGCCTCGCCGAACACGTCGCGGCGGCGGAGGACCTGCTCGGCCTGGTGGTCCGGGACCGCGCCACGGTCACCGGCGCCGAGCTGGTGGAGGAGGTCCGGGGCGGCGACTTCGTCTACGTGATCGCCGACGCGTACGAGCTGCCCTGGGTCCCCTACTTCGGCCAGCGGCACATGGAGCACAGCTTCCTGCTCGGCGCGGACTTCACGGTCATCGACGCCTACGCCAACGAGACGCCGTGGGGCACCGCCACGCCGGGCCGCTGGAAGCTCTCCCGTGACCAGCTGGCCGTGAAGAAGGCCGAGGTGATCCACTTCGACCGGGCCGGCACGGGCCTGCCGCGCCCGGTGGTGTCCGTCGAGGACACCTGCTTCGACGGCTACCTCTCCGCCTACGAGTCCTGCCCGGACCGGCTGCGGGCACTGGACCGGCTGACCCTGGAGACCTGGCTGTTGGCCAGGTCCCGCAAGCTGCACGCCAGGTTCCGCGAGCACGACGGGTTCCCGCTGGACGCCGAGCAGCGCGCGCACCTGGACCAGTGGGACGCGCTCGTCGAGCAGACCTACCTGGCCTTCCGCCGCGTCTCCCGGGGGCGGGGCGAGCCGGCGAGCGTGGTGCGGCGCCTCGGCGACGTCGTCGAGGCCGACAAGAAGGTCTTCGGCGGGCTCGTGGCGGCCGGTCCGAAGCCGGAGACCGTCCACATCGGCGCGAGCGGCGACGAGCCACTGCGCCGGGCGGTCGCGTCGGTGGTGAGCGCGGTGCTCGGCGTGCCGGACACCCAGCTCCTCGACGGCACCGAGTTCGCCGCGCTGCCCCGGTTCAGCTCGTTCCGGCTGGTGGAGATCATCGAGCGGCTGGAGAGCGAGCTGGGCGTCGAGCTCGACCCGGCCGACCTCGTGCCCGAGAACCTCCGCAGCGTCGACCACCTCTGCCGGATCGCCGGGCGAAGGGGAAACCAGTGACACTGCTGCACGACCTGATCGACGCCGCCGCGCGGGACTGGCCCGACCGGCCGGCGGTCACCGGCGCGGGCACGACGCTCACGCACGCGCGGCTCGCGGCGGCCAGCAGGCGGGTCGCCCGGTGGCTGCACGACGCGGGCGTGCGCCGCGGTGAGCGGGTGGTGGCGGTGGCGCCGTCGAGCGTCCTCGCGCCGGCACTGCTCTACGGGGCGTCGCGGCTCGGCGCGGTCGTGTCGCTGCTGCACGAGCAGACGAACGAGCGCGCGCTGGAGCACGTGCTGGACGACTGCGTGCCGGCACTGGTGGTCACCGACGACCTCGCCGAACCCGCTCGCGCACGGCACATCCCGGTGGCGACGACGGCCGAGCTCACCGAGTGCGCACTGGCCTCTGGAGACCCCGGGGACGCCGGAGACGCCGAAGACGCCGGGGTCCCGTCCGGTCCGCTGACCGTCGACCCGGTGTTGTTGATCTACACCTCGGGCACGACGTCCATGCCCAAGGCCGTGGTCAGCACGCACCAGCAGGTCGTCTTCGCGGTGCACGCGATCCAGTCAGTGCTGCGTTACCGCGACTCCGACGTCGTGTACTGCCCGCTGCCGATGTCGTTCGACTACGGCATGTACCAGCTGTTCCTCGGCGCGGTCTCCGGTGCACACGTCTGGCTCGGCCGCCCGGCCGAGGTCGGCCCCGGCCTGCTGTCCAGTCTCGACAGTACGAAGGCGACGGTCCTGCCCGCCGTGCCCGCCGTCGCCGAGGCGCTGGGGCGGCTGCTGCGGCGGCGGCCGGGGGCGGTGACCGGGCTGCGCCTGCTGACCAACACCGGCGCCGCGATGCCGGCGCCCGTCCTGTCCGAGCTGCGGGCGGCGATCCCCGGACTGCGGGTGCAGCTGATGTTCGGCCTCACCGAGTGCAAGCGTGCCACGATCGCGCCGCCGGACGCCGACCTGGCGCGGCCGGGCACCTCGGGGCTGGCGCTGCCCGGGACCGAGGTGTTCGCCGTCGACGAGTCCGGCTGCCGCCTCGGCCCCGGCGAGACCGGCGAGATCACCGTCCGGGGGCCGAACGTGATGTCCGGGTACTGGCGCCAGCCCGTGCTGACCGCGCGCCGGTTCGTCCAGCGGGACGGGCTCTTCCCGGAGCTCCGCACCGGCGACCACGGGTGGCTGGACGAGGACGGCTACCTCTACTTCATCGGCCGCCGCGACGACCTGTACAAGGAGCGCGGGTTCCGGGTGAGCGCCACCGAGGTGGAGGCCGCCGCGCGCCGGCTGCCCGCCGTGAGCTCGGCCGTCGTGCTGCCACCCGCGCCGGACCGCCCGGCCGTGCTGGTGGCCGTCAGCGACGACCCACCCGACCGGATCCTGGCCGGTATGCGGCAGGAGATCGAGGAGTTCAAGATCCCGGGCCGCTGCCTGGTCGTCGACCGGCTTCCGTTGACCGGCAACGGGAAGGTCGACCGCACGGCGGTGGCCGCGATGCTCGTGGAGGCCGACGGTGGATGAGCCGGTGGAGACGCCCGCCTACGTGTACGACCTCGCCGAGGTCCGTGCCAACCACGCGAACCTGCGTGCGGCGCTGCCCGAACGCACGGGCCTGTACTACTCCCTCAAGGCCAACCCGCATCCCGTGCTGCTGTCCGAGCTGCGGGCGCTCGGCACGCGGGCCGAGGTGTGCTCGCCCGGTGAGCTGGACGCCGCACTGGCCGCGGGATGGCCGGCGGCGGAGGTGCTCTACACGGGTCCGGGCAAGCGCGCGGCCGACCTCGCGCGGGCGCTTCGGCTCGGGGTGCGGGAGTTCTCCTCGGACTCCGTCACCGGCCTCGACCAGCTCGACGCCGCGGCCGCGGCCGCGGGCGTCACCGTCCGGTGCCTGCTGCGGATCAACGACGACCAGCCGGCCCCGGGCCAGGGACTGACGATGACCGGGGTCGCGTCCCAGTTCGGCGCGGACTCCTCCTGGGTCCTCGAACAGCCGGCACGGTTCGCCGGCCGCGACCACGTCGCGGTGACCGGCCTGCACCTGTACATGGGCACGAACCTCGACACCGTCGAGGCGCTCACCGCACAGTTCCGCCGCTCGTCGCGTACCGCGGCACGGCTGACCGAGGTGCTGGGCCGCCACGGCGCCGACATCGGCGTCCTCGACCTCGGTGGCGGCTTCGGCGCCCCCTTCGCCAAGGCGGGCAAGGCATTCGAGCTGACCGGGCTCGCGGCCGAGCTGGCGCGGATGTTCGACGAGGAGGTCCCGGGCTGGCGCACGGGCACGCCGGAGATCGTCTTCGAGTCCGGCCGGTACCTCGTCGGCACCGCCGGGACGCTGCTGACCACCGTGCTCGACGTCAAGCGCTCACACGGGAAGGAGGTGGTGGTGCTGGACTCGGGGATCAACCACCTCGGCGGGATGTCCGGCCTGCGCCGGCTGCCGCCACTGGTGCCGCACCTGGTGTCCGAACGCGACGATGCGCTGGACGCGCTGGACGCGATGGTGACCGGTCCACTGTGTACTCCGCTGGACCTCTGGGCACGGTCGGCCCGGCTGCCGCACGTGCGGCCCGGCGACGTGCTGGCCGTGCCGAACGTCGGCGCCTACGGGCTCTACGCCAGCCTCGTCGCGTTCCTCGGGCATCCGCTCCCGGTCGAGGTGGTCGTCGACGGCGACGACCCGGACGCGCCGCCCCACCAGTCACGACTGCAACTCGCCCGGCTCACCGCAAAGGAATGACACATGGATGCCCGTTTCACCGCACTGCTGGCGCCGTTCCTGAAGTTCAGCGACGACAAGGAGATCACGCCCGAGTCGAACCTGCGCGAGCTGGGCCTTGACTCCATGCAGTCCATCGAGCTGCTGTTCGCCATCGAGGACACCTACGGGATCTCGCTGCCGGACGACGAGCTGAACGACGCGACGTTCGCGACGGCCGGGAGCCTGTGGGACGCCATCGCGGCACAGCTGCCGGGGGCACGCGCATGACCGCACTCGACCTCGCCGAGAAGGCCGACCAGGTCGCCCACGTCGCCGAGGAGCACGCCGCGCACACCGACCGGGACGCGGCGTTCCCGGTCGAGTCGCTGGCGGAGCTCCGCCGCACCAGGCTGCTCGGCCTGCTGGTGCCGGCCGAGTACGGCGGCCTCGGCGGCACGGTCTCGGACGTCATCGACCTCGGCATCCGGCTCGGCCGCGCCGACATGTCCGTCGCGATGATCTTCACGATGCACTGCCAGCAGGTCGAGGCCGTCGTGCGGTACGCGGCCGAACCCCTGCGCTCGGCCCTGCTCGGGCGGGTCGGGGAGGGCCGGGAGTACCTGGCCTCGGTCACCACCGAGGCGGGCAAGGGCGGCCACCTGCTCAGCGCGGAGTCGGCACTGCACGGCGACGGCACCCGGCTCGGCATCGACCGCTTCGCGCCGATCGTGACCGGCGGCCAGCACGCGGACGGGTTCCTGATCACCATGCGCAGCCAGGACGCCGACTCGCCCAACCAGGTGTCGCTGGTGTACGCGCACCGCGACCAGCTCGACGTCAGCGGCTCCGGGGACTGGCAGCCGATGGGGATGCGGGCCAGCCACAGCATTCCGCTGAAGCTGATCGGCAGCGTGCCCGCGCACCAGGTGGTCGGGAAGGACTTCAAGGAGATCTCGACGACCGTCTTCGCGCCCATGGCACACCTCGGCTGGTCGGCCGCGTGGCTGGGGACGGCCGCCGGCGCGTTGTCCCGGGTGCTCCGGCTGCTGCGCGGGCCGGACGAGCGCAGGCGGTTCGACGTCGGCTCCGAGCTGCTGCTGACGAGGCTGTCCCGGTCGCGGCAGCGCCTGGACACGGTGCACGCCCTGCTCCGCAGGACCGCCGACACGGTCCGCGACGCGCCGGACCTGTCGCTGCCGAACCACCAGCTCCTGCTCAACGCCCTGAAGATCACGGCCGCCGAGCAGTGCCACGCGGCGGTGAACGACCTCGTGGAGGCGGTCGGGCTGCGCCACGGCTACCTGAAGGACTCGCCGACCCGGCTGGAGCTGGCGCTGCGGGACCTGCGCTCCGCGAGCCTGAACTACAGCAACGACCGCCTGAACCTGGCAGACGGCCGGCTGGCGCTGCTCGACCCGGAGGTCCGCTTTGTCTAGCGTGACGGCGCGGGCCCCCGGACCGCACGGACTCCACGGATTGCATGAGCTGGACGAGCTGCCCGCCGGCGCGTCGGGCCGGGAGGTCTGGCGCGCGCTCGGCCGTGCCGGGTTGATCGAGCAGGTGTACCGGGACGGCGCGGTGCCGGCGGGCGTGGACGCGACCCGGCTCGGCAGGCTCCTCGCCGCGGTCGACGAGCGTTTCCCGGTCGGCACGACGCTGTCGGTGTGCGTACAGCTGGCGACGGTTCTGCCGGTCCTGGCGAGCGGGGCCGGCCCCGCGGCGTGGGCGCTGGCCCGCGGGGTCGGGGGAGAGGCGGTGACCGCGCTGGCGGCGACGGACGGCGGCACCGGGTCCGACCTGACGGCGCTGGCGACCGAGGTGCGGCTCGACGAAGCGGAGATCGAGGTGACCGGCGTCAAACGCTGGATCACGAACGCGACCGCGGCCGACGAGTTCCTGGTGCTCGCGCGGCACCGCCCGGGCCGGCACTTCACCAACTTCACGTGGGTGCTGGTGCCGGCCGCGGCGCCCGGGGTGACGGTGACCCCCGCGGACACGTCACTGTTCGCCGGCGCCGGCGTCGGCCACGTGCGGTTCGACCGGGTGCGGCTGGCCGGCCGGCACGTCGTCGGCCGGCGGGGGCGCGGGTTGCCGAGCTTCGCACGGCACATCGGGACCGAGCGGCTCGCTGGTGCGCTGTGGGCGGTGGCGCTGTGCCGCCGGACACTGGCGGCGACGCGGCGGCGGCTCGCCGAACGGCCGCACGGCGACGGGGTGCTGTGGGACCTGGACGGGGTTCGCCAGCGGTTCGCCGGGTGCGTGGTCGACGTGCGGCAGCTGGACGCCCTGACGCGGGAGTTCGGCGACCGGATCACGCGAGGGCGGGACAGCGGCGCGGCGGCGCTGCTGAAGGCGGCGGTGGGGCGCACGGTGGACCGCGTGCTGGCCGAGTGCGCGCAGCTGCAGGGCGCCGACGGGTTCGGGTCCGGCGGCGCCCAGGCGCTGCGTGCGCAGGCGGCGGTCTTCGGCATCGGCGGGGGCGTGACGGAGGTCGTGCTGTCCGCGGTGGCGGACGACGCGCTGGCGTGGCTGGCC
>Ga0164298_10000090_pt1 | contig 41704 bp, 47 predicted proteins | sample Whisoiple_216_MG_FD_109713 | JGI IMG/M metagenome (GOLD analysis project Ga0164298, IMG submission 109713) | Unamended control soil microbial communities from upstate New York, USA - Whitman soil sample_216_MG | ecosystem: Environmental > Terrestrial > Soil > Agricultural land ...
GCCGAGGCCATCATCCGCTGGGCCGCTATCGCCACCATGACTCGCCGCATCACCCGCGGACGGCCCGCCACCCGACCCGGACCACGCCACTTCACCACCGCATAAAGATCTCAAACACGTTCTAACGTGAGGTTTCCCCTGCTGAATTACCCCGCGAGGTGTCTCATGATCAGGAAGACATTCGTAGCGGTGGCGGCCGGCGCGGCACTTGTGATCGCCGGCGCGCCGGCCACCGCGGACGTGACGCCCCAGCAAGTCACCGAGCCTTTCCGCGTAACCTCTGGTGGCTTTGTGTGATCATCTTCTAGGTTGGTCATGTGGTTCGGTGGTGTTCGTGGTGGAGCAGCACCAGAGCGGCGGCGACGATGTCGCCGAGACGCCAGGGGCAGCCGCGGTAGCGGCGGAGGTTCTTGTAGGTGGTCTTGAGTAGCGAGTTGGCGCGTTCGCCGAGGCAGCGCAGTGCGCCGTGGATGGCGTTGTAGGCCTGCTGGTCGACGGTCAATTGTCCGTCTTTGGGTTTCTTGAACGGGATGGTGAAGGTTTCGGGTTCGCCTTCGTAGCCCAGATCGGCCAGTGCGAGGGCGCCGTCGCTGATCCAATCGGTGATCCGGGACAGCAGGTCGGGGTCGGCGCGGGCGGCGCTGGTGTCGTGTTCGCGGCCGGGTCGCACCCTGGAGGTCCACAGTGGCCACCCGTCCGGAGCGGAGACCACTTGGATGTTCCCGCCGTGATGGTGGTGCTTGCCGCTCCACCACAAGTCCACCCCGGATGTGGGGCCAGGGGTGGAGACCCGGTCGGTGTAGATCAACGTACCGTCCACGATCACATGCGAGTGACCGGCCGCTTTCGCCGCCAGCAACGCCCCGTGCAGGGACGGCTGACGCGCGGCGAGCACTGCGATGCCCTCGTCCCGATAGTCATACGCGGTCGACACGGCAATGTTGTTGTCCCTGGCCAAAGCTGACATCCGGGTGTCTTCCAGGAACCACCGCAGCACCAGCACGGCCTGCTTGTAGGTCCCCAATGCGCGGGTGCCCTTGCGGGTACCCCGCCGGACGCGCTCGGCGTGCAGCAAACCGGACATGAACAAGACGCTGCCCTCGGATACCTCCAGGACAGCCGTGTATGCGACACTCATCCAGCGCAGAACCTCTATGAAGTTGATCTGTGGTAGGACCACCTTCATACCGGGGTTCTGCGTTTTTCTGTTGTATAGCAACGGAATCAGCGTGTCGCTGCCGCCACCACAAATCACCGCTACCCACAGTCACCAACGGTTACGCGGAAAGGCTCACCGTCTACTACGACGCGTCCGGCGCGCCGAGCTTCGCCGGCGAGATCGCCGCCGGCGTCGCGAACTGGAATTCCTCGGTGTCCAACGTGAAACTGGTGGAGAACGCGTCCGCCGCGACGCTCGACTTCTACGAGGGCAGCGACCCGAGTGGCTCCTACGCCTACACCGACGGCCACGGCAACGGGTATGTGTTCATCGACTACGCCCAGGCCGAGCAGTACTACACGGTCCGGATCACCGCGCACGAGACCGGCCACGTGCTCGGGCTGCCGGACCACTACTCGGGCCCGTGCTCGGAGCTGATGTCGGGCGGCGGACCCGGCCCGTCGTGCACCAACGCCTACCCGGACGGCAACGAACGCGCCCAGGTCGAGCAGCTGTGGGTGAACGGAAAGCAGGCCCGCGCACAGATGGAGCGGATCGACTGACTGTCCTGCTCCCGGAGGGCGGTGGCCGGCCTGGTCACCGCCCTCCGGCCGTCCGGGGGGACAATGTCGAGGTGACGACCTGGCGCGACACCACCTCCGAGCATGTGCAGTCCGACCTCGACCGCCTGCTGAACACCGTCCTGCCGTTCGCGGACGAGATGCTCCGGCGGCACGGCGAGTTTCACCCGTACGGCGCGGCCATCACCCGGGAGGGCGAGGAGCAGGTGTTCGCCGCCGACACGGAGGAGACCGAGGACCCGAGCCCGTCCGAGGTGCTGACGAGCCTGGTCAGTGGCATGTCCGCGGAGTCGAACGACCTGCGTGCCGCGGCCCTGGTCAGCGACGTGACCAGCGACAAGACCGACGCGATCATGGTGCACCTCGAGCACGCCGACAGCATGGCCATCACCGTGCTGCTCCCCTACCGCTTCGCCGACGGCGACACCAAGGGCGACACCGACGGTGACGTGGCGGAGAGCGCGGTCGAGTACGAGAACATGGCCGCCACCCCCGCGGAAGCCCTCATCTGGCGCCGTTCGCTCTGCTGAACACCCCCGCCTTCGCCGCCGCCACCGCGGCCGCCACGGCCCGGTCGGCCACGGCGTCGTCCAGCTCGCCGGTTCCCGTCACGAACCGGTAGTAGAGCGGCGCGGACACCGCCCTGACGACCTCCTCGGCGTCGGTGCCCGGCGGGATCTCCCCCCTGGCCTCGGCGTCCGTCACGCACGGTGCCCACTCCCTGATCCTGGTCAGGTAGAACCGGGTCAGGGCGGCCGCGGCGTCGTCGTCCGAGGTCGCGGCCCCGAGCACGGCCTTGAACAGCGGTCCCTGCCGCTGGTCGGTCAACGTCTTCACGACAAGCCGCGCGTTGACCCGGAGGTCCCCTTCGAGCGAGCCGGTGTCCGCCCGAGGCACGGACTCGACCGCCATCTCCAGGAGCAGATCGGTGAGAACGGCCGTCACCGTGCCCCAGCGGCGGTAGACGGTGGTCCTTCCGACCTCTGCGCGCCGGGCCAGGTCGCCGAGGTCGAGGTTCACGAACCCGCGCTCGGCCAGCGCGTCCCCGGCGGCACGCAGCACCGACGCACGCACCCGCGCGGTCCGCCCACCCGGCCTCTCCACCCCCCGACCGTACCGTGCTACGCTTAATGGCATCGCAGTCCCATTAAGGAGCAATCATGGAGTACAGGAGGCTGGGCGCGTCCGGCATCAAGGTCCCGGCGCTGTCGTTCGGCGCGGGCACGTTCGGCGGCAGGGGCGAACTGTTCGGCAACTGGGGCACGGTGGGCGTCGAGGAGGCCCGCCACCTGGTCGACGTCTGCCTGGACGCGGGCGTCACGATGTTCGACACGGCGGACGTGTACTCGGACGGCGCGTCGGAGGAGGTATTGGGCGCGGCGCTGAGGGGTCGCCGCGACAAGGCACTCATCTCGACGAAGACGACCCTGCCGCTGGGTGAGGACGACCCGGGCGGCTCGTCCCGATCCCGCCTGCTGAGAACCTGTGACGCCGCGTTACGCCGCCTCGACACGGACCACATCGACCTGTTCCAGTTACACGCCTTCGACGCGGGCACCCCGATCGAGGAAGTGCTGTCCACTCTGGATGATCTGGTACGCGCCGGAAAGGTGCGCTACACAGGCGTGTCCAACTTCGCGGGCTGGCAACTGATGAAGTCCCTGTCGGTCGCCGACCACCACCACCTGACGAGGTACGTGGCACACCAGGTCTACTACTCGCTGGTGGGCCGCGACTACGAGTGGGAACTGATGCCACTCGGTCTGGACCAGGGCGTCGGCGCGGTGGTGTGGAGCCCACTCGGCTGGGGCCGCCTGACGGGAAGAATCCGCCGCGGCCAACCACTACCGCCCGACAGCCGCCTGAACGAGACGGCGTCGTACGGCCCGCCCGTCCCGGAGGAACTGCTGTACCGGGTGGTGGACACACTGGACGAAATAGCCGGGGAGACGGGCAGGACGGTGCCACAGGTAGCGCTGAACTGGCTACTGAGCAGACCAACCGTCGCCACGGTCCTGATAGGCGCCCGCAACGAGAAACAACTACGCGAAAACCTGGGCGCCGCGGGCTGGAACCTCACCGAGGACCAGACAACCCGCCTGGACAAGGCAAGCACGACAACCGCGCCATACCCCTACTTCCCGTACCAACGACAGGAAGGCTTCGCCCAACTGAACCCAAGCATCGTCGGCTGACACCGAGCGTCGAACCCGCGGACATTCCCCCAATGCGCCGCCCCTGCACTGCCTCGCGAGACGGTTCGAAGAACTCCTGCACCTCGGGCCAGCCATGCCTGCCAAAACCCCACGCCTGCCCCATCTTCTGCTACTTCTCGGGTGACCGAGCCAGGTGGTTCCCGGCTCTGCGGCCATCCTCACCTCTCACGCCGATGTCAGGGGCAACCGGCTGAGGTTCAGGTGGACAGCATCAGGCCAACAGGGTCATCGTTTCCGGCGCCGCTGAGGAAAGCTCAGCACGATGGTGGGTGTTCGCCCTGAGCAGCACGTCGAGCGCATCCCGGGTCTCGATCAGGTCCGGTCGCGGAGCGCGAGCTGGTCAGCAGACCCTGCTCCTCGTAGTACCGGCAGTGAACGCGGACTCACGCCCGTGCGCCTGGACAGCTCACCGATCCGCATTCCTGAAAGCCTGCGCCACGTGCTTCAGATCGTGTTTGAGATCTTCATGCCGTGGTGAATTGGAGTGGTCCGGGTCGGGTTGCTGGCTTTCTGCGTGCGATGCGGCCGGTCATGGTGGTGATGGCTGCCCAGCGGATGATGGCTTCTGAGGTGATGGGGCGTTCATAGTCGCGGGCCAGTCGTCGGTAGCTGGCCAGCCACGCCAACGTTCGCTCGACCGCCCACCGTCTAGGGATCACCGCGAGCCCTTCTGGTTTGCTGGTTTGCGCACGATCTCGATCGTGGTCTTGAGCAGCGCGTGGGCCCAGTCGACGAGCTGCCGGCGAACCCCGCTGCACACGACTCATCCACCACACCTTGACCCAACCATCCAGCAAGATCGGCCAGACACCCCGACCAAGATCTCAAACACGCTCTCAGCTTGACTCTGTCGGTGATCTTGGTTCCACGGCGTGGCGCCTGATCAGTAGCATGATCAATCTTGTTCAAGGTCGATGCTGCTGCCGAGGTGCCTGTTGTCCGTCCATCCCCGTTCCGCCGAGCAAGTCCCGTCCCTGACCGCGCGGGTCGCGCGGGCGAGCAATCCGGGCGGCACGACTGCGATGTGGGTCAAGGACCGGCTCAACGGGCTATGGAGCGACGAGGACTTCCTCGGTTGGTATCCGCGTGATGGGCGTCCTGGTCTTTCGCCCGCCCTGCTGGCCACTGTCTGCGTGTTGCAGTTTCTGCTCGACCTGTCCGACCGGCAGGCCGCCGAGACGGTGCGCTGCCGCATCGATTTCAAGTACGCCCTGGCGATGGACCTGGACGATCCAGGGCTTCCATCACAGTGTCCTGACTGACTTCCGTGACCGTCTCGTCCAGGGGGATCGCGCTGACCGCCTACTTGACCTCGCACTGGTCCGCCTCAAAGAGGCAGGGCTGGTGCGCGAACGCGGCACCCAGCGCACCGAGTCCACCCATGTGCTGGCCGCGGTGCGCGATCTGACCCGGCTGGAACTGATCACCGAAGCGATGCGCGCTGCGTTGGAAGAGATCGCAACCGCCGCCCCGCATCTGCTGGCCGGTCTGGTGGCTGAACAGTGGGGACGCCGCTACGGCCGGCCGGTCCGGCTGGGCCGCAACCCCACCAAGCCCAAGACCAGGATCAACACTGCCGGCGAGGACGCCTTCCGGCTACTGGAACATCTCCACACACACGGAACGGGCCACGCGTTCGGGCCTCGTGTCCAGACGCTGCGGCAGATAGTCGTGCAGAACTACTACCGCGACGCGGCGGGCCGCCTGCGCTGGCGCACCGACGACGAGGGCGGACTACCGCCCTCATCCCGCGCGATCGTCTCTCCCTACGACCCCACCGCCCGCTACGCACGCCGGGGACAGACCACCCGCCAGCACCGCCGCAACGAAGGCTTCGACCGAGACGACTTCCACATCGACTTCCACATCGACTTCGACCGCCAGCAAGTCACCTGCCCCCAAGGACAAGTCAGCAAGGGCTGGCACGGCCCCTACCCAACCTCCTCACCCACCGCCGCCCCGCTGATCGTCGCGCGATTCACCAAAAGCCAGTGCCAGCCCTGTCCGGCCCGCAGCCAGTGCACCACTTCTCGTGACGGCGCCCGGAACGTGGGCTCCCCCCGCGAGAACTCCGCGACCTGCAACTCCGCGTCCGCGCCGAGCAACAGACCCCCGACTGGCAGCCCGGTATGCGGTCCGTTCCAGAGTGGAGGGCACCGTGAACGAGTTCGCCCACGGACACGGCATGCGTCGATGCCGCTACCGGGGACAACCCAAGGCTCATCTGCAACATGTCTTCACCGCGATCGCCGTGAACATCGAACGCCTCAGCGGCCTACCACCATCCGGCGAGACCATCCCGGCCCAACCACCAACCGCCTTCCAGGATTTCCTGGACCAACACGAGATTCCTCGACTGAAGTCCTGGCGCGCCGTCAGCAGCTGATTTCGACGCGAGCAAGATCACCGACAGAGTCAAGCTCAGGCCCTCGCGATTCTCTGGAACCCCGCCGAGTTGTTTCGCTTTCCTGACCACGTTACGCACAATTTGTGCACCAGCGACGCAACCTAAAGCGAGTCGCGACGGGAATCACCCGATTGTGCATTGCCGCCGAAGAAGGGACATGTCAATGTGCTCGACATACAGCAGGGGCAGCAATCGCAAAGCCCATACACGCAAACGTGAAAGACATGAAATATGAGTGCACAATTCACGAGCCAATGGCCGCGTATTCGGCGGTTCCTGCACATAGACAACCCGACCGGTACGGTTGACGGCGACTATCTGACTTTCTTGCGCACCGAGGACCGCCTCGACCCGGCCGAACGCGCAGCGGCATACGAGGAGTGGGCCGACTTCTACGAGTGGCGGCTCGCACGACGGGCCGGCGAACTGGCCACCGACCGCGTCAAACGGTACCTCGCGGCCGAATGGACCGAGAGCATGGCCTACTCGTGCCGGCGGAGCGCGGCCTTCGCGCGAGGCGAGGACCCCGGCCCGTGCGTTCCGCTGTCGGCGCGACGGCCCGACCTGGCCGAGGAACGCCTGGCGATCACGGCCGAAACCGTCGCGAACCTGGAGCCACGCACACAACTGGCCAAGGCGGGGTAACCGGTGCTCCCCTACCTGCGCCGGTGGGCCGTACAGGGCACCAAACCCAACGGCGACAGGGCGACCACCATCTTCGACCTGCAGCACGACTACCGGTACGTCATCGCCTATCCGGCCACAGTGGACATCTACGCGGTCACCGTCGCGGCCTCCGGCATACGCATGCTCGCCGACACCGCGAACTCCCGCACCGCCTGCGCGGTCCCGGTCGAGCACGCCACCTACGGCCGGCGACTATTCGGTCTGCACCCGTACCAGGCAAGCACCGACCCGTCGCCACCCATGGAGCTGTACCTAATCCTGCCCGGCGACGAAATCTTCATCATCTACCGCGACGACCAACTGCGCCGGCTCACCAGTGCCCTCACCGAGATCGTCGCCAGCTTCGAGTAGAAAATCCTTGTCTCGCAATAGTCTCACCGCACCGATTGCCGCCCCGTCCGCCCTGGCGGGCGGCATGGCGCCGCCAGTCATCCCGCCGCCCGCACAAAGTTGGGCACCGTCGACCCGGACTACCCGATGGGCGCCGACCTGGCCCCCGGCATCAAGGTGATCGTGGCGATTCCGGTCACCGAACTGTCCGCCGCCGAACCGTTCCCCCTCACCGGCACGGACGCGTGCACCAACGTGCCGGCTGACTTGGTCGCTCCGGCCGGCGCCGTGGCGCCTGTGTCGAGTGACGAGTGCGTCTGACGGGGGCTCGACCTCGGTCTGGACTCGGCGCACTGCCCGAGTCGATGGCCAAGGAGATCGAGTCACACCTCGCCATGGCGTACGGCGGATCCGATCCCCTCGCCCACCTCGCGTGACTCCGTGTCGACGGCACTACGTGATCAAACGCATCCTCGAGTTCGACCCGGGCAAGGGCTGCTGGCTGACACTCTACGAGTCCTCCCCGCCACCGTGTCCGTGACGGTGTACCGGATCGATCCCCGCGATCGGTGAGTCGACCGAGTCCGACCTCGGTTCGTCACTGCGTAAGGTCTGCCCGATCGCCCGGCAGATCGCCAAGAACCTGTTTGACCACCTCGACGACCAGCAACCGAACTGGCGGGAGACCGTCATTCATCCAACCGAGTGATGTAACCGGTTCAACACCCTCTGTCGCCGCCGGCCGATATGCTGCGTGGTGGGTGAGCGCGCCGTTTGGGGGGCGCCGAGAGGAGGAGCCGCGATGCCATTCTGGAAGGACGGAACGGACACCGGCTCGAGCACAAGCACCCTGCGGGTCGACCCCGCCCGGGTACTCCAGCTCAAAGCTGAACTCCAACCCGTTCACGACGAGGTCGAACAATTTCTGTTAGCAAATGAACTCGCATGGGGGGTGCGCCCGCTCGGCGCCGATCCTGTGAGTCGCGAGACCGCCACCGCATTCAACGAGAACGCTTCGACGGCGTTCGATGCCGCATATGGTTATCTGGACGAACTCAAGGCCGTGCTAGCTGCACTCGACCAAGCAGCCAAGACATACAACCTCGTCGAGGACAGCAACACGCAGACCTTTCGACAGGGCGTCCAGTGACCCCGATCCGTTGGTTGCGTCTCGCCGCCGCCCTGTCAGCGATGCTGACACTGCCTGGCTGCACGCATACATCCCCCGGCACACCCATGCCCAACGACGCCGTGACCACCGGCGGCGAACCAGACAACACCAAGACAACAAGCACTGAATCGTCCAGTGACAGACCTCGGGAGATCACTCTGGACGACAAGGATCCGTGCGGACTGATTCCGGAGGCCGACTGGCCGAAGCTTGATATCAAAGGACGCGGTGAACAATCCGAGGAACCCACCTTGAAGTCACCTCAGTGCTACTACTCCGACGTAGGGAATGTCACGCTTGTCATGACTGAGGGCATTGAGGCATGGACCGAAGGAAATCGGAACCTCAAGGTCGAGGACACCAAACCCATCGAGGGATTCCCCACGATAACCATGACAAACGAGGCTGGAGGGCGGGCCTGTTTCACGGCAGTGGACGTGGCAGACGGCCAATATCTTCTGACCACAGCGACACCAAATCCTAACGACCCGAGCAAGCCAGAGAAATGCGATCTCGCATACCAGCTGGCGGAGTCGGCGATGAAGACGTTGGTGGCATCATGACCATCGTGAGGCACAGGAGAGGGCGATGAACTCTCGCCACAACTGGGACGGCTACTCCCACCAGGAGTTGTACGATCGAATTCACGGGAAGGGTGGATTGTTCCTTCCGGATGGCGCAGGAGCCTCCGGAGCGACCAATGGGCAGGTGGGATGGGGCAGGCTGGCATCGCTGATGGCGAGCGCCCGTGAACGGACCGAGACAGCGCTTGCCAGGGCGGGCGCGGTGTGGGAGGGCGACGCCGCCAACGCGATGCGATCCGGCATTACGCCGCTCGCTCAGTGGGCCGACGACGCACACACTGCCAGTACTGCGAGCCAGGGCAGCGTGGATGCCCACGTCAACTCCTACTCTGCGGCGAAGAACAAGATGCCCGAGCCGGTACCAGTCACCTCGACCGCCAACAGCGACTTGGGTGGCATTCCCGCGGGGTTCACGCATCTGTTCGGTGGGCAGACCGACCAGGACAAGCAGGAGGCCACGGAGCAGGAGGCCAAATCCGAGGCGGTCCGGATCATGTCCGGCTACGAGAGCGAGTCCAACGCCGCGCAGGCCAATGTCGGGCAGTTCGTGCCGCCGCCGTCCGTCACCGTGGATGTGGCGCCGACCCAGCCGCGAGGTGGGGATGTCATTCTGGTCGGGGCCAGTGAGCCACGGCACGGCCAGACGATCGACGATGGCACCCGGTCGCCCGGCGACACCCGTGGTCCGGGCTCGACCCCACCTCCCGGGGGTTGGTCTGCTCCGCCCGGGAGCGCACCTTCCGGCGCCACCACCCCGAGTTTCGGCACTACGGATCCCTCGTCGTCGGTGTCGTCTCCTGGTAACCCGGTCACCACGGGCCTCGGCTCTGACTCGATCCGGGCCGGTTCGCCGGCGGTTCCGTTCGCGGGCTTCGGCCCGAGCGGTGGGCCTGGCGGGGGAAGCACGGAACGTGGACCCTTCGGTGGGCGCGGTCTTGCCGGTGGTGGGGGCGTCACCGAGCGGGGGCCTGGTGGTCTGCGCGGCGCCGCTCCGGGCGGCGGCGTACTGGGCGGGGAAACGCTCGTCGGGCGTGGCGGTGCGGCCGGCGCTCGAGGAACCAACGGCATGGGTATGGCGTCGGCGGGAAATCGTGCCGAGGGCGACGAGGACAAGGAGCACAAGTCCGCGGGGTACCTGGTCGACTTCCACGACGAGTTCTGGGACGACAGCCCGCCGGTCGCGCCCTCGGTGATCGGTGACGAGGAAGACGACCACTGACCGATGGGCAGATTCACGCTGTCCTGGCTCGAGTACGACTTCCTGTGGGAGCACCTCGAGCTTGGTCGGCGTCCGCCCATCCTGGATGTCAACTCCCACGGCCGTACCTTCGAGGAGCGGGACGAGCTGCGTGCCGCGGCGTGGAAGTCGTTGGCCTGCAAGGGATTGGGCAACCCCGGCAACGTCGACCCCAAGCTGAGGGCCTGCCTGCGGGTGCTCGCCCGGCCTGAGTGGGAGGTCGACGGCCGCCTTCACCTGTCGTCGGACGGGCGGCGGACCTCGGTTCTCATCTGCTCGCACGGCGCTAGGGCCGCCGTCGGGGTCCTGGATGCCGACCACCTCACCGTGTGGCCGACCGCTGCCACCGGGCTCGCGCGGGCCATCGTCGCCCGGCTGCCGGACCATCCGGCGGGGACCGGGATGTCGATCACGCTGCCGGCCGAGACGCTCGACAGGTGTGCGGCGCGGGCCGGCAGCGACCCGGACGCGCTTCGGCGCGCTCTGGTGTCCGCCGGGCTCGGCAAGGATGAGGCGCGCAAGATCGTGGAGGTCACCGGCCAGGTCGTCCGGTTCGGGCACATCGGCGCGGCGTACACCCCTCGGCACGGCGACCGCCGGAGGGCCGATCATGTCGTCAGCTTCTACGACAACCCCCAGGGCAGGTACCTCTTCACCCGCCGGCCCAGCGGGGGCGCGGTCTGGGTGACGCTCAGCCCGGGCAGCCCGGCCGCCATCACCAGGCAGGTCGAGGAGCTACTGGACGGACTCGCGCGGGTCCGCCGGTAGTGTGCGGGGCATGGCGGTTCACATTACCCGGGTTTACACCAGGGTCGGCGACGACGGCACCACCGCGCTCGGGGACGGGCAGCGCGTGCCCAAGACCGACCCTCGCCTCGCCGCCTACGCGGACGTCGACGAGGCCAACTCCGCCATCGGGGTCGCGGTGGCCATGGGTGGGTTGGCTGCCGAGGTGGCCGGCGTCCTGCAGGCCGTCCAGAACGATCTCTTCGATGTCGGCGCCGACCTCTGTGCGCCCGTGGTGCCCGATCCCAAGTACCCGCCCCTGCGGATCACCGAGCCGTACATCGAGCGGCTGGAGACGTGGTGCGACGAGTTCAACGGGCGCCTAACGAGGCTCAACTCGTTCATCCTGCCCGGCGGCACCGCCGGCGCCGCCTTGCTGCACGTCGCGCGGACCGTCACCCGGCGGGCCGAGCGGGGGGCCTGGCGGCTCGTCGAGGTCGATGCCGAGCGGACCAACGTCCTCGCCGCCAAGTACCTCAACCGGCTTTCCGACCTGCTGTTCGTGCTCTCGCGCGTCGCCAACCCCGATGGTGACGTTCTGTGGCAGCCCGGTGGCGGGCGCTGAATTACTCCCCGTGGCACGTTCGAGCTACCCCTACAGTGGGTAGCCCCCGCGGCATGGTTGCCATATCCGCTCAGCGTGCCAAGAACAACGGAGCCGTGCAGGTTCTCGGTCGTATTGGCATGGGTTGCTACGGAGTCGTCCACCTCATCGTCGCCTACCTGGCGCTTCGGGTCGCCTTCGGAGACTCCGGCGAGCAGGCCGACCAGAAGGGGGCACTCCAGGAGGTCGGCGCGACCTCGTTCGGGGCCATCGTGCTCTGGGTGCTGGCCATCGGTCTCTTCGCCTACGGCCTGTGGCAGTTCATGATGGCCGCCATCGGCTTCCAGTGGGTGCAGAAGAAGGGCAAGCGCACGCGGAAGCGGATCGGGTCCGTCGCGCGGGGGATCATCGGCATCTCGCTCGGGGTCTACGCCGTCCGCCTCGTGACCGGGAGCGGGGGCGGGCAGTCCGGCAACCAGGGGCAGCAGGAGTGGACGGGGAAGCTGCTCTCCCTGCCCGCCGGGCGCGTCCTCGTCGCGATCGTCGCGGCGATCGTGATCGGGGTCGCCGTTGGCGAGATCGTGCGTGGCGTCAAGCGGTCGTTCCTGCAGGACCTGAACCTCGACGAGCTGCCCGCCGGCACGCAGCGGTGGGTCCGGCGTCTCGGGTTCTTCGGGTACATCGCCAAGGGCGTCGTGCTCGGGATTGTCGGGATCCTGCTGGGGATCGCGGCCTTCCAGTCCGATGCGAAGGAGGCTGGTGGGCTTGACCGGGCGCTCAAGACCCTTGCCGCGCAACCGTTCGGGACCATCGCCCTCGTGCTCGTCGCCGTTGGGCTGGCCGCGTTCGGCGTCTACTGCTTCGCCGCCGCTCGGGCGCACAAGTCCTAGGAAGCCCAGGGCAGCCGGCCCGGCGGGGCGGACTCCAGCCACGAGAGGAACCCGGTCAGCGTGTCCGGGCTCATCGCGATCTCGATCTCGGCCTCGTCGGGCCCCGAACCGCGGAAGCGGAGTACCCGCGACGACGGGGGCATGGTGTACAGCTCCGGGCTGGACGGGTCGCGCCGGTCGGCTATCTCCAGCGCGCTCCGGCTGATGATCCGGTCGGGGCCGGGCCGGAGGCTCAGTACGCGGAACCAGACGAACTCGTCGCCCTGGTACCTGCCCACCCCGAGATGCCAGCCCTTGCCCGAGTCGTCCAGCCGGGTACGTAGGGCCGCATGGACACCGCCGGAACGCAGGGCTCGCAGCCGGCGTACCGCCAGCCACACCAGGACCGCTGCCACCAGCAGGAGGACCGCTCCGACCACCACTGTGATGTCCACGGCCCCGCCCCCGTTTCGCCCGGCCTCAGTCCCGCTGGCCAGCGGCGCGGAGTCGGCCCTGTGCTCTGACCCGCGCCTCCGGGTCCTCCGAGGTGAGGTCGGACCTGGCCGCCTCTACGTCGATCTCGCCCGCGAGGTCGGCGGACTCGGCGAGGATGCTCACCGCGTCACCCGTCACCGACAGGAACCCGCCCTGGACGGCGGCGGTCACCGTGTCGCCGTCGGTCGTGCGGATCTTGACCACGCCACCCTCGACCAGCTGGCCGAGCACGGGCTCGTGACCTGGCAGAATGCCGATCTCACCCTCGGTGGTCTGTGCGGAGACGAACGTGCCGGTACCCGACCACAGGCGTCGTTCCACGGCGACCAGCTGGACGGACATCTCGGCCACGCGGTACCTCCCTGATTTGGGTGTTCACCTCAAAGTCTAGTTGGTCCCTTCCAAACCTCCCCAGCCAGGCCGGGTGTCCGTTGGGGTGAGACGGATCACCGACCGTCCGGGGCCGCCGGGCGAGGTCTGGTTCGCCGACGTGCGAACCGCCGGCCACGCAGGGTGGCCGAGGTGCTGCCGGACCACGCGCCAGAGTCCACCCGACCGGGGCCAGCGCAACGGATCGTCGATGAAGGCCCAGGAAACGGCGAACGCCGCGCCTCCCGGGGAACGGGTGGCGCGGCGTTCGCGAAGAAAGACCTACCGGCTGGTGATCTCCTTGTACTTCTTCTCCAGGTCCTCGAGGCCACCGATGCCCAGGAACGCCTGCTCCGGGTAGTGGTCGAAGTCGCCCTTGGTGATCTTGTCGAAGGCCTCGACCGTCTCGTCGCGCGGCACCGTCGAGCCCGGCTGGCCGGTGAACTGCTCGGCGACCAGCATGTTCTGCGACAGGTAACGCTCGATGCGGCGGGCCCGGTTCACCGTCAGCTTGTCCTCTTCGGACAGCTCGTCCATACCGAGGATCGCGATGATGTCCTGCAGCTCCTTGTACTTCTGCAGGATCCGGATGACCTCGGACGCGACCGCGTAGTGCTTGTCGCCCACGATGGCCGGGTCGAGGATCGTCGACGTCGACGCCAGCGGGTCCACCGCCGGGAAGATGCCCTTCTGGAACACGCCACGGGAGAGCTCGGTGGTCGCGTCCAGGTGTGCGAACGTCGTGGCCGGGGCCGGGTCGGTGTAGTCGTCCGCCGGCACGTAGATCGCCTGCATCGAGGTGATCGAACGGCCCTTGGTCGAGGTGATCCGCTCCTGCAGCTCGCCCATCTCGTCGGCCAGCGTCGGCTGGTAGCCCACGGCGGAGGGCATCCGGCCGAGCAGGGTCGACACCTCGGAACCCGCCTGGGTGAACCGGAAGATGTTGTCGATGAACAGCAGCACGTCCTGGTTCTGGACGTCGCGGAAGTACTCCGCCATGGTCAACGCCGACAGGGCGACCCGCATACGGGTACCCGGCGGCTCGTCCATCTGACCGAACACGAGCGCGGTGTCGTTGATGACGCCGTCCTCGCTCATCTCCAGGAACAGGTCGGTGCCCTCACGGGTGCGCTCGCCGACACCGGCGAACACCGAGGTGCCACCGAAGTTGCGGGCCACACGGGTGATCATCTCCTTGATGAGCACCGTCTTGCCCACGCCGGCGCCACCGAACAGGCCGATCTTGCCACCGGTCACGTACGGGGTCAGCAGGTCGATGACCTTGAGGCCGGTCTCCAGCATCTGGGTGCGGCCCTCGAGCTGGTCGAACGGCGGCGGCTTGCGGTGGATCTCCCAGCGCTCGAGGTCCGCGCCGTAGCCCGGCTCGTCGAGGCACTCGCCGAGGGCGTTGTAGACGTGGCCCTTGACCGCGTCACCGACGGGCACGGAGATCGCGGCGCCGGTGTCGTACACCGTGGAGCCACGAACCAGGCCGTCCTGCGGCTGGAGGGAGATGGTGCGGACGATGTTGTCGCCGAGGTGCTGGGCGACCTCGAGGGTCACCGTCTTCTTCAGCTCCTCGAAGTCGATCTCGACCTTGAGCGCGTTGTACAGGTCCGGCACAGCGTCGCGGGGGAACTCGACGTCGACCACAGGACCGGTCACCCGCACGATGCGGCCCTTGGCGGCGTTCTCGGTTGTCGTCATCAGTCTTCACTTCCTACCGCGGCCAGTGCGTCCGCACCGCCGACGATTTCTGAGATCTCCTGGGTGATCTGGGCCTGACGCGCCTGGTTGGCCAACCGGGTGTACGTCTTCACCAGGTCACTGGCGTTGTCCGACGCCGACTTCATCGCGTTGCGCTGGGCGGCCAGCTGCGACGCCGCCGACTCGAGCAGCGCGGCGTAGATCCGGGTGTTGACGTACTTCGGCAGCAGCGCCTCGAGCAGCACGTCGGCACTGGGCTCGAACGAGTACGCCGACGGGATGACGTCGCTCTTCGGCGCGGCGGGCTCGTCGGCCGAGGCGTACTCGACCTCCAGCGGCGCGATGCGCTTGGCGACGGGCACCTGCGACAGCATCGAACGGAACTCCGTGTACACGATGTGCAGCTCGTCGACGCCGAGGATGCCGTCGGCGCCCGGCTCGTCGCCGTCATCGTCGGCGCCCGAGTTGAACGCCTCGACCAGGGTCCGGCCGACCACCTGCGCGTTCTCGTACCGGGGCACCTGCGAGAACCCGGTCCAGCTGTCGACCACCTTGCGGCCGCGGAAGTTGTAGTACCCGACGCCCTTGGCGCCGATGACGTACAGCACCGGGTTCTTGCCCTGGTCACGCAGCAGCGAGAACAGCTCCTCCGCCGCACGCAGCGCGTTGCTGTTGTAGGCGCCGGACAGGCCCTTGTCACTGGTGATCACCAGCACGCCGACCCGCTTCGGGTTCGGCCGCAGGGACAGCAGCGGCACGTCCAGCGTGGACGCCGCCGTGGCCAGCGCGGAGAGGACCTTGGTGATCTCCTCCGAGTACGGCCGGGACGCGTCCACCCGGGCCTGCGCCTTGCTGATGCGGGACGTGGCGATGAGCTCCATCGCCTTGGTGATCTTGCCGATGGACTTGGTCGCCCGGATCTTGGACCGGAGCTCGCGAAGTTGTGCGGCCATCTACGTCCCCGTCAGCTCGTCGAGGGGGCGGGCCGGTTGACCTTCACGGTCTCCTGCCCGACCTCGTCCTCGTTCATGGCCTCTGCCTCGGCCTCGTTGAGCGGCTTGCCCTCGGAGGTCGTGAAGCCCTTCTTGAACTCGTTCACCGCGTTGACGACGCGCTCGGCGAGATCGTCGGACCACTTACCGCTGTCCCGGATCTCGGCGAGGATGCCCTCGTGCTTGTGGCGCAGGTTCTCCTGGAACTCCTTGTTGAACCGGCCCACGTCCTCGACCGGCACCTCGTCGTAGGCGCCGTTGGTGCCGAGGTAGACGGTGACGACCTGCTGCTCGACCGGCACCGGCGAGTACTGCGGCTGCTTGAGCAGCTCGTACAGGCGGGCGCCGCGGTCCAGCTGGGCTCGGGAGGTCGCGTCGAGGTCGGACGCGAACGCCGCGAACGACTTGAGCTCCTCGTACTGCGACAGGTCGATGCGCAGCGAGCCGGAGACCGTCTTCATCGCCTTGATCTGCGCGTCACCGCCGACCCGGGACACCGAGGTGGTCACGTCGACCGCCGGGCGCTGGCCCGAGCTGAACAGGTCGGACTGGAAGAAGCACTGCCCGTCGGTGATCGAGATGACGTTCGTCGGGATGTACGCCGAGATGTCGTTGGCCTTGGTCTCGATGACCGGCAGACCGGTCAGCGAGCCGGCGCCCAGCTCGTCGTTCAGCTTCGCGCAGCGCTCCAGCAGGCGGGAGTGCAGGTAGAAGACGTCGCCGGGGAAGGCCTCGCGGCCCGGCGGGCGGCGCAGCAGCAGGGAGATCGCGCGGTAGGCCTCGGCCTGCTTGGTCAGGTCGTCGAACGCGATCAGGACGTGCTTGCCCTGGTACATCCAGTGCTGGCCGAGTGCCGAGCCGGTGTAGGGGGCCAGCCACTTGAAGCCGGCGGAGTCGGAGGCCGGGGCGGCGACGATCGTGGTGTACTCCAGCGCGCCGCGCTCCTCCAGCGCCTGGCGCACCGCGGCGATCGTGGAGCCCTTCTGGCCGACCGCGACGTAGATGCAGCGGACCTGCTTCGCCGGGTCGCCGGACTCCCAGTTCGCACGCTGGTTGAGGATCGTGTCCACGATGACCGCGGTCTTGCCGGTCTTGCGGTCGCCGATGATCAGCTGGCGCTGGCCGCGGCCGATCGGGGTCATCGCGTCGATGGCGGTGATGCCGGTCTGGAGGGGCTCCTTGACCGGCTGGCGCTGCACCACGGACGCGGCCTGCAGCTCCAGGGCGCGGGTCTGGTCGGCGTCGATGTCGCCGAGGCCGTCGAGCGGCTTGCCGAGCGGGTCGATGACGCGGCCGAGGAACGCGTCGCCGACCGGGACCGAGAGGATGCGGCCGGTACGCTTGACCTCCTGGCCCTCCTCGATCTGCTCGTAGTTGCCCAGGATGACCACACCGATCTGGCGCGGCTCCAGGTTCTGCGCGACCCCGAGGATCCCGCCAGGGAACTCCAGCAGCTCGTTGGCCATGGTCGAGGGCAGGCCCTCGACATGCGCCACGCCGTCACCGGTGTCGACGACGAGGCCGACCTCCTCCCGGTTGACGTCAGGCGAGTAACTGGACACGTAGTTGTCGATCGCACTGCGAATCTCGTCCGACGAGATCGTCAGCTCCGCCATGTCGTTTCCCGCTCCTACCGTCTTGATAAGTCTTCTCGAAGTTCCGCGGGGTCAGCCCGCGAGGCGTCGGCGCAGCTCGTCGAGCCGGCCGGTGACGCTGCCGTCGATGACCTCGTCGCCCACCTTGATCACCAGGCCGCCCTGCACGTCGGGGTCAACCTCGACGTGCAGCGCGATGGGCCGCGAGTAGATGCGCGTCAGCGTGTCCGCCAGCCGCTCCTCCTGCTGGTCGGTCAGCGGCACCGGGGCGACCACGTAGGCCACCGACCGCTCACGCCGCTGGGCCGCCGCCGCGGCCAGCTCGTCGAGCCCGCTGATGACCGACCGGCCGCGTGGCGTGGTCACCAGCTGTTCGACCAGTTCAACGGTCACGGCGTCGACTTTGTCCCCGAGCAGGGTCTGGAGCAGCGAGCGCTTGGCGTCGGCGGGCGCGGTCCGGTCGGTCAGCGCCCGCTCCAGCTCGCTGTCGGCGGCGACGATCCGGCCGAACCGGAACAGCTCGTCCTCCACCGCGTCCAGCCGGTTCTCCCGCTCCGCGTGCACGAGCAGCGCGGTGCGGCCGAGCTCGTCGAGCCCGTCGACCAGCTCACGTGGCGTCGACCACCGGTCGCCGACGGCCGCGACCAGCACCTGGAGCGCCTGGTCGGAGACCTTGCCGGAAAGCAGCCGGGTGAGCAGGTCCGCCCGGCGCGAGGGCTCCGCCGACGAGTCGCCGAGGGTGCGCCGCAGGCCGGGCTCCTGGTCGAGCAGCCGCACCACGGAGAACAGCTCCGCGCCGAGCTCGCGCGCCGAGGGGCCGGCGGCGGCCTTGCCCCGGCCGGCCGGCTTGGCGGCACCGCCGACCACGTCGAGCAGCTTCTGCTCGGACGCGGCGAGCGCGTCACGGCTGGCGGCGTGGAATTGCGTCATCTACTGGGTCCTCTGTTCGCAGGGGGCCTTAGTTCCGCGCCGAGACGGAGTCGAGGTCGTCGAGGAACCGGTCCACGGTGCCCCGGCGACGCGCCTCGTCCTCGAGGGACTCGCCGACGACCCGGCTCGCCAGCTCGACCGCGGTGCGACCGAGGTCGGCCCGCAGCTCCGCGACGATCTGGGCACGCTGGGCCTCCAGCTGCGCGCGCCCCTGAGCCACGATACGTGCGGCTTCCTCCTGGGCCTGGGTGCGCAGCTCCGCCTTGATCCGCTCCGCCTCCAGCCGGGCGTCGTCGCGGATGCGCGCGGACTCGGCACGGGCCTCGGCCAGCTGCGCCTGGTAGGTCTCCAGCGCCTCCTGGGCCTTGGCCTGTGCCTCCTCGGCCTTCTGGATGCCGCCCTCGATCTTCTCGCTGCGCTCCTTGTAGAGCGCCTCGAACCGGGGGAACGCGTACTTCTGCAGTACCCACAGCAGCAGGAGGAACGCGATGAGCCCGAGGATGATCTCCGACGGGTGCGGAATGATCGGGTTCGGCGCGTCTTCTGCCGCCAGCACGATCGCGGTGTTCATCATGATGTCTCCCGGAGCTACGGGTGTGGCCTGCTCAGGCGGAGGCGATGAAGAAGAGCACCAGGCCGATCAAGGCGAGCACCTCGACCAGCACGAAGGTCTGCCATGCGATGGCCATCAGCTTGCTCTGGGCCTCCGGCTGACGGGCGGTGCCGTTGATGACGGCCGCGAAGATCAGGCCCACGCCGACGCCCGGGCCGATCGCGCCAAGACCGTAACCGATGAGCGAAAGGCCCTTGTTCAGGTTGACGGCGTCCTGGGCAATTTGAATAGCGCTCACTTGCTTCCGTTTCCTTCCAACTCGGTCCGCGAAGGTTCTCGCGGATCGGGTGCATGCCTTGTCGGTTATCTGAAACTCAGTGTTCGTCGTTGATCGCGGCCGCGATGTAGTTCGCCGCGAGCAGCGCGAAGATGTATGCCTGAAGAACCTGGATCAACGCCTCGACGAACGTCATCGCGATGGCGAAGAGCCATGAGACGACCGAGACCGGCTTCAGCAGCCCGCCCGCCTCGAGCAACAGGTATTCACCGGCGAGGGTGAACACGATCAGGATCAGGTGCCCGGCGAACATCGCGGCGAAGACCCGGATCGCGTGCGTGATCGGGTTCATGAAGAACTTCACGAACGCCTCTACCGGCACGAGCAGCACGAGCACGGGCTTCGGCACGCCCGGCGGCACGAGCTGGTGCTTGATGTGCCCGGCGAACCCGAACTTGCGGATCCCGATGTAGTGCCACAAGGGATAGACGATGAGGACGGACAGTGCCAACGGGAACCCGATGTGGGCCATCGTCGGGAACTGGATGAGCGGAATGAGACCGAAGATGTTGTTCACCAGCACGAAGGTGAACAGAGAGACAATCAACGGCACGAAAGGCGTGAACTCCTTGGAACCGATCAGTTCACGCGCGATGTTGTTCCGGCCGAAGTCGTAGACCGACTCGGCGACGAACGTGAACTTGCTCGGGACTATCGAGAGTCGCCGCGACGCCATCAGGAAGAACCCGGCGATGATGACGACAGAGAGCACCACCAGCAGCATCGGCTTGGTGATGCCCAGGAAAAGGGGTCCGAGGTCGAAGTCACGCGCGGTCGGCGGAACGAACTCGCCACCTTCGGCTAGCCACAGCGCCCGCAACTGGGCTCCTTCCGGTTCTCCCGGTCCGGCAGACGCACCGCCGGGGGAATCGTCACGATCAGGACTTAACGTACATCAGCAACCCTGGGCACCTGGCATCGGCACCCCTTGCTCCCGAAGGGGTGCCCCAGAGTCCTGAAGTACTCTGCGCGCACCATATCAGCCGCTCTCGGGCAAGAAGGACGCGCGTACTACTTAGCGAACAGATCTACTGGTCATCGGTGTTGATGATCAAGGTCGGCAGCTTTGTGCGACGGAACGCGACGGTGTCCATGACCGCCCAGACGATCACCACCGCCAGCATGGTGTAGGCCAGCGACCGGATGTGGAACCACGAGATCTCGCGCAGGACCATGAGCACCAGCAGCAGCAGGATCATCTTGCCGACGAACCCGCCGAGCGCGCCCGCCATCACCATCACCGGGTTCAGCGCGGCCGTCCTGCGCATCAGCCACCACGTGGCCAGCGACGACGCGAACGCCACGGCGGCGCCGACCAGGGCGGACACGCCACCCCGGACCCCGAACAGCACACTGGCGAGCACGATCCCGGCCACCGCCGTGGCCACCGCCGGCCACAGCGCGTGGCGGAGCATCGAGTCCGCCAGCCGCGTCACGGCCTCGCCGTGGGTCCGCGGCGCATCCGTCCTTATGCCGAGGTCCGCTGCCGTCGGCTCCGCCTTCTCAGAAATGATCGCTCCGCACGCCGCGCTCAGAAGTCATCGTGCCCTCAGTCTAGGTACGACCGAGATAACCAGTGCGATCAGGAGGCCGATCCCGATCCCCCACACCACCGCGAACGCGTCGAACAGGCTCAACGCGACCGTGCCGAACGCCAGCACCGCGGCCCACAGGTAGATCAGCAGCACGGCCCTGCGTTGGGAGTGGCCGATCTCCAGCAGCCGGTGGTGCAGGTGCATCTTGTCCGCGTGGAACGGCGAGAGGCCCTTGCGGGTGCGCCGGATCACGGCCATCAGCAGGTCGAGGACCGGCAGGAACAGCACAGCGGCGACCACCAGCAGCGGCGAGAGCAACGCGATGGTCTCCGCACCGTTCGGGCTCTGCACCTTGCCGGACGCCGAGGTGCTCGCGCCCGCCATCATCAGGCCGATCAGCATCGAGCCCGAGTCGCCCATGAAGATCTTGGCCGGCTGGAAGTTGTGCGGCAGGAAGCCAAGACAGGCGCCGGCGAGCGTCGCGGCGATCAGCGCCGGCGGGTAGAAGGTGACGTCGCCACCGGACTGGTCGAGCAGGTGGAGCGAGAACGCGCAGGTCGCGACTGCGGAGATGAACCCGACACCGGACGCGAGCCCGTCGAGCCCGTCGACGAAGTTCATCGCGTTGACCATCGTGACCACGAGCAGCACGGTGAGGATCGCGCCCTGGTTCTGGTCGAGGATCAGGAACGACCCGCCGGAACCGTCGCCGCCCCACGGCACCCACACGATGATCCACTGCAGACCGAGCAGCACCAGGATGCCGGCGCACGTGGTCTGGCCCGCGAACTTGGTGAGCGAGTCCAGCTCGTACCGGTCGTCGAGCATGCCGATGACCATGATCAGACCGCCGCCGAGCAGGATCGCGACCGGGTCCAGCGAGTACTCGAACGCGCGGCGCAAGACCGGCAGCTGGTGGGCGAGCAGCATGCCGCCGCACACGCCGATGTACATCGCCATGCCGCCCATCCGCGGGATGGGCACGGTGTGCACGTCGCGTGCGCGTGGGTTGGCGACCGCGCCCCAGCGGATCGCGAGCCGCCGCACGAGGCCGGTGGCCAGGAACGTCAGCACCGCCGTGGTCAGCCCGACCAGCAGGTACTCCCGGATCGGGAGGCCTGCGGGCTGGAAGTTCTGTGCCAGGTCCACGGGTCAGTCCCTGCCGTAGGCGGGGTTCGCGGCGGTGAGCCGGCGCACGGACGCGGTGATCTCGCCCGCGTCGTCCGGTTCGCGGACCGCGCGGCCGATCAACCTGGCGACCTCGGCCATCTCCGCCTCGGCCATGCCCTGCGTCGTCACGCTCGGTGTGCCGATGCGGATCCCGGACGCGACGGCCGGCGGGGCCGGGTCGAACGGGATCGCGTTCTTGTTGAGCGTGATGGTCACGGCGTCGCAGCGGCCCTCGGCCTCGGCGCCGGTGACGTTCAGCGGCCGGACGTCGAGCAGCGCGAGGTGGGTGTCGGTGCCGCCGGAGACCACCCGCATGCCCTCGGCCGCCAGGCCCATGGCGAGCGCGGCGGCGTTGGCGACGACCTGGGCGGCGTAGTCGCGGTACTCCGGCGTCGCGGCCTCCTTCAGCGCGACGGCCTTCGCCGCGACCGAGTGCATGAGCGGGCCGCCCTGGCTGAACGGGAACACGGCCTTGTCGACGGCCTTCGCGTGCTCGGCGCGGCACACGATCATGCCGCCGCGCGGGCCGCGCAGGACCTTGTGCGTGGTGAACGTGACGATGTCGGCGAACGGCACCGGCGACGGGATGACCCTGCCCGCGACCAGGCCGATGAAGTGGGCGGCGTCGACCATCAGGATCGCGCCGACCTCGTCGGCGATGGCGCGGAACGCGGCGAAGTCGATCAGCCTCGGGTAGGCCGTCGCGCCGGCGATGATCATGCGGGGCCGGTGCTCCAGCGCCAGGTCGCGGACCCGGTCGTAGTCGATCAGCTCGGTGTCCTGCCGCACGCCGTACCCGACCGGGGAGAACCAGCGGCCGGAGAAGTTCACGCGCGAACCGTGCGTGAGGTGGCCACCCTGTTTGAGGTCCATCGCCAGGACGACGTCGCCGGGCGCGCAGAACGCCGCGTAGGCGGCGAGGTTGGCGGACGCGCCGGAGTGCGGCTGCACGTTGGCGTGCTCGGCGCCGAACAGCTCCTTCGCCCGCGCGATCGCGATCTCCTCGGCGACGTCGACCTGCTCGCAGCCGCCGTAGTAGCGCCTGCCCGGATAGCCCTCGGCGTACTTGTTGGACAGTGTGGAGCCGAGCGCGGCCAGGACCGCGGGGCTGGCGAGGTTCTCGCTGGCGATCAGCTGGATACCGCCGCGCAGGCGGTCCAGCTCACCGAGCACCACGTCGGCGATCTCGGGATCCGTGCTGGCCAGCGAATCGAAGTCCGGGCCCCAGAACGGCGTGTTCACCCCTGCTGCATCCCTCTTTGTGCGGATCCCTCGTAGTGTTCGCTTGTCGGTACTGCCACAACTACGCCGCGCCAGGCTACCGCGACCGGCGTTACGGTTCCGTGGTGACCAAGCTGAACAAGGCGGACTACGAGACGGCGCTGGCCAAGCTGCACCTCGAACTGGTGAAGCTGCAGGACTGGGTCAAGGCCAAAGGGCTGCGGGTGGCCGTGCTGTTCGAGGGCCGCGACGCGGCGGGCAAGGGCGGGGCGATCAAGCGGATCACGGAACCGCTCAACCCCCGCGTGTGCAAGGTCGCCGCGCTGGGCACGCCGACCGAGCGGGAGAAGTCCCAGTGGTACTTCCAGCGTTACGTCGCGCACCTGCCGGCCGCCGGGGAGATCGTCCTGTTCGACCGCTCCTGGTACAACCGTGCCGGCGTCGAGCACGTGATGGGCTTCTGCACGGACCTCGAGTACCACGACTTCCTGCGCTCGGCGCCGGAGTTCGAGCGGATGCTGATCCGGTCGGGGCTGGTCCTGGTGAAGTACTGGTTCTCGGTGTCCGACGAGGAGCAGGAGAAACGCTTCCAGGAACGCATGAAGGACCGCACGAAGCGCTGGAAGATCTCCCCGATGGACGTGGAGGCCCGCAAGCGCTGGTTCGACTACTCCAAGGCCAAGGACGTGATGTTCGCGCACACGGACGTCGAGGACTCGCCGTGGTGGGTGGTGGAGGCGGACGCGAAGAAGAGCGCGCGGCTGAACTGCATCTCCCACCTGCTGTCGCGGATTCCTTACGAGGACGTGGATCCACCGCAGCTGAAGCTGCCACCCCGCGACCCGGCGGACCCGGACTACCAGCGCCCGCCCAAGGACTCGATGCGCTACGTCCCCGACCGGTTCTGAGCGCGCCCTACGGCCTGGAGTTGGCCACCATGGCGTCGTAGACGGGCTTCATCCGGGCGGACCACTGCTGGTCGGGACCCGAGACGAACACGAAGTACTCGACCCCGTCGACGAGCCAGTACAGGGCCCGCACCCGCTGCAGCCCTCCCCCGTCCTGGTGCGTGAACTGCCACTCGACGGCCTCGTGGCCGCCGTACGTGGCGCTGTTCAGGTCGACCCGGTGGTAGGCCCTGGTGCGGCCGGCGAAGCTCTCCTCGTAGGCGATGTGGGTCTCGACGATGTCGTCCGACAGCGCCCTGGCGCCGCCGAAGCCCACGATCCGGCCGGGGTCGGACGGGTCGACGGCCCGTATCGCGCCCGGCTGCCCGGCGGCCACGGACTGCCACCCGTACGGGATGACCGTCTCCATCCCCGCGGGGCCGCGGACCCACTGGAAGCCGGTGGGAGCGGGGCTGTTCAGGATCTCCGGCTGGTCCTCGGAGAGGTAGGTCTGGCGGCCCGCGTCCGTGACGTCCGTTTTCGGCATCGTGAGCAGCACCGTGCCGACGACGGCGCTCACCGCCAGATAGGCAGCAGCGAACGCCCACGCGACCCAGCGTGAGCTGAGCGACCGGATGCTCACCACCAGTTTCACCTCTGTAACCCCCCGACACGGGCCTACTGAGAGTAACGTGCCCGCCGAGGTGATCCAATGCTTCGGACGTGGCAGGACGTGATCGTCAAGTGGCGACTCCTGCCGGACGACCTGACCATCGACCCGCGAGACGCCCTGCAGCACACGAATCGCGGCCGGTCAGCCCTGGTCGACGGCCGGCTCGACGAGGCCCTGGCCGAGTTCGAGGCAGCCGCCAGTATGCGCCCCGATCCCCTCAACCGGGTGGGGGTGGGTGACGTGTTCCTCGCCCGCGGGGCCTGGCGCATGGCCGAGGAGAACTACCGTGTGGCACTGCTCGGTGGCGGAGTGGGAGCACTGCTGGCCCAGGTCGGCCTGGCACTGGTCCAGATCGGCAAGGGCAACGCGGCCGGCGCGGTGGCCGACCTGGAGCTGCTGGTGGCGGACCGTCCCGAAGACCAGACCCTGCGCTACTACCTGGCGAGCGCCTGGTTCTCGGCGGCCGAGCAGTGCCGGTCCCGCACGGCCGACGACGTGCTGGTGATCACCAGCGAGGCGCAGCTACGGATCTGCGCCGACGCGGCGACCCGCATCCTGGCACTGAAGACCGGCGATGAAGAGCTCCATCGCGGTGCGACCCAGCTGCTGGCGGAGGTGGACGCCGGCCGCCGCTGGACCTGGTCACCGGAGGGCATCGCCGTGAGCCTCGCCGTGCTGACGGTGGCGCTGGGCATGATCACCGTGGTGGCGGGCGGCCTGCTGGACAACATCGTCCTGGTGTTCATCGGCGTGACGGCCGGCGCGGCGCTGCTGTACGGCATCGTCCACCGCTTCCGCCGCCAGACCTGGTACCGGAGAGCGACGGAGATGGCCCCGCACATCGTCAAGCAGGGTGTCTAGTTTCTTTCGCGTGGCTGGCCGCACGGGCAAGCCGGTGAACATGGCCGGTCACGCCACTGGCTAGAGTTCGGCCCCGTGAGTGTGGTCTACGACTGCGGACGCCCCCAGGACCGTGAGGACGGCCTCGCCGCCGCGGCGAGTGCGGTCCGAGCCGGGCGGCTGGTGGTGCTCCCGACCGACACGGTCTACGGCATCGGCGCCGACGCGTTCTCGTCCTCGGCGATACGCGCCCTGCTGGCGGCGAAGAACCGCGGCCCGGACATGCCGGTGGGCGTCCTGGTCGGCTCGTGGTCGACGATCGACGGCCTGGTCCTGTCCGTGCCCCGGCCCGCTCGGCTGCTCATCGAGGCCTTCTGGCCGGGCGACGTGTCGATCGTCCTGCCGCACGCGCCGTCGCTGGCCTGGGACCTCGGCAACACCAGCGGCACGGTCATGCTCCGCATGCCCCTGCACCCGGTCGCGATCGAGCTGCTCCGCGAGGTGGGCCCGATGGCGGTGTCGTCGGCCAACGTGTCCGGCCAGCCGCCGGCGTCCACCGCCGAGGCCGCCCGAGACCAGCTGGGCGAGTCCGTCTCGATCTACCTGGACGGCGGCCCCTCCGGCGACCCGGTCCCCTCGACGATCGTCGACCTGTCCGGCGACGAGCCGGTGGTGCTCCGCGAAGGCGCGGTCCCCACGGCCGCGATCTCCGAGGCCCTTGGCGAAGAGGTCCGCAGCAGCTGAGACGCCGAGCCGAACCGCGCTCAGGTGCGGTACGCGGTGGCGAAGCGTGGCCGGCCGGCGAGGTCGTCGTGGTCCGCGACCCTCGTGAGCACCATGCGGGCCGCCAGCAGCGCGGGAACCGCCTCGCCCTGGGTGTCGTCGTGTTCGATGCCCACCGCGCCGCCCGGACGGAGCAGGCGGGCCGCCAGGGTGACGACGTGCCGGATCACCGCCAGGCCGTCGGGACCGGCGAAGACCGCCTCGGCGGGGTCGTGTTCGCTCACCTCCGGCGGCACCTCGGTCCCCACGGGCACGTACGGCGGGTTGCACAGCACCAGATCCGCCTGACCGTCCAGGTCGGCGAGCAGCGACGAGCCCGTCACGTCCCCAGCGTGCAGGTGGACGCCCGAGTCGCCCAGGTTCTTGCGCGCCCACGCCAGCGCCGTCGAGTCCATCTCGACCGCGTGCACCACCGCGTCCGGGTGGGCCACGGACACCGCCAGCGCCAGCGCCCCCGACCCCGTGCACAGGTCGACCACCACCGGGGCGGCGCGATCGGCCAGGACCGACAGCCCCCATTCCAGCAGCAGTTCCGTCTCCGGCCGCGGCACGAACACCCCCGGGCCGACCGACACCGTCACCGGACCCAGCGCCGCCCAGCCGACGAGATGCTGCAGCGGCACCCGCTTCGCCCGTTCCCGCACCAGCCGTGCGATGGCCTCCACCACCTGGCGGTCCACCAGCGGCGTCAGCACCAGCTTCCCGCGCGGCACGTCCAGCACGTGTGCGGCGATCAGCTCGGCGTCGACGTGCGGGGACGGCACGCCGGCCTCGCCAAGGATGCGGGTCGCCTCCGTGATGGCCAGGCGGAGCGGTTGGCGCAGCATCAGGGCGTCTTCCACGAGCACGAGTTCCGCGAGCAGGAGTTCCGCCCTGTGTCCCCGCCCTGCCCGACGCTCATTTCATGGCAACGAGCGAACCGCTCATCTTGCTCCCGCGCCCTGCACGAAAGTCCCATTCGTGCGACTGGGATCTCGACGGCGTTCGCTCTGCTCACCCGAGGGAGCCTGTCACGCCGACTGGTGGGCGGCGAGTCGTTCGTCCCGGTCGGCGGTGGCCAGGGCGTCCAGGACGCCGTCCAGGTCGCCGTTCAGGACCTGGTCCAGGTTGTACGACTTGTAGTTCACCCGGTGGTCGGAGATGCGGTTCTCGGGGAAGTTGTACGTCCGGATCCGCTCCGAGCGGTCCACCGTCCGCACCTGGCTGCGGCGGGCGTCCGCGGCCTGCTTCGCGGCCTCCTCCTCGGCCAGCGCCGCCAGGCGGGCGCGAAGCACCTGCATCGCGCGGGTCTTGTTCTGCAACTGGCTGCGCTCGTTCTGGCAGGACACCACGATGCCCGTCGGCAGGTGGGTGATCCGCACGGCCGAGTCCGTCGTGTTGACGCTCTGCCCGCCCTTGCCCGAGGACCGGAACACGTCGATTCGCAGGTCCTTCTCCGGGATCTCCACGTCCTCGACCAAATCGTGCACGTCCGGGTACACCAGCACGCCTGCCGCCGACGTGTGGATGCGGCCCTGGGACTCCGTGGCCGGCACCCGCTGCACCCGGTGCACGCCGCCCTCGAACTTCAGTCGGGACCACACGCCGTCGGCCGTCGGCGTCTTCGAGCGGATCGTGACCGTCGCGTCCTTGTAGCCACCCAGCTCGGTCTTCGTGCCATCGAGGACCTCCGCCTGCCAGCCGTGCTTCTCCGCGTAACGCAGGTACATGGTCAGCAGGTCGCCGGCGAACAGGGCCGACTCGTCGCCGCCCTCGCCGGACTTGATCTCCATGATGAGGTCGTCGCCGTCGTGCGGGTCGCGGGGCAGCAGCAGCTCGGTCAGCTTGGTCTCGATCGCCGGGATGCGCTCCTCCAGCGCCGCGGCCTCCTCGGCGAAGGACGCGTCCTCGGACAGCTCACGGGCGGCCGCGAGGTCCTCGCGGGCGCTCTCCAGCTCACGGAACGTGCGGACGATCGGGGTCAGCTCGGCGTAGCGCCTGCCCAACTTGCGCGCACGGGCCTGGTCACCGTGCACGGCGGGGTCGGCGAGCGAGGACTCCAGCTCGTCGTACTCACCGAGCAGCTCGCCGAGCGATGACGCGTCCAAGGTGGTCCTTCCAGAAGACATGAAAACGGCGCCCACCCACGAGGATGGACGCCGTGAACGAAGCTACTTGGCCTTCTTCTCCCGCTTGCCGTAGCGGGCCTCGAAGCGCGCGACCCGGCCGCCGGTGTCGAGGATCTTCTGCTTGCCCGTGTAGAACGGGTGGCAGTTCGAGCAGACCTCAACGTGAATGCTGCCCGACTTCTTGGTGCTGCGCGTGGTGAACGTGTTGCCGCAGCCGCAGTGGACCTCGGTGGTGACGTACTCGGGGTGGATACCGGTCTTCACAGATCTTGCCCTTTCTCGTTGGCCGCCGGGTCCTCGGCGAACGAGGTGAACCGGAGCCGGACTCGACCTAACAGTTTGCCAGATGGCCTGACAGCCACTTCAACATGCCCCGGCCAGCGAGTATTCCGGACTCGTCCGGCTCCGGACCGGGGCCTCGACCGCTTCCCGGGTGGCCTGCCGGCACCGGTCACCATCGGTGGCCCGTGCCGGCAGGAACAGCCGAGCTATCTCAGTCGTCGTTGACCGACGGTGTGTTCTTCGCCACCTGCATCAGGAACTCGATGTTCGTCCGAGTCTTGCGCAGCTGGGTCAGCAGCAGGTCGATGGCCTGCTGGTTGTCAAGCGCGTGCAGCACGCGGCGCAGCTTGACCGTGACCGCCAGCTCGTCCGGCGAGAGCAGCAGCTCTTCCTTACGAGTGCTGGACGCGTCCACGTTGACCGCCGGGAAGGTGCGCTTGTCGGCGATCTTGCGGTCGAGGACGAGCTCGGCGTTACCCGTGCCCTTGAACTCCTCGAAGATCACCGTGTCACCCGCGGAACCGGTCTCGACGAGCGCGGTGGCGAAGATGGTCAGTGAGCCGCCGTCCTCGATGTTGCGCGCGGCGCCGAGGAAGCGCTTCGGCGGGTACAGGGCCGTCGAGTCGACACCACCGGACAGGATCCGGCCGGACGCCGGGGCCGCCAGGTTGTAGGCGCGGCCGAGGCGGGTGATCGAGTCGAGCAGCACGACCACGTCGTGGCCCATCTCGACCAGGCGCTTGGCCCGCTCGATCGACAGCTCGGCGACCGTGGTGTGGTCGCCCGGCGGGCGGTCGAAGGTCGAGGCGATGACCTCTCCCTTCACCGACCGCTGCATGTCGGTGACCTCTTCCGGACGCTCGTCCACGAGCACGACCATCAGGTAGCACTCGGGGTTGTTCGTCGTGATCGCGTTCGCGATGGCCTGCAGGACCGACGTCTTACCAGCCTTCGGCGGCGACACGATCAGCGCACGCTGACCCTTGCCGACCGGCATCACCAGGTCGATGACGCGGGTCGTGAGGATGTGCGACTCGGTCTCGAGGCGCAGCCGCTCGTTCGGGTACAGCGGCGTCAGCTTCGTGAACTCGGACCGGTTCTTGGCCTGGTCCGGGTCCAGCCCGTTGATCGTCTCGACACGCACCAGCGGGTTGAACTTCTGCCGCTGCTGCTCGCCCTCGCGTGGCTGGCGCACCATGCCGGTGATCGCGTCACCGCGCCGCAGGTTGTACTTGCGGACCAGCGACAGCGACACGTACACGTCGTTCGGGCCGGCGAGGTAGCCGGAGGTACGCACGAACGCGTAGTTCTCCAGCACGTCCAGCACGCCGGCGACCGGCAGCAGGACGTCGTCGTCACGCACCTCGGTGTCCGGGTTGTCCCCACGGCCGCCGCCACCGCCGCCACCGGTGCCGGTGCGGCGACGACGGTCACGGAACCGGCGACCGCGACGGCGACCGCCGTCCTCGTCGTCGTCATCGTCCGACGCGGCGATGTTGTCGCGACCCGTGTTGCGGTCGCCCCGGCTGTCCTGGTTGCGGTCGGAGTTACGGCTGTTGCGGCGGTCGTTGCCACGGTCGCCACGGTCGCCGCGGTCGTTGCCACGGTCACCACGGTCGTTGCGGTCACCGCGATCGCTCCGGTCGCCCCGATCGTTGGCCCGGTCGTTCGCGCGGTCGTTGCCGCCACGACCGGTGCGCTCCTCGCGCTTCTCGGCCTGCGGCTTGTCCTCGACGGCAGCAGCGGCCGGACGCTCCTCAGGGCGCTTGGCCTCCTGCTCCGGCGCCCCGGCCGCACGGCTCGCACTGCGGCGGCGACGGTTGTTGTCCCGGCGACCGCCCTCGTCCGACGAGTCGGACTGCTCCGGCTGTTCGGCCTTGGGCTCGGCGACCGGTGTGGCGGCCGCGTCCGAAGAAGCCCTCGAGCCGGCCTTCTTCTTCACCGGCGCGTCGTCGATGCCGAGAGGCAGGGTGTCGGAGGCCGTGTTCGCGGACTTGGCCGATCCTCCGGACTGCCGCTCCTTGATAGCGGCGATGAGATCGCCCTTGCGCATCCCGGCCGTGCCGGTGATGCCGAGCTGGCCGGCGAGCTCCCGCAGCTCCGCCAACACCATGCCGGTAAGACCGGCGCGTCGCTTGGTTCCCCCGTTCGCGCTCCCGCGCGCTGTGCTTTCGGCCGCATTGGCGTTGGCGACCGTGCCGTTGGCAGTTTCACTGCCCAGCAGATCAGTGTTGCTCACTCATGTCCTTCCTGACCAGGTCCCCGCCTCCTGAGGTGGACCCGTGAACCAGCGGACCGCCGTTCGTCGACTTACCGGGACGGCGTACTCCGCGGCCTCGCCAACGCGGAGTAGTTCTCTTTCCCCGCAGGGTTCGGACGGCTTTCGGTATCCGACAACGTCGACTCCGACCTTCGGAAAGGACGAGCCGCCGACTGAACGGAAGATGCGACCCGAGGCAAGAGACCTCGGGAACGACACCGGGCGCCCGTACGCGCGGTGACTGAACGCCCCTGAGGGTAGACGCACACCTGTCCGGGTGCAACAACCGGGGTGTCGGCGTGGCTAATCGCGAGAACGTTCACTACCTGCTGTTTGTTCCGTTCGCCTCGATGATCACGCCGGTCCTGGCGACCGGCAGTACCCGCACGGTGAAGCCGGCCGTGTCGACCCCGGCCGGCAGAGCGCCGTCCGGCGGGAGCGTGAGAACCGTTGGTCCGGCGCCGGAAACCGTTGCGGGGACGCCGTTCGCGCGAAGTTCACGCACCATTCGCATGGTGTCCGGCCAGGCGCGCTCGCGGTAGTCCTGGTGCAGCCGGTCCTCGGTCGCGGGCAGCAGCAGATCGGGTCGGGTGGTGAGCGCGTGTACCGCGAGCGCGCATCGACCGGCGACGAATGCGGCGTCCTTGTGCGGAATGTTGTCGGGAAGCAATCCACGCGTGACCGACGTCGCCGAACGGACGTCGGGCACGAGCACGACAGGGGTGACGGCCGGGTGCGGTTCGAGGCGTACCGCGCGGTACCGAGGTCCCTCCGACCAGGCCAGGACCAGGCCGCCGTACAGCGAGGCGGCCGCGTTGTCGGCGTGGCCCTCGAACTCGGCCGCGAGCTGCAACGCGTCGTCGTCGAGTGCCTTGCCCGCGAGCCCGTAGGCGGCGGCGACGCCCGCGACGACCGCCGCGGCCGATGAGCCGAGCCCTCGGGCGTGCGGGATCTCGTTGTGGCAGCTCAGCGCCACACCGGGCAGCTCGAGTCCCAGGGCGTCCGCCGCGGTCCGCAACGCGCGAACCACCAGGTGTGACTCGTCGGTGGGCACCGCGTCCGCGCCCTCGCCGGTGACCTCCACCTTCGTCGCGCCGCCGGTCACGGCCACCTCGACGGTGTCGTACAGGCCCAGCGCCATGCCCAGCGCGTCGAAGCCGGGCCCGAGGTTGGCGGTGGACGCCGGTACCCGTACCAGCAGGCTCATGCCAGTTCGAGTGCGGCCGCGACCGCGTGCGGCTCGACCGGGATGGCCTGGACCTCGGGCATTTCGGCCAGCACGGTGTCCGGGTCCTTCAGGCCGTGGCCGGTGACCGTGCACACGACGAGCGAGCCGGCCGGAAGTCGGCCGTCGGCGGCGGTCGCGAGCAGACCGGCGACGCTCGTCGCGGACGCCGGCTCGACGAAAACGCCTTCCCTACGGGCGAGTAGGTGGTAGGCGGCCAGGATCTTCTCGTCGGTGACCGCGTCGATGAGACCGTCGGACTCGTCGCGGGCGGCGATCGCCCCGGTCCAGGACGCGGGGTTGCCGATGCGGATGGCGGTCGCGATCGTGTCCGGCTCGCTGACCGGCCGGCCGTGCACGAGCGGCGCGGCGCCGGCGGCCTGGAAGCCGAACATCCTGGGGAGCGTCTCGACGACACCGTCCCGCGCGTACGCCCGGTAGCCGCTCCAGTACGCGGTGATGTTGCCGGCGTTGCCGACCGGCAGGCAGTGGATGTCCGGCGTGCGCCCGAGCACGTCGCAGACCTCCCACGCGGCGCTCTGCTGACCGACGAGACGCACCGGGTTGACCGAGTTGACCAGCTCGATGGGGTACTCCGCCGCGGTCTTGCGGGCGAGCTCGAGGCAGTCGTCGAAGTTGCCGTCGAGCTGCAGGATCCTGGCGCCGTACACGACGGCCTGCGCCAGCTTGCCCTTGGCGATCTTGCCGCGCGGGATGAGCACCGCGCAGTTCAGGCCGGCCCGCGCGGCATAGGCGGCGGCCGACGCGGAGGTGTTGCCGGTGGAGGCGCAGATCACCCCGGCGACACCGGAAGCGAGCGCGTAGGTCATGGCCACGGTCATGCCGCGGTCCTTGAACGAGCCGGTCGGGTTCGCGCCCTCGACCTTGAGGTACACGCGGCATCCCGACAGCTCCGACAGGTGCGGCGCCTCGACCAGCGGCGTGCCGCCCTCGTGCAGCGTCACCGGGGACGCGCCGGGCGGCAGCTCGATCCGGTCCGCGTAGGCCGCGATGACGCCGGGCCAGCCGGGCCGGGCCTGGGACGACGGCTCCGCCTCCCCTAAATCAACCCTTGTGGTCACGGTGGGTCAACACCTCCAGTTCGGCGTCCGCCGGTGGCTGGGTCGCGTCCCGCTCCCCCGGGTGCGGTCGAGAACCGCGTGGCTCGGGCAAGCTCATGACTCTTCTCCTTCGACACGCATCACACTGGCCACCTCCCGGACCGACGGTAGGCCGGCCACCTTCTCCACTGTGGACCTCAGCGCCTCGTCCGGCGCGTAGTGCGTGACGATGACCAGGCTCGCGTCGGTGCCGCGCCCGGACTGGCGGACGGCGGCGATGCTCACGTCGTGCTCGGCGAACACCGCCGCGACGGCCGAGAGGACGCCCGCGCGGTCGGCCACGTCGAGGCTGACGTGGTAGCGGGTGTTCACCTGCGCGATCGGCACGACGGGCAACGCGGCGTAGGAGGACTCCCCCGGCCCGCGGCCGCCGCTGAGCTTGTTGCGTGCCACGGCGACGAGGTCGCCGAGTACGGCGCTCGCGGTCGGCGCGCCGCCGGCGCCCTGGCCGTAGAACATGAGCGAGCCGGCCGCGTCGGCCTCGACGAACACCGCGTTGTACGCGCCGCCGACACTCGCCAGCGGGTGGCCGCGCGGGATCATGGCCGGGTGCACGCGGACCGCGACGCTGCCGTCGATGCGCTCGCAGATGGCGAGGAGCTTTATCGTCCTGCCAAGGGTTTTCGCGGCGGCGACGTCGGCGGGGGTGACCGCGGCGATGCCCTCGCGGTACACGTCGGCGGCGGTGACCCTGGTGTGGAAGGCGATCGAGGCGAGGATGGCGGCCTTGGACGCGGCGTCGTAACCGTCCACGTCGGCCGTCGGGTCGGCCTCCGCGTAGCCGAGCCGGGACGCCTCGTCGAGGGTCTCCGCGTAGCTCGCGCCGGTCGAGTCCATGGCGGAGAGGATGAAGTTGGTGGTGCCGTTGACGATGCCCATCACGCGGTTGATGCGGTCGCCGGCGAGCGACTCCCGCAGTGGGCGCACCAGCGGGATGGCGCCGGCGACGGCGGCCTCGAAGTAGAGGTCGGCACCGGCGGAGTCGGCGGCGGCGAACAGGTCGGCCGCGTGCTCGGCGAGCAGTGCCTTGTTGGCCGAGACGACCGACTTCCCGTTGCGCAGCGCGGTGAGCAGCAGTCCCCGGACGGGCTCGATGCCGCCGACGACCTCGACCACGATGTCCACGTCGGACCGCACGAGTGCCTCGGCGTCGGTGGTCAGCAGGTGCTGCGGGACGTCCGGGTGGCGGTGGGGCCGGCGGACCGCGACCCCGGCCAGCTCGATCGGCGCGCCGATGCGTGCGGCCAGGTCGCCGCCCTGCTCGTCGAGGATCCGGAGTACTTGCGCGCCAACGGTTCCACAGCCCAGCATGGCCACCCGGACAGGCTTTCGCCCCTCCGGCGCGCCGGTCACGATGAGACCTCCAGCCGCAGCAGGTCGTCCAGGGTCTCCCTGCGCAGCAACAGCCGCGCCTCGCCGTCGCGGACCGCGACGACGGCCGGACGCGCCAACCTGTTGTAGGAGCTGGCCATCGCGTAGCAGTAGGCGCCCGTGGCAGCGACCGCGATGAGGTCGCCCGGCCCCAGGTTCTCCGGCAGCCAGCAGTCCCGCACGACCACGTCGCCGGACTCGCAGTGCTTGCCGACCACCCTGGACAGGGTGGCCGCCGTGCCCCGCTCCCCCTCGCCGCTGCCTCGCGACACGAGCCGGCAGTCGTACAGCGCGTCGTACAGCGCGGTGCGGATGTTGTCGCTCATGCCGCCGTCCACGCTCACGTACCGCCGCGAGTGCCCGTGGCCGAGCTCGACGTCCTTGGTCGTGCCCACCTCGTACAGCGTCACCGTGCCGGGACCGACGATCGCGCGGCCCGGCTCGACCGCGATCTTCGGCATGGCCAGGCCCTCGTGCTCGGTCTCCTTGGCCACGATGGTCCGCAGCTGCTCGGCCAGCCAGGCGGGCGGCGGCGGGTCGTCGTCGGCCGTGTACGCGATGCCGAGGCCGCCACCGAGGTCCACGGTGGACACCGTGGCCATGGCGTCGTCGCCGTGTTCCTTGTGCAGCTCGGCGAGCAGCCCGATGACCCGGTGCGCGGACAGCTCGAATGCGTTGGCGTCGAAGATCTGCGAGCCGATGTGGCTGTGCAGGCCGACCAGCCGCAGGCCCGGCAGGCGCAGCACCCGGCGCACCGCCTCGGCCGCGGCGCCGCCGGCCAGTGAGAAGCCGAACTTCTGGTCCTCGTGCGCGGTCGCGATGTACTCGTGCGTGTGTGCCTCGACGCCGACCGTCACGCGTACCAGCACGTTCTGGACGACCCCGCGGTCGCGGGCGATCCGGTCGAGCCGGCTGATCTCGAAGAACGAGTCGAGCACCACCGCGCCGACGCCGGCCTCGACGGCCGCGGTCAGCTCGTCGACGGACTTGTTGTTGCCGTGCAACGTGATCCGCTCCGGCGGAAAGTCCGCACGCAACGCGATGGACAGCTCGCCGCCACTGCACACGTCGAGCGAGAGGCCCTCCTCGGCCACCCACTTCGCGATCTGGACGGACAGGAACGCCTTGGCCGCGTAGTGCACGAGCGCCGGGTCGCCGAACGCGCGGGCGTGGTCGCGGCAGCGGGACCGGAAGTCGTCCTCGTCCACCACGAACAGCGGCGTGCCGAACTCGCGGGCCAGCTCCCGGACGTCGACGCCGGCGAGCCGGACCACGCCGTCCTCTCCCCGTGAGACGTTGCGGGGCCAGATCTCCGGCGCGAGCCGGTCCAGCTCGTCCGGTGTGGACGGTTGGGCGCCCGCGGTGTTGTTCGGTAGAAGGACTTCCGCGTGCCGTGGTCCGGCGGGATGCGCGCGCACTCAGCTCACATCCGTTCCGGGGCGTCGACGGCGAGCATGGCGAGGCCGTTGGCGAGCAGCCGGCGCGTCGCCGCGCACAGCGCGAGCCGGGCCGTGGTCAGCTCGGTGGGCGCCTCGTCGCCCTTCGGCAGCACCCGGCACTCGTCGGTGTCGTAGAACTTGTGGAACGCGGTGGCCAGCTCCTCCAGGTAACGCGCGACCCGGTGCGGCTCACGCAGCTCGGCCGCCTTGGTGAGGACCTCCGGGTACTGGCCGATCGTGCGGATGAGGTCGCCCTCGCGCGGATGGACCAGCAGGCCGAGGTTGACCTCGCTGTCCGCGGTCGGCATGGCCAGGCCCAGGTCGACGGCGTTGCGGGCGACCGAGGACACCCTGGCGTGCGCGTACCGGACGTAGTGCACCGGGTTCTCGTTGGTGTGGCTGGTCCAGAGATCGAGGTCGATGTCGATCGTGGAGTCCGCCGAGGACCGGCACAGCGCGTACCTGGCCGCGTCCACGCCCACGGCGTCGACGAGGTCGTTCATCGTCACGAGCGTGCCGGCGCGCTTGCTCATCCTGAGCGGCTTGCCGTCCCGTACCAGGTTGACCATCTGCCCGATCAGGACCTCGACGGTGTCCGGGTCGTCCTCGAGCGCCGCGGCCGCTGCCTTGAGCCGGGCGATGTAGCCGTGGTGGTCCGCGCCGAGCATGTAGATGCACAGGTCGAAGCCGCGGGCACGCTTGTCGGCGAAGTAGGCGATGTCACCGGCGACGTACGCGGGCGCGCCGTCGCTCTTGATGACCACGCGGTCCTTGTCGTCGCCGAACTCGGTGGTGCGCAGCCACCACGCGTGGTCGGCGAAGTAGAGGTGGCCCTTCTCCTTGAGCTGCTCGACCAGCTCCGCGACCGCGCCCGAGCGGTGCAGCGAGTCCTCGTGGAAGTACACGTCGAAGTCGGTGCGGAAGTTGTGCAGGTCGGCCTTGATCTCGTCGAACATCAGGTTGACGCCGATCTTGCGGAACACCTCGGCGCGCTCGTCGTCCGGCAGCGAGAGCGCGCTCGGCTCTCGGCGCAGCACCTCCGCGGCGACGTCCGACAGGTAGGTGCCCGCGTAGCCGTCCTCGGGCGGCGGCTCCCCCTTCGCCGCGGCGATCAACGAGTGCACGAACCGGTCGATCTGGGCGCCCGCGTCGTTGAAGTAGTACTCCCGGGTGACCTCGCCGCCCTGCGCGGACAGCACGCGACCCAACGCGTCGCCGACCGCCGCCCAGCGGGTGCCGCCCAGATGCAGCGGGCCGGTCGGGTTGGCGGACACGAACTCCAGGTTGATCTTGCGGCCGGCCATGAGGTCGCCGTGGCCGTAGGACTCACCCTGGGTGAGCACCTGCCGGACGATGTCGCCCTGCGCGTCCGCGGCGATCCGCAGGTTGATGAAACCGGGACCGGCGATCTCCGCGGCCGCGATGCCGTCCCGGGTGCTCAGTGCCTCCGCCAGCCAGCCGGCCAGCTCCCGCGGGGGCACACCGACCTTCTTCGCGACCTGCAGCGCGAGGTTCGTCGCGTAGTCGCCGTGCTCGGGGTTTCTCGGGCGCTCGATGCTCGCGGCCGGGGGCAGGGCGGAGGTGTCCAGGTCTCGGCTGGTCAGCACGTCGACTGCGACGGCGCGGACCAGGTCGGCAAGTGCTGCGGGAGTCACCCCGGGAAGTCTAGGTAGCGGGTGTGCACCCGATAGAGTCGCCTCGGCCATACTGCTGAGGGTCCCTGCCCCACCTGGAGGACGCCATCGAATTCCACGCTGGCCGGCTCGCCGCCTCCCTGCTCCTGCTGGCCGCGCTCGCGGGCTGCACCGTGTCCCGCGGGCAGGACGCCGATGGCGGGTCCAGCACGCCACGGCCCACCTCGACCAGCGGCTCGGCGGAGTTCGCCCCCGGCGAGGACAACGAGGACCCGTCGAAGGACATCGAGGGCGTCGTCGTCACCGACTACACCGGCGCGGTCCACGCCCTGCCCGGCCAGCGGGTCGCGTACACGAAGGCCCCACCGGACGGTGGCCGGCACGACCCGGTCTGGGCCGACTGCGGCGGCGTGGTCTACGCGATGCCGGTCCGCAACGAGCACATGGTGCACGCGCTGGAGCACGGCGCGGTGTGGATCGCGTACAACCCCGACAAGGTCGAGGTGGACGACCTCACGAAGCTGGCCGAGCGGGTCGACGGCGTCCCGTACATGATGCTGTCGCCCTACCCCGCCCTCGACGTGCCGGTCTCGCTGCAGTCCTGGGGCCACCAGCTCAAGCTGACCGACCCGGACGACAGGCGGATCGACCAGTTCATCGAGGCCCTGCGGGAGAACGAGTACACCGCGCCGGAGCCCGGGGCCCGCTGCGACTCCCAGGGCACGGGCTTCGACCCGACCAACCCGCCCCCCTTCGAACCGGGGCCGCCCGGACCCGACGCGGCGCCCGTCGGGCCGTGAACGGCATCCGTTGACGCCTATCTGACATCGGGTCCTTACACTGGGCGGTCGGAGACTCCCTGTAGTGAGACGAGGACCGGCAGCGGCATGGCCAGCGGAACGAAGAGCAAGGGCCCGAGCAACCCCAAGGGCAAGAGCGGCAGCGTCAACAAGGCCCGGCGTTCGGTAGTAGGCACCGCACGCAAGCCTAAACCCTGGGGCATGATCATGGCCGTCGTCGCGGTCGTCGCCCTCGCCGGCGGCGTCATCGGCTACGCGCTCGTCACCGTTCACGACAAGGAGAAGTGGGTCGTCTCCGCGGACAACCAGGACCCGTCGGACAACATCGAGGGCGTCGTCCACAAGAAGTACGAGTCCGCCCAGCACGTCGAGGCCACCCAGCGCGTGGCCTACGACCAGAGCCCGCCCTTCGGCGGCCCGCACGACGGGACCTGGGCCGACTGCAACGGCACGGTCTACCCGAAGGCCGTGCGCACCGAGAACATGGTGCACACGCTGGAGCACGGCGCCGTGTGGATCGCGTACAACCCCGACAAGATCAAGGGCAAGGCGCTCAACACGCTGAAGTCCAAGGTCGAGGGCCAGCCGTACATGGTGATGTCGCCCTACCCCGGGCTCGACAAGCCGATCTCGCTGCAGTCCTGGGGCCACCAGCTGAAGCTCACGAGCGCCGACGACGGGCGCCTCGACGAGTTCATCAAGTCGCTGCGGGAGAACCAGTACCAGAACCCCGAGCCGGGTGGCCGCTGCGACTCCCAGGAAACCGGGTTCGACGTGACCAACCCGCCGCCGTTCGTGAGCGGCAAGCCGGACCCGAAGGACCCGAACACGGTCACGATGGACGGCAAGGGCGCGAAGACCGCCACTGACGAGAACGGCATGCAGTCGGGCACCACCACCCCGCCGGCCACCGGCACGGAGACCCCGCCGGCGACCGGTGCCTCCACGCCGCCCGCCACCGGTGGGTCCACCCCGCCCAGCCAGTGACCGACTCAAGCCGGCGCTCGAACCGCACGGCCGTCATGTTCGCCGCCATGGCGGCGATGTTGCTGGTCGGCGCGGCCGTGGGGATGCTGATCAGCACCGCCACCGGCGCCGGGACGGACGACGCGCCCAGTGCGGAGTCGGTGGACGTCGGGTTCGCGCAGGACATGCGGGTGCACCACCTGCAGGCCGTGACGATGGCCGGCATCGAGCGGGACCGCACGTCGGACCTGACCCTGCGCGGCATCGCGTTCGACATCGAGTCGACTCAGCTGTCACAGGCCAGCGAGATGTCCGGGTGGCTGACGGTCTGGGAGCAGCCGAGCCTGCCCACCGCAGGCGCCGGGTACATGAAGTGGATGAGCGAGGGCGGGACGCACACGCACAGCAACGGCGAGGGCGGCCGGACGACCGGGCCCGTGCAGCGGATGCCCGGCATGGCGTCGACCGACGAGCTGAACAAGCTGCGGAAGCTGTCCGGCGCCGAGCTGGACACCTACTTCCTGCAGCTGATGCTGCGCCACCACGAGGGCGGCAAGGAGATGGCCGAGTATGCGGCGGAGCACGCTGGGAAGGGCTACGTCCGCAACCTGGCGGAGAAGGTCGTCACGAGCCAGACGAACGAGAGCAACCAGATGAAGACGCTCCTGGCCCAGCGCGGCGCGAAGCCCCTGCCCGCGTCCTGAGCTACCAGTGCATCTCCTCGCAGGCGGCGGCCTTGCCGGACTCGACCTGCAGGGTGGCGTGATCCAGCTGGTACTCGGCCGCCAGTAGCCGCTGGGCCGCGGCCAGGATGGCCGACTGGTCGCAGTCAGGGCCGACCGTCAGATGGGCCGACGCGACCTCCATGCCCGACGTCAGGGTCCAGACGTGCACGTCGTGCACCTCTCCGACGCCCGGCAGCCTGCCCAGCGCACCGGTCAGCTCGGCGATGTCGACGCGTTCCGGGGCGTGCTGGAACAGGATGCGCAGCGAGCGTTTGGCCAGGGTCCACGTCCTGGGCAGGACGAACACCCCGATCGCGACACCGATGACCGGGTCCGCGTACCGCCAGCCGAAGAGCAGCGTGACCAGGCCGGACACCAGCACGCCGACCGAGCCGATCATGTCGGCGACGACCTCCAGGTAGGCGCCGCGCAGGTTCAGGCTCTCGGACTGGCCCCTCCGGAGCAGCAGGAACGCGACGACGTTCGCACCGAGGCCGAGCAGCGACACGACCACGACCGGCAGGCCGGGAACGTCCGGCGGCGCGGCGAAACGGGTGATCGCCTCGTACAGGACATAGCCGGCCACGCCGAACAGCAGCACCGCGTTGGCCAGCGCCGCGAGGACCTCGGCGCGGTAGAGGCCGAACGTCCGCCCCGGCTGGCGCCGGGCCCGGCGGGCGGCGAGGATCGCGGCGAGCGCGAGGCCCACGCCAAGGACGTCGGTGACCATGTGGGCGCCGTCGGAAAGCAGGGCCAGCGAGCGGGTCGCCAGGCCCGTGGCGATCTCCACGACCATGAACACCGCGGTGACGGCGAAGGCGGCGGCCAGGCGGCCGACGTGCCGCCCGGAGGCACTGGGCGAAATGCCGTGCCCGTGTCCGTGTCCCATGGCCCGAACATATAGTCACATGCGCATGAGTGCAACAGCTACGAGCAAGGCTCCACCGGCGCTCATGCGCGACGGATGTCACGACCGTGCGCTAGTGTCCCGCGCCGGAAATGCGGTGATCAAGTCGGTGGATCCAGGTTTCTGCTGGCAAGACGCCGGTTCGCCCTCGTACTGGGTCGTACCTGGGCGAACCGGCAACGCCGCCAGCAGGAAGCTGGGCCGCCGA
>Ga0164298_10000091_pt1 | contig 41686 bp, 46 predicted proteins | sample Whisoiple_216_MG_FD_109713 | JGI IMG/M metagenome (GOLD analysis project Ga0164298, IMG submission 109713) | Unamended control soil microbial communities from upstate New York, USA - Whitman soil sample_216_MG | ecosystem: Environmental > Terrestrial > Soil > Agricultural land ...
CAAGCCTTCACCGCCCTCCGCGGCTACGCACGCGCCCACCACATCAAACTCACCACCCTCGCCCAAGACATCGTCGACGGCAACGCCAACCGCGACACCATCCTCGACCACAACACCTGACACAGCCGCGTCTCGCTCCCCGGGACCGCCGCGGCGACCCGTCACACGTTCGGCGCAAGTTTCGGCGGGCTCCGGCGAGCAGGCATAGGATGAGGGCGAGTTCGTCGGGACGTGCCCAGACCCGCGCCAGCGACGGAGCCCGACAACGGGCCTCCCGGTGGTGTGCCGCCATTCAGGTCTTTCAGGACTGAGCCATGCGATCGTTGCAGGTCCGAACCGTCATTCGCCGTCGTGCCGGAGGCAGAGCCTCCGGAACCGATCTGTCCACGTGGTCGCACCACACGGGTTCCCGGACGACCGTCCGCGTCGTCGGCGAGGTCGACCTGCTCACCGCACCCGTGCTGCAGGAGGCGCTGGACTCCGCCCGCCGGCGCCTACGGGCGTCGGGCGCGCAACCAGAACTGCTGGTCGACCTGCGCGAGGTGTCCTTCCTCGGCGCCGCGGGGCTCAGCGTGCTCGCCGTCGTGCAGCTCCGGTGCGTCACCGACGGCACGACCATGCGCGTCGTCGGTGACCAGCCGGCCGTGCGGCGGCCCATGGAGCTGGCCGGGCTGCGACAGCTGCTCGCCGCGCGGTAGAGCAAGGACATCCCAGATGCGCATAGCAATGATCACCGACGGAGCGGCCGCCGGCCGGGACAGCGCGGACCTGGCGGCCATGCTCACGCGGTTCGGCCACGAGGTCGTCATGCACACCGCGGCGCCGGGCCAACGCGCGAAGGACATGGTGCGGTCGTTCACCGACCAGTGGCGGGCCACCCCACCAGCGATCGTGCACTGCCGGTCACGCATCGCGAGTGACGCCGCGGTGACCGCCGCCAGGGCCGCCTCGCTCCCGGTCGTGCACAGCACTCGCCATGACGACGATGCGCCGACCGGCACCTTCGATCGCGACATCGCGTTGCGCGCCGACCGGGTCATCGCCAGCTGCACCGCGGAGCTTTCCGAGCTGACCGCCGGCAAGGTGCCGAGGCAGCGGATCTCCGTCGTGCCCTACGGCATCGACGCCGACCACTTCACCCCCGACGGCGGCCATCCACCGATCGGCCACCGGTACCGCCTCGTCGCCGTCGGCGATCTCACGCCCAGCGCCGGTTTCGCCACCGCCGTCGCCGCGCTCGTCGGCCTGCCGGACACCGAGCTGATCATCGCGGGCGAACCGAAGCACGGCAGCCACGCCAAGGAGCTCCGCGAGTACGCGCGACGGCTCGGCGTGGCCGACCGGCTGCGGATGCCGGGGCCGGTCGCCAGAAGCACACTGCCGTCGCTGCTGCGGTCGGCACACATCGTGCTCTGCACGCCGTGGCGCCCGCGCTTCGGCATCGCCGCGCTCGAAGCCGCGGCGTGTGGGGTGGCGGTCGTCGCCAACAACACCGGCGGACTCACCGACACCGTGGTCGACGGCGTCACCGGCCTGCTGGTCGCACCGCACCAGCCGCGCACGCTCGCCGCCGCGGTGTGGCAGCTGCTGGCACAACCCATCCGGCGCGAGCAGTACGGCGCCACTGGCCGCGACCGAGCCAGCTCCCGCTACTGCTGGCACCAGATCGCGGTCGAGACGCTCCACGCCTACTCACTCGTCGGCATCACCGACGCGGTGGCTGCGAAGGCCGTCTCCTCCCGGCGATGAGTGCCGGAAGAACACCCCGGACGCGGTCCGGGGTGTTCCGCTGTCAGCCGCTACGCGATGTCCGCCTGCGCACGAAGCCGACGGCCATGGTGCCGAGGAACAGCACCACCCCGATGAGACCGAGCCAGAGCAGCCCCTTGAGCGCGAACCCGACGACGGAAAGCACCAGCCAGAGCACCAACAACACGATGAGGAAGATCATCACACAGCTCCCAGGTTCAGGTGTGGAAACGTAAACGCGTTGTGCACCAAAGCATGAGGACCGGGCGCATCGGCCCGGTCCTCATGATCAGGTCACTTCTTGAAGGCGTCCTTGAGCTTCTCGACGCCCTGCTTCAGGTTGCCCTTCGTCTTGTCGCCCTTGCCCTCGGCTTCGAGGTTCTCGTCGTTGGTCACCTGACCGGCGGTCTCCTTGACGTGGCCCTTGACCTCGTCAGCCTTGCCGTCCAGCTTGTCCTCGATACCCATTGTCTTCCTTTCCCTTGCGTGTTCAGAGATCTTGGGTGTTCAGAGATCTTGGCCGGGACGTTCGACGTCGCCGGACCATCCACCGGTCGCGGTGCCGCCACGGGACTCGATGAAGTCCTTGAAACGGGCCATGTCGCCCTTGACCTGACGGTCGAGGATGCCGAGCTTGTCGGCGACGTTCTCGACGAAACCCTCCGGGTCGATGTCCATCTGGGCGGTCACCCTGGTGGTGGCATCGCTGAGTCGGTGGAACGTGACGACGCCGGCGTGCTGCGGACCGTCGTCGGACCGCCAGGCGATCCGCTCGTCGGGGTGCTGTTCGGTGATGGTGGCGTCGAACTCCCGCCGCACACCGGCCGCGCTGACAACCCAGTGGGTGTGGGTGTCGTCGATCTGGCTGATCGACTCGACTCCGGACATGAAGTTCGGGAAGGACTCGAACTGTGTCCACTGGTTGTACGCGGCCGTCACGCTCACATCGACGTCGACCGACTCCGTGATGCTACTCAAAATACAGTTCTCCCAACTGTCGAACCGAGGCTTGCGGAAATAGCGTTCTCGCCAGCCGGCCGGTGACTTACTTCGCGTCGGCCGCATGGCCAACCGAATACCGGCGCGCTTTTTGACCGGCCCCGCGACGCGTGGCGGCTTCAGCCATCCGATCGTCGTCGCTCTGTGCGGGAGTACCGCCGCACCGCGTCCCCAAACCCGCACACCGAACGAGTTGGTCACATCACCCGAACGGGTGGTCACGCCGGCGTCGGTCGGCTGCAACTAGACGTCGGTCACAACGGGTGAACACCACGCGTGCACGCCCCGTACGCGGGTACCCGGGCTTCGCGGTCGCCACAGGGGCGGCTTCTGGGTGAAGGCGGCACGGTGAGCGACAGAAGACCGCGGGCGACGCCAGGGGGCGAGCTGCTCACCAGGGTGCTCGAGGGGATCACGGAGGTCGTGTACCTGCCCCTCCGGATGATGACCGAGTCCAGTGCCGGCCAGCGGGCCACCGGCATCGTGACCGGCATGTTCGGCGGGGCCACGGACCGCCACGGCGACGCACAACCCGCGGCGATGACGGTCCGGCTGGACAGCGCGGTCCAGGTGCACCTGGACCGCGCCGCTCTCGCGGCCGCGTTTCCCGACGCCTCCCAGCGTGTCGTGGTGTTCCTGCACGGACTGGTGGAGACCGAGCGCTCCTGGTTCCATCCGTCCACACCGGACAGGTCCCGCACCGGCACCGACTTCGGCGGCCGCCTCGCCGGCGACCTGCCGTGCACCCCCGTCTACCTCCGCTACAACACCGGACGCCACGTGTCCGACAACGGCCGCGAGCTGGACGAGCTGCTGGCCCGCCTCGTCGAGCAGTGGCCGGTCCCCGTGACCGACCTCGTGCTCGTCGGGCACTCCATGGGCGGCCTGGTCGCCCGCAGCGCGACGATCCGCGCCCACGAACGACGCGGTGCCTGGCTCACCCGGAACTGCCGGCTGGTGTGCCTCGGCACGCCACACACCGGCGCGCTGCTCGAACAGACAGTCGTCCACCTCGGCACCCTGCTGGACAGGTTCGCCGCCACCGCACCGCTGTCACGCATCCTCGCCCTCCGCAGCGACGGGATCAAGGACCTCGCCCGCGGGCAGCTCCAGCCCGGCCAGCGGGACGAGCGGGGCGCATCCGCCATGCCGGGTCCCGTCTTCCCCGGCAGCGTCCGGCAGTGCTTCATCGCCGTCACCCTGGCCCGCAGCGAGAACAGCATCTGGGGACGGCTGTTCGGCGACCTCTTCGTCACCCCCGGCAGCGCCGGCGACCCCAGCCAGACCGCGGAACTGCGTTGGCTGGGCGGCCTCAACCACTTCGACCTCCTCAGCCACGACACGGTCTACGACGTCATGCTCGAATGGCTGCGGTCCTGAATCACCCGCGTGTCAGCAGGGCAGATCGGCCTGCAGGTTGAGCATCCGGGTTATGCCGGCCAACGACAACGGCGCGACCACCGCCGCATGCGCGGCCACGACTCGAAGATCGAGGCCCTCGGCCAGACAGGCGTCACGGACGCCGACGAGCACCCGCATGCCGGCGGCGCTCAGGAACGACACCGCGCGCAGGTCGGCCACGATCCCGAGGCCGCCGGGCTCCGCGCGGAACCACCGACACGCATGGTCGAACGCCCTCGCGAGGGTCGCCGCGGTGACGAGGTCGACGTCGCCGCTCACCCGGACGACCAACTCCGACCCACTTCGGCTCAACCGCCGGGTGACCACCAGGCGGACGACCCGCCCGACGGCGGCCGGCTCGTGGTCCGGGTGGTTGTCGGGTTGGCACACCGGGAAACGAATGACGTTCGAGCCCAAACCCATCTGCTCCTCACCGTCCGCCCATCGCGGACGAACGAAGAATCGTCGCAGGTACGGGTCCGGGCACATCCGACGAACAGGTTTCGATCATATCCGTGGAAAGACGCCGACGCAGCGGGCTCCCGCGCCGCCGCGGTCAGCGCACGCTGCTGCCGAGTTCGTCGGAGACGGTACGGCTGAGCTCGTCCCAGCTGTCGACGAACTTGGTTATGCCTTGTCTCTCCAGCTCCTCGGTGACCTTCCGGTAGCTGATGCCGAGCCGCGCCAGCTCGTCGAGGTGTTCCCTGGCGGCGGAGTAGGTGCCGTGCACGGAGTCCCCCGTCACGGAACCGTGTTCGGCGAACGCGTTGAGGGTGCCGTAGGGCATGGTGTTCACGGTTCCCGGCGCGACGAGCCCGGACACGTACATCGTGTCGGGATAGGCGGGGTTCTTGACGCCCGTGGAGGCCCACAGCGGCCGCTGCGGATGTGCTCCCGCCGAGGCGAGCCGCCGCCACCGCTCCCCCGCGAGGGTCTCCTCGTGGACCTGAAGGGCCAGCCGGGCGTTGGCGATCGCGGCCTTGCCCTTGGCCGCGATCGCCCGCGAGGTGCCGATGGTGTCGAGGCGCGCGTCGATCTCCGTGTCGACACGGGACACGAAGAAGGACGCGACCGAGTGGATCCCCGACAGGTCGTGACCCGCCAGGTCGGCGTACTCCAGGCCGGTGAGGTAGGCGTCGATGACGTCGCGGTAGCGGTCGAGGGAGAAGATCAGTGTGGCGTTGACGCTGATGCCGTCCCCGACGGCGGTGGAGATCGCGGCCAGACCGTCCGCGGTGGCGGGAATCTTGACGAACATGTTCGGCTCGCCCACCTCCGTCCACAGGGTCCGGGCACGTTCGACGGTGGCCACCGCGTCGTGCGCGAGGCGCGGGTCGACCTCGATGGAGACCCGGCCGTCGACGCCGTCCGTCCGGTCGTGCACGGCACGCAGGACCCGGCACGCGTCGCGGACGTCGTCGGCGGTGATGACCGACACCGCGTCGTCGACGCTCGTCCCGGACTCGGCTAGCTCGCGCAGCTGAGCCGTGTAGCGGTCGCCGTGCGCGAGCGCGGAGGCGAAGATCGTCGGGTTGGTGGTGATCCCGACGACGTGCTTGTTGGCGATCAGTGCCGCCAGCTCCCCGCCCGCGAGCAGCTCGCGGGACAGGTCGTCGAGCCAGACCGACACGCCGGCGGCGGAGAGCGCGGCGAGGGGACTGTCGTCGTGGTGGGTGGTCATCGGACCTCCGTGCTGATGTGCTGGTTCCTCAGGCGGGACGGTCGCCGGTGCCACCCGTGGTGGGCGCGGTCGTCTGCTGGTGGCCGCCGGGCCGGGGAGCCTCGGCGGCGTCGTGGAGACTGTCGTGCGCGGCCGCGGCGACGGCGGCCGGCGTGATGCCGAACTCCTGGTAGAGCCGCTGGTAGTCCGCGGAGGCGCCGAAGTGTTCGAGTGAGACGGTCCGGCCGGCGTCACCGACGATGTCGCGCCATCCCTGTGCGACGGCGGCCTCGACGCTGACCCTGGCGCGTACCGATGGCGGCAGCACCTCGTCCCGGTAGGACAGTGGCTGGGCGGCGAACCACTCCAGGCAGGGCATCGACACCACCCGGGTCGCGATGCCGTCGGCGGCGAGCAGTTTCCTGGCGTCGACGGCGATCTGCACCTCCGACCCGGTCACGACCAGGATCACGTCCGGGGTCTCGTCGCCGGTGAGGACGTAGCCGCCGCGCGCGGCGCCCTCGGCGGCGGCGAACCCGTCGGGTCCGCGTTCGAGCACGGGGACGTTCTGGCGGGTCAGGACGAGGCCGGCCGGCCGGTCCGGGTGCTCCAGGACGGTCCGCCAGCACACGGCGGTCTCGTTGGCGTCACCGGGCCGGACCACGTCGAGGCCCGGGATGGCCCGGAGCGCGGCCAGATGTTCGACCGGCTGGTGTGTGGGACCGTCCTCGCCGAGGCCGATCGAGTCGTGGGTCCACACGTAGGTCGCGGGCAGCCGCATGAGTGCGGCGAGGCGGATCGCGGGTCGCTGGTAGTCACTGAAGACCAGGAAGGTGCCGCCGTAGGGCCGCGTCAGGCTCTGCAGCGCGATGCCGTTGAGCACCGCGGCCATGGCGTGTTCGCGGATGCCGAAGTGCAGGGTGCGTCCGTACGGGCCGCCTCGCCATTCCGTGGTCTGCTTGTCGGCCGGGATGAACGAGGGCGTGTTGGCCATGGTCGTGTTGTTGCTGACGGCCAGGTCCGCCGAACCGCCCCACAGTTCGGGCAGGACCGGGGCGAGCGCGGTGAGGATGCGGCCGGAGGCCGTCCGGGTGGCCATGCCCTTCTCGGTCGGGGGGAAACTGGGCAGGGCGTCGGTCCAGCCGTCGGGTAGCTCCTGGCGTCGCAGCCTGTCCAGCAGTGCGGCCCGGTCCGGGTTGGCGTCGCGCCACTTCTCGTAGCCCTGTTGCCAGCGCTGGTGGGCGTCCTTGCCGCGATTCGCGACCTCGCGGGCGTGCGTGAGCACCGCGTCGTCCACGGCGAACTTGTGGTCCGGGTCGAACCCCAGCAGCGCCTTGGTCTCGGCGATCTCCTCGTCACCGAGGGCCGAGCCGTGGGCCGCACCGGTGTTCTGCTTCGTCGGTGCGGGCCACCCGATGATGGTGCGCAGCACGATGAGCGACGGCCGGCCGGTCTCGGCCTTGGCCGACTCGACGGCCGCCAGCACCGCGTCCACGTCCTCGACGTAGCGGCCGGAGCTCGTCCAGTCGATCTGCTGCACGTGCCAGCCGTAGGCGGCGTACCGGGCCGCGACGTCCTCGCTGAAGCTGATGGCGGTGTCGTCCTCGATGGAGATGTGGTTCGAGTCGTAGAAGGCGATGAGGTTCCCGAGCTCCTGGTGGCCGGCCAGGGAGCTGGCTTCCGCGGTGACGCCCTCCATGAGGTCGCCGTCGGAGGCCACGACGTACACCCTGTGGTCGAACGGGCTCTCGCCGGTTTCGGCGTCGGGGTCGAGCAGACCGCGCTCGCGACGCGCCGCGATCGCCATCCCCACGGCACTGGCGAACCCCTGTCCCAGCGGGCCGGTGGTGATCTCCACCCCGCGGGTGTGCCGGTGCTCCGGGTGTCCTGGCGTGGCGGAGTCCCACGTGCGCAACGCCTTCAGGTCGTCGAGCTCCAGTCCGTAGCCGCTCAGGTAGAGCTGCAGGTACAGCGTCAGGCTCGAATGCCCGCAGGACAGGACGAACCGGTCCCTGCCCAGCCACTGGTCGTCCGCCGGATCATGGCGCATCACCTGCTGGAACAACAGATAGGCCAACGGCGCCAGACTCATCGCGGTGCCGGGGTGGCCGTTGCCGGCACGCTGGACCGCGTCCGCGGCCAGTACCCGGATCGTGTCCACCGCTCGGATGTCCGTCGCGGTCCACCCGGCGGTGCTCGCGACGGGGGCCGGCAGCGACGAGTCGCGGCCGGCGAACGTCGTGGCGGGTTGAACGTGTTGCACCATAAGGGTTTGTCCCTGCTTCACGGACCGCGTGCCGGCCCTGGATGTCTGCGTGCGCCATGGCGCGACGGCGGTGTCAGGCCGGCGAGCCAGGTTCGCTGTTCGTGCCGGACCGGCGCATGCCGGACTCCCGTTCGATGTCCCTGCGGCACGGCGTCTCGCCACGTCTGCCGGCGGCACGGCGAGGCATCGTCTCGGGCACCGCGGTCATGTCGCCCTTCCGGTAACGGGTGTCGAGCACGCGTCACCGGGATCTGGGGAGACGGCCCTTCTCACGGCGCCACTCGCCGCCGACACGGCCTTCAGGCCGCATCGGTACCGGATACCCCGGGAAGGGCGACTCACACCCGGCCACTCGGCCGGGCGGGTGTTCAGTCGAGGTCGGGCGCCACCGTGTGGGTCAGGCGCGGGTCCGGCTCGCCACCGGACATGGCGAGTGCTCCCGCCACGGCGCGACCGAGCTTCAGCAGGTCGGCCGGGTTTTTCTTGTCGAGCCCGCCGATGAGCTGCCGGAGGATCGTGAGCTGGTCGAAGTAGACGCGCTCGGTGACCAGGTTCTCGTCGGCGTCGAAGATGAAGTACGCGGTCATCCGGGTGCGGTGCTTCGAGCCGGTGGGCGGGATCTTGCCGAGCGGACCGTTGTGGGTGCCCATCAACCAGAACTCGACGATCACGGCGTCATGCGCGTGACGGAGGGCGATGATCTCGTGGTCCTGGTCGGGGAAGGCCACCCGCGTGTCGTGGTAGTACTGGCGGACGTCGCCGTCGCCGTCGTGGACGGTCATCTGGGCGATGAGCTCGTAGTGGGGATGCGGGAAGGTCGAGAGGGTGGCGTCCCAGTCCTGCCGGACCTCGTCGCGGAAGTGGTCCAGGACGAGCTTCTCGCGGGCGCGCAGGACGTCTTCCGGCGGAAGATCGAAGCGGGACACCGCCACCTCCTTCTGTCGAGCTCCTGTGGAGTTTGTGCGAGAGCACGCTATACCCACGCCGGACGCGCGGAACGGCCTGCGTCCGTCGCACTCCCCGGCGGTCCGGTCAGGTGACCGCCGTCGGTGCGAGGTCGCAGTCGGCCCCGCGGGCGGCGGCCGCGGCGATGATGCCGTCGAGGCGTTCGCGGGTGGTGACGAGTTCGCGGATCCGGACGTCCATGCGGTCTCGTTCCTCGACCAGGTGGATGAGCATGCCCTCGGTGGCGACCCCGGAGTGCACGCAGGGAAGCAGGTCCGTGATGGCCTTGCTGCCGAGGCCGGCCGAGTAGAGCAGCTGGATCCACCGGACGCGGTCGACGGCGCCCTCGTCGTAGAGCCGTTGTCCGGAGCGGCTGCGCGTCGAGGTCAGCAGTCCCTGTTCCTCGTAGTAGCGCAGCGCCCGGGTACTCACGCCGGCCGCCGCGGCGACGTCACCGATCCGCACGGATTCTTCCCTTCGCCTGGTGATCCACACCACTTGGATGTTGCCCTTGACGTCAACGTCAACTCCTAGCGTAGTCGCCGATCGCCTCGACACCGACGAAAGGGAGATCTCCATGGACGTCAAGGGTTCCGTCGCGCTGGTGACCGGCGCCAACCGCGGCATCGGCCGCCACTTCGTTCAGCAGCTGGTGGCGCGTGGTGCCGCGAAGGTGTACGCCACGGCCCGCAAACCAGAACGGGTGGACGTGCCCGGCGTGGAGGTCCTGTCACTGGACGTCACCGACCCGGCGTCCGTCGCGGCGGCGGCGGCCATCGCGACGGACGTCACCCTGCTGATCAACAACGGCGGAGTCGCCGCGCGCCAGAACCTCGTCGACGGCGACCTCGACGAGATCCGGCTGGAGCTGGACACGCTGTTCTGGGGGTCGCTCCACACCGTCCGGGCGTTCGCACCGGTGCTCGAACACAACGGCGGCGGCGCGGTGCTCAACGTCCTGTCCGCCATGTCGTGGTTCTCCTACGAGGGCGCGAACTCCTACGCGGTGGCCAAGGCCGCGCAGTGGGCGTTGACCAACGGTGTCCGCCTGGAGCTCGCCCGCCAGCGCACCCTCGTCACCGCCATGCACATGGGAGCGGTCGACACCGAGATGATGGCCGGTTACGACGTTGACAAGCTCGCCCCGGCCGATGTCGTGAACGCCGCTCTCGACGGCCTCGAGGCGGGCCAGCTGGAGATCCTCGTGGACGACGCCAGCCGGCAGGTCAAGGCGGCCCTCGCCGCCGACCCCAGCGCCCTCTACCCGCAGACGGTCGCGGCCGGCTGACCGAGGCCCGTCGACCCGTCGGCCGATGGTGACCACGCGGCGGCGGGCCTGGCGAGAAGCGTGCCGGGCGCCGGTGGCCTGCCGTCGACGGTGGACGGCGGCGACCCGGCTTCGGTCAGGAGCGGGGACCATCGTCGCTGTGGGCGGCCAGGTAGCGGCGGGCGGCGCGGCGCCGCCAGAACCTGGCGTGCGCCCACGCCCCGATGACCAGGCTCGCGACCACGCCGATCACCATCGGCGGCCGGTCGGCCGGCGAGGCGTTCAGCGCGGCGACGAGCAGCACGATCGCCGCCACGGGCAGGACGGTCATGAACAGGACGACCAGCCCGGTCGGGCCGAGCCCCGTGCCGGGTGCGTGGGAGGCCCGAGGCCGCCGGTACGTCCCGGCTCCCCGGACGCCGTGCGCCCGGCGATGCCGGTCCCGCCGTTCGGCGAACCGCGGATGCCGCCGCACCCACTGAACCCGCAGCCGAACGGCCGCGACGACGGAGGAGGCGTCGTCGGCCCGGAGCGTCCGACGCCGCCCACCGGTCGCCTGGACCTCCACCTCCGAAGGGTCACCGGCCCGCACCGTGCGGAAGTCGTACCACGACACCGCCCACCGCTCGGTTCCCTCGACGACCACCAGCCGGTCGTCACGCAACACGAGGTGGCCGGTGCCGCGCAGGTCGATCCGCACGTCCAGCCCGGTGTCGAGCGTGTCCGCGCCGGGGTGTTCGACGAGTCGCCGGACACCGAGGCGGACCAGCAGGAGGCCGCCTGCGCCGAGCAACGCCGCGAGGGGCACGTCGAGCAGGAACAGCAGGTGCGCCCCCAGCCCGGACACGACCCCGACAACCGCCATGGCGACCAACGACGGCGCGACGACCAGCGCGGCGATCCTCGGCCACGCCGTCACCCCACGCCGGGTGACCAGCACCGCGACCAGACCGGCGACCAGGGCCAACCCGCTCCACAACGCCACGGCCGGGGCGAAGTCGGCGATGACCTGGGACAGCGTGACGCCGGGCCGGGACGCCCAGCTGTGCCAGACCGCCACGGCATCGGCGAGCGCCACCGGCAACACCGTCCCGCCGACCAGGCACGGCAACGCCACCCACCACCGGCGAGCCAGTCCCGGTCCGGCCGGCAGATCGCCGGTCCGGGCACTGCTCCCCCGCGCCGCCGTCACCGGCCCGCCAGGGCGGCAGCGGACGGGCAGAGTGGGCGAAGCGGGCGGCAGGTCGCCGGACGGAACGCCACTCGCCCGACCAGACGGCGGCGATCCGGGCGGCACATCACCAACCCAGGCACAACTCCTCCAGCCCGGCGTCGACGATCCGTGCCGCACGCCGCCAGAACAGGCACCACCCGCCCACGACCGAACACCACTCCCCGGAACCACGATGGGCGTTCCGCGCGGCACGCCGCCAAGCCGGGCACCAGCCGCCCGACCCGCCCACGGGAGTCCGGGCGGCGGGTCTCCGGTCCGGATGTCACTCCCCGGAGCCGCTTTCGGCGGGTGCTCGCTGTTCCTCGACGAAGCTGCCGTCCGGAAGCTCGCCCTGTTCCTCCGCCTTCTCCTCGTACTCGTACTGGATGCCGGCCGTTCGGGTGCCCTCGTTGGTGAACACGTTCATGCCGGTCTCCTTGGCGCCGTCGACGACGTGCTCCGCCACGCCGGCACGGGGGTGGTCCTCGATCCAGCGGTGCAGGTCGCCTGCGCGGCCGACGCCGTGGTCGTGGAAGTCCTCCACCTTGCCGTCGACGATCTCCTCGCGCTCCCTGGCCAGCCTGCCGCCGTCGCTGTTGATCTCGTTGCCCTGGTGCCGCAGCTGGTTGTGGCTCTGCTCCAGGTCGTGGCGCTCGCGGTTGAGGGCCTTGTCCTCCTGGCGGAGCGCGCGGTTCTCGTCCTTGAGCGGCTGCCGCTCCCGGTTGAGCCGGCGCGTGTCGGCCCGGTTGTGGTTCCTCAGTGACTGGTCCAGCTCGTTCTGGTTGCGCCCGAGCGCGTCGCGGTTGGCCGCCAGGTTCTGCTGGTTGTCGACCGCGCGCTCGTTGTGCCCGGCCTCCCTGCCCAGCTGGTCCTGCGAGCGCGCGCCGTGCTCGTGCACCCGCTCGCTGTGCGCGGCCGCCCTCGTGTTGAAGTCGTCGACCTTGCCGGCGGCGCGTTCGAAGCCCGCGCCGGCGTCGCGCAGGGCGGTCTCGGACGTCTTGGCCCCCTTGGCCAGCTCCTCGGTCTCCCGCACGACCTTGCTCACCTTGCCGGCGTTGCTGGCCGCGAGCGACGCGCCCTCCGCTACCTCGTCGGCGATGAACACCGCCTCGCTGCCGCCGAAGGTGACCGGGGCCAGCGCGCTCGCGGCGATGAACTTCACGATCGCGTCGCCGACGAACTGGGAGATCGAGTCGCGGACGATGCCGCGGGTGGTGCCGACGATCATCGCCGCGGTGTGCATCGCCTGGGTGGCGCCGTCGATGTGGGCGGCCAGGCCGTGCACCGCCTGCTGGTAGTTCTGCGCGGCCTGGCGGTAGCCGTCGGCGGCCGGGCCCTGGGTCTTCTGCAGGGTGCCCACCGAGTTGACGTAGTTCTCGGCGCTGGAGCGCAGGTGCTCGGCGACGTTCTGCAGCGTCTGTGCCTTGGCGGTGACCGCCTCGGGGTCGCCGGCGAGCCAGTCCAGCGGCTTCTTGAGGAAGCTGACGTGCTCGATCAGCCAGCCGATGCCGGCCCCGGCGAGACTGCCGAGCGGGTCCATGGCCATGCCGAGACCATCGAGCCCGTCGGCCGCGAGGTCCATCGCCAGGCCGCCCCAGTTGCCGGTGGCGGCGTCCTGGACGGTCGAGGCGACGTCGTTGAACAGCCCCGCGCCCTCGGTCGCCTTGGTCAGGCCGCCGTGTTCCAGGTCGGTCGGCGCGATGGTGAAGTTGGACAGCGGGTGGGTGACCGGGTTGGGGTTCGCCTGCCCCTCCGACTCGGCCAGCAGCGGGTTTCCGTCGGGCATCGGCTCAGTCCCCCTGGGCGATGTTGTCGAAGGTCTCGGCGTGCGCACGGTCGGTCTCGACGTGGGTCTCCCGCATCGCCCTGAGCTGGTCGGCGATGTGGTTGCCGGCGGTGACCGACGAGCCGATCGCCTGTCGGGCCCCGTCGGTCCAGTAGTGCAGCGACCACGACCAGGTCGAGCCGATCAGCCCGAACGCGTTGATGTCGATCGGCTGGAACGCCGACGCGGTCGCGCCGTCGACGGCCGACATGAGCTCACGGACCTGGGTCTCGTGCGTCCGCAACTCGGCCGGGTCCAGCTCGAACCCGTCGCCACCCGGTGGTGCCATCACCAGTCCTCCTCACGCGACAGTGGACTGTCCATACCGAACGTCTCGTCCTCGTCGTCCGCGATCGGACGGCGGCGGGCCGGGGCCGGTTCCTGCCGGTCGGGTGGCGGTGGGGGCGGGGCGGGCTCGGCGAGGTCCTCGTTGAGCGCCTGGCCGCCCGGATAGTCCGACAGTTCCGTTTCCGCCGTCTCCGGCAGGACGCTCGGCGGAATCTGCTCCTCGACGAACCGCATCGCGTCGCTGTTCTCGCCGACCAGCGGAGTCATGATCGCGATGATCTGCTGCGAGGCCTGCGCCTGCGCCCGCCGCGCGGTCGTCATGACCAGCTCGGCCAGCCGGACCCGGGGAACGTGGTCCGCGGCCGGCCCGAACGACAGGCCCTGCAGCGCGCCGCCCCCGTTGACCGTGACGGTCACGGCACCGTCCTGACTGGACGCCGTGCCGGCGAGGTGCCGGATCCGCTCCCTTGCCTCGGCCGCACGCGCGGCGAGGGCCGAGACATCCTGCGTATAGGAATCGACGATCTGTTTCGGGTCCACCGGAACTCCCGGACGTGCGTGGCGCGTTTTCTCCCGTGCACGCTATCGCTGATCCGGTCCCGGCCATGGCGGTACCAAATATCCCGCCGCATTCATGAAAGTATGGGCAGATTGCCCATTTCACGAATGCTTTGACTGGTCGCTATCCCTTTGCCCGTTTCCGGGTCGTGTCCCGCGGACGCGCGTCAGGCGGCGGGCATGGCGCTGGGTTCGCCGCCGTTGGCCACCACGACGGTGCCGTTGATGTAGCTGCTGTCGTCGTCGACCAGGAACTGGACGATCCTGGCGATCTCCTCGGGCTCCCCGATGCGGGCACGGAGGTTGACCTGGCCGACCGCGTCGATGTTCGCGCCGAACAGGGCGTTGGTGCCGGAGGTGCGGACCGGACCGGGCGACACGCCGTTGACCCGGACCCCGCGGGCGCCGAACTCGGTGGCCCACGAGCGGGTCAGCAGTTCGATCGCGGCCTTCGACGCGCCGTAGGCGGTGCCCAGTGGCGCCGGGGACGTCGCCGCGGTCGAGGTGATGTTGACGATGGAACCGTGCCCGCGTTCGGCCATGCCGGGGGCGAGCGCGCCGACGAGCAGGAACGGCGCACGGGCGTTGAGGGCGAAGTGCCGGTCGAAGCTCTCGGCCGTGGTGTCCGGCGTGCTGGTGAACACGTAGGTCCCGGCGTTGTTGACGAGGACGTCCACCTCACCCGCCGCCCCGGCGAGCGCCAGGACCTCCTCTGCGTTCGCGAGATCCGCGGTCAGGAAGCGCGCGGTGCCGCCCAGCGCAGTGATCTCCTTCACCAACTGGGCGCCCCGTTCGGGGTCACGGCCGTGCGCGATGACGTGGATACCGCTGGCCGCGAGCTGCAGTGCGACCGCGCGGCCGATGCCGGCGGTCGCGCCGGTCACCAAGGCGGTTCGAGTGGACATGGGGTCGACCTCACTTTCTGGGTTGAACAATCCAAAAACTACTCCGGGCAATTGGATCGCGCAACCCACTTTTGGTAGGCTGGTGGTGTGGTAGAAGCGACACAGCCGCGTCGCCTGACTCCGAAAGGGCAGGCCACCAGGGCACGCATCCTCGAAGCCGCGATCGCGTTGATCGCCCGGCAGGGCGTGGCGGGCACCAGCGTCGAGGACGTACGGGCCGCCGCCGAGGTGAGCGGGTCGCAGCTCTACCACTACTTCGACAGCAAGCAGGCCCTGATCAGGGCCGTGATCACGCGACAGGCCGAGTCCCTTCTCGACCCGAGCCTGCCGCGGATCTCCACGCTGGACAGCTTCGACGCGTTGCGGGCCTGGGCCGACGCCGCGATCGACCAGCAACGACAGAGCGACTGCCGGGGATGCAGCCTCGGTTCGCTGGCGGGCGAGCTGAGCGTCAGCGACGAGGAGTCCCGCGGCGACCTGGCCGACGGCTTCCTGCAGTGGAAGGACCTGATCCTCAACGGCCTGAACGCCATGCGGGACCGCGGCGAGCTACGTGCCGACGCCGATCTGGAGCAGCTCGCGTTCGCCCTGCTGTCGGCACTGCAGGGCGGGGTGCTGCTCTCGCAGACCATGCTCGACGTGCGACCACTCGAGGCGGCCATGGACGCCACGCTGGCCCACATCGGGTCGTTCCTCACCGACCCGGTAGGACTCCCGGGGCGCTGAGCACGGGCTCGCGCCGTGTTCGTCAGTGCGCTGCGCCTGCCGGCGCGCGCCACCAGCGGCGTGACGCCAGCGCGGCCAGCCCGGCGCCGGCGGCGTTGACCAGCACATCGTCCACGGAGGACACCCGGTCCAGCCGCAGGACGTACTGCAGGGTCTCGACCAGGACCGAGAAACCCGCCCCCAGCAACAGAACCCGTGACACCGACGCCAGTGCCGCGAACCGCACCGGAGCGAACGCCCCCAGCGCCGCGAACACCAGCAGGTTGCCGGCGATCCCGATCGGCCCCATCGTGAGCAGGTCCCGCAGCGGCACCAGGCTCACCCGGCCTTGGACGGTGCCGGCCCTCGTGCCCGGCATCAGGGTGAGCCACAGGAACGGCACCGTCCCGTAGACCATGCCCACCTCGGCCAGCGACAGCCGCCACGCCGGCGTGCCGCCGGCGGCGGGCCGGCAGCGCCCGAGCAGCCACACCACCAGGCCCGCCAGGGGAAGCCCGGCCAGCATCATGAACACCACACCGTTCTCCGTGCCGAAGCAGCGGTCCCACCGCCCGGCCAGGCACGTCGGCGCGGACATCATCAGGGGCCGCCGCACGGCGAACGCCGCGGCCGCCAGGCCGAGGACGGCCAGGCCGACGAGCACGATCCGGCGCGTGCGGGTCGGTGCCGGCAGGGACGCACTCTGCTTCATGCTCCCCATTAGGGACGGTGGGCCGTTGCCGTGGCGTATGCGGTTTCGGATACGTCCGCGATACACGGCACCAACCGCTACGGCCTCGCTGGCTACACTCGGCGCGTGCCGCGAGCAGGTGTCGTCGTCGTCGTGTGCCTGGTCGCGGCGCTGGTCGTGGCCGCGTTCGTCGTACCCGTGCCCGGACCGGCGGAGCTGCGGGCCTGGGCGTCGGGGGCCGGTGCGGCGGCCCCGGCGCTGCTGTTCCTCACCTACGTCGTCGCGACGCTCGTCCCGATTCCGCGCACCGTCTTCTCCCTCGCGTCCGGGTTGCTGCTCGGGCCTGTGGTGGGCGTCACCGTCGCGTTGGCCGCGACCGGGGTCAGCGCCCTGGTGAGCTTCGCGCTGGCCCGGTCGCTCGGGCGGCGGATGGTGGCCCGGCACCTGGCCCGGACCCGCGTCCGCGCGGTCGACGAGCGGCTCACCGAGGGCGGCTGGCTCGCCGTCGCCTCGCTCCGGATCATCCCGGCCATACCGTTCCTGCCGACGAACTACGCCTGCGGTCTGGCCTCGGTCCGGCTACGGCCGTACCTCACGGGCACCATCGCCGGCAGCGTGCCCGGCACGGCCGCCGCCGTGCTCCTCGGTGACACGCTGACCGGCGGCACACCGCCCGCGCTGCTCGCCGTCTACGCCGGGTGCGCCGCCGCAGGCGCGGCCGGGCTGTGGCTCGCGATCCGCCGGCCCGGGACGTTTCAGCGGCGGCCGGTCCGGGAAGCCGGGACCGGTGACTGAGGAGAGTCGGTGGGAGCGGGACAAGCTGCGGTTCGTGGTCGACGCCGAACAGGGGGAGGAGTCCAGACGGGACCACGGCTCCCGGCTGGGTCCGCTGGCACAGGAGTTCGCCATCCTGACCTACTCGCTGCTCGACGCGGACACCGTCGAGGAGGTCCTGACGCAGGTGGTCCGGGCGGCTCACCAGGTGCTGCCGGCCGCGGACATGGTGAGCGTGACCCTGCGCGACCCCGACGGCCGCTTCTACACGCCGGTGCGCACCGACCCGGTCGCCGACCGGCTGGACGAGCTCCAGTACGAGTTGGACGAGGGCCCCTGCCACGATGCCGCCTTACCCGACGGTCCGGCCATGGCGCACGGCCGTGACCTGCGGTCCACGGAACTCTGGCCGAAATGGGGTGCCGCCGCGGTCGAGCTCGGCGCCGGCGCCGTGCTCTCCACCGCCCTGCTGCCCGACGCGAACCCACCCCGCATGTCCGGCGCGCTGAACGTCTACTCCCGCGAGCCGAACGGCCTCGACGACCTCGACGTGGACCAGACCCTGCTGCTCGCCACCCACGCGTCCCTCGCGCTGGCGCACACTGAGGCCCTGACCCACGCGGAGCTGCGCGAGACCCAGCTGCGCCGCGCCATCGACAGCCGCGACGTCATCGGCCAGGCGAAGGGCATCATCATGGCCCGCCGCGGGGTCCCCGCCCACGAGGCCTTCGAGCTCCTTCGCGGTGCCTCCCAGCAGCTCAACGTCAAGCTCGTCGAGCTTGCCGAGACCCTGACCGCCCGCCACACCGAGCTGGACCTCCCCGGCTGACGGGCCGGCCCTCGGCTAGTGTCCCGCGCCGGAAATGCGGTGATTAAGTCGGTGGATCCAGGTTTCTGCTGGCAAGGCGCCGGTTCGCCCTCGTACTGGGTCGTACTTGGGCGAACCGGCAACGCCGCCAGCAGGAAGCTGGACCTCCCCGGCTGACGGGCCGGCCCTCGCCTAGCGGCCCGCGATGCCGGCGAGGCGCAGCCGCTGTTCGGTGCGGTGGACGGCCGCGGCTCGCTCGCTTTCGTTGACGGCCAGCGCACGCACCACCGGATCGTCGGCGGAACGGCGTCGCCGCAGCTCGGCCATCCGTTCACCGAAGGTCACCGGGCGGCCGTCCGGGCCGGTGGTCATGTCGCAGTACCACAGCGCGTCACGGACCGGGCCGCCCTCGTCGTCGAACACCGCCAGGGCATCGGTCAGGTCGACGAGGTCCGCGACCGCCGCGGCGCCGGCGTGGTGGGCGACCAGCGCGCACACCCGGAACGGGACACCGCAGCCCACCAGGTGGCGTGCGCCGTCCACCTGGTGCAGCCCGGTGACGACCACCCCGGACGCGTAGCCGATGTCGTGCAGCCACGCGGCCGCGACCAGCACCTCCCGCTCATCCTGTTGGAACGCGGGCGCGATCTGCTGCGCCCGGCGCGCCACCCCCCAGGTGTGCGCCCACCGGCGGGGCAGCTCGCTGGCGAGCAGGCGCCGGGCGGTCAGCCACGCCCACGTGCGCAGGGACGCCTCGGTCAGCGGCACGTCGTCGGCGTCGGCGAGCCGGCCGATCCTGGCCAGCACCGCCCGCTCGACCAGGAGGGGCACGAACGCCTGGACGCGAGCGTGCTCGAAGCTCGACCACGTCTCCCGCACGCACTCGTCCAGCACGCTGCGCGGCACCTCGGACCGCTCCAGAACCAGTCGTTCCTCGATCCGGCGGATGAGCGGACCGGCCGCACGCGGAGTGTTCACCGCCGGCATCGCCACCTCCCGTGCCCCCAAGGACGGACCGCCAGAATGCCCGATCGGCGGGCTACCCGCCAGCGGCCGTCCCCAACCGGTTCAGGCCGGACCTGCGACGGGACCGGCCGGGACCGTGTCCGCGGCCGCGGCATGCGCGGCGTGCGCCCTCGCGAGGAGGGTCACCAGCTTCTCCTCCTCGCGGATGCGGGCCCGGTACCGCTCGGGAAGCTGCTTGAGAACGGCCTCCTCCGCACACAGCTTGGCGAAGATCTCCTCGCGGTGGGCGGGATCGGTCTCGATGTCGAGGTAGGCGGTGGCGTGCCGGCGGGCGGCGCAGATGACGTTCTGCGCCCGGCCCCACGCACTGGTGAGGGACGCGACGATCGTGACGAGGAGGACCCCGAAGATCACCGCCAGCGACAGGCCGGTGCTGATCTCGACGACCTCGACCGGTTGGCCGCCGTTGACGAACGGGACGTTGTTCTCGTGCAGTGCGTGCAGGAACAGCTTCACGCCGATGAAGGCGAGGATCGCGGCCAGCCCGTACGCGAGGTACACCAGCCGGTTGAGCAGGCCGTCGATGAGGAAGTACAGCTGCCGCAGGCCGAGCAGGGAGAAGGCGGTCGCGGTGAAGACGAGGAAGATGTTCTGGGTGAGGCCGAAGATGGCCGGGATGGAGTCGAGCGCGAACAGCAGGTCGGTGCCGCCGATCGCGACCATCACCAGCAGCATGGGGGTCATGGCCCGCCGGCCGGCCACCGTGGTGAACAGCCGGTCGCCGTCGTAGTCGTCGGTGGTGTGGAACAGCCTGCGCGCGGTGCGGATCATGATGTTGTCCGCGTCGCGGTGTTCCTCGCCACTGGGTTTGATCAGGTTGCCGGCGGTGACCAGCAGGATCAGGCCGAACAGGTAGAAGACCCACGCGAACAGGTTGATCAGCGCGGCGCCCAGCAGGATGAACCCGGTCCGGGCGACCAGGGAGAAGACGATGCCGAACAGGAGCACCTTCTGCTGGTCGGCACGCGGCACCTTGAAGCTGGACATGACGACGAGGAAGACGAACAGGTTGTCCACCGACAGCGCCTTCTCGGTGACGTAGCCCGCGAAGTACTGCGCGCCCATGTCGACGCCGCCCAGCACGAGCACCCCGAGTCCGAACAGGATCGCGATGCCGACGTAGACGGTCGACCAGAGCGCCGCCTCCCGCAGCGTCGGGATGTGCGCCCTGCGGACGTGCACGAAGAAGTCGAACAGGAGCAACCCCACGATCCCCCCGATGGTGAGCCACCAGGCGACCTCGGACACGTTCATGCGACCTCCGCTCCAGTCCGGCCGTCACAGCGCAGCATGGCAGGTGACCGTATGCAACTCTGTCCGGTGTGGTCAGCGAGTCCGGCGAGCGCGCCACTACAGTGCAGCTCATGGCCCTGACACCGACGGTGCAGCGAAACGCCGTGTCGGAGGGCATCGCGCTCGGACTCGTCGCGTGCGGTCGCGGTGTCCTGCCCCTCGACACCGGCCGGCTCGGCGACGCGTTCGAGAGCGCCTGGCGGACCTGGGTCCACCGGGTGCGGTTCCCGCAGATCGAGACGGACCTGTCCGACGGCGAGGACGGCGCGTCAGCCATGACAAAGGCCGACAAGCCGAAGGAGGCCTGGGCGCTGTACTGGGCAGAGGTCGACGGCGAGCTACTCATCCAGGCGCGGCAGCCCGACTGGTCGCCCGACGACCCCGAGGACCTGAACTACGCCGCCGTGGTGATCGACGGCGACGTCGCCCTGGCGGACTGGGCAGCCCTGGCGCGAGAGTTCCTGCGGCATTTCGATCAGTGACGCGCATCGCGACCGACCGGTGAACATTCGCGGAAAGCCACTGTCCTCACCTCTTCCCGCGAAGTTCCTGACCTCGTTTCCCCGAACGTGCCAGATGGCACAGAACTCGTCCACGGAATCGGCGAGCATGGGTACGAGGAGAGAATTCGAGGTCAGGAGCGAACGATGGCGAGCAACTCGCGAACGGTGATCCACGCGGAATGGGTGCCGAGGTCCCAGGCCACCGCTCCCCTCGCGTTCCCGCCGCACCCGCCACTGCAGTCCGGTGGCTGGTACCACGCCTCGATGACCGAGGCGCCCGGTCCGGGCCGGCCGCCGGTCGCCGTCCGCACGCGGAAGTCCGTCGGCGTCGCCGTGGTGCTCGGGGTGCTGTTCGGACCGCTGGGCCTCTGCTATCTGTCGCTCGCGTTCGGCCTGACCGCCGCCGCGCTGACGGCGGTCGTCGTCGGCTACACGGGACTCCCGGCGCTGCTGCTCCTGTGGCCGCTGTCCGTCCTGGCGGCCGTGAAACTGAGCGCGCGTCAGGACCAGGAATATTCACGCCGCGCCCACCACGGTTTCTCCGTGCGCTCAGTGACCGAGCATTGACATTGCCTCCTGTTTTGAGTGTGTGTGGTCACATAGGCTTTGAAAATCGGCGTTACCGAGTTGGGATCGGGGCCCCTACGCGGTGCCCAGGAGAGATGCGATCTTGATGAAGAAGCGCCAGATGAGCCGGCTCCGTATCGCGATCGTGGTCGGTGCGGCACTGGCGCTGGTGGGCGTGCTCGTGACGACCGCCGCGCTGTCCTGGCACGTCGACGACGTGTCCGCGACACCGACCGGCCGCCCCACCCCGGGCACGACGTCCACGTCCACGACCACGAGCGCGCCACCGACCACCACAACCACGACCACCGGCCCCGCGGCGACCACGACGACCACGAAGGCGCCGGCCGCGGCCGCCACGCCGGCGGCGGGCTGCGCCGACCCGGCGTTCTCGACGTCGGAGGGCGACGACGGCTGGAGCGTCGGCGACTACTACGTGCAGAACAACATGTGGAACGTGTCCAACTACACGGTGTCGCAGAAGCTGGTCGCGTGCTCCGCCCAGAACTGGTCGGTGACGACGACCGCGGACGACGACGAGGGCGACGGCGCGGTGAAGACCTACCCGAACGTCCACAAGGACTACCACGACTGGGACTCGGGCAAGGAGCCGCCGCTGCGCCAGTACTCGAAGCTGACCTCGACGTTCGCGGCCACGAGCCCGCACACGGGCGTCTACAACGTCGGCTACGACATCTGGCTCAACGGCGTGCCGGGCGACCGCGAGATCATGATCTGGACCGAGAACTACCGCCAGAGCCCCGCGGGTGAGCGGGTGGCCGGTGGCCTGTCGTTCAGCGGGATGACGTGGGACCTGTACGCGACCGACGACAACGAGTACCTGGCGTTCGTCCCGTCCCGGCCGCTGACCAAGGGAACACTGGACCTCAAGGCGTTCCTGGACTACCTGGTCGGGAACGGCCGCGTGCCGGCGAACTCGACGCTGGGACAGATCTGCTACGGCGTCGAGGTCGTGTCCACGGGCGGGAAGCCGGCCACGTTCCGGTTCACGGACTTCTCGGTCACCGACCGGTAGCGCCCTGTCACGAGGCCAGCTCGCCGCTCAGCATGGCGACCATGCTGTGGGGTGCGTCGGCGCCGAACATGACCGGATAGAGGTCGTCTCCCGCTTCGGCGGCCGCGCGGGCGAACATGGCCTGTTCGAACTCGGCGAACGCGGTCTCCACGTCGTCCGGGTGGGCGACGATGGACCGGCCGAGCTCGGCGCCGTCCAGCATGGCCAGGTTGGCACCCTCGCCGTTCGGTGGCATGAGGTGGGCGGCGTCGCCGAGCAGGGTCACCCCCGGCACACGGTCCCAGCGGTGCGCGGCCGGCAGCGTGAAGAGGCGGCGCAGCACCGGCGGGGTGTCGCTGTCGGTGATCAGGGCGGTGAGCTCGGGGGCCCAGCCGTCGAACTCCTCGACGACCCGCGCGATCACGGTCGCGGCGTCGGTGATGTCGGTGTCGGCGAGCCAGTCCCGCGGCTTCAGCAGCTGCGTGTACGTGTGCAGGGTCCCGCCGCTCTCCCGGTGAGCCAGGATTCCCCGGCCCGGCTCGAGCGCGAACAGCGACCCGCTGCCGACCACGTCCGCGGCGGCGGGATGACGGGTGTCGCCGTCGAACAGGAAGGTCTCGACGTTCGAGACGCCGACGTAGGTGGGGGTGGCGGCGGAGAGCAGCGGGCGGACCCGTGACCACGCGCCGTCCGCGCCGACGAGCAGGCTCGTGCCGACGGTGGTGCCGTCGGCCAGGCTCACCTCGTGGCGCCCCCCGCCGACCGCACGCATGCCGGTGACCTTGTGCCCCCACCGGACGACGTCGTGCGGCAGCGAGTCGAGAAGCAGCCGCCGCAGCTCGCCGCGCTGTACCTCGGGCCGCTCGCCCGTGCCGTCGTCGGGCAGGTCGAGCAGGACGGTCCCCGACCGGTCGAGGACCCGGTAGGACTCGCGGCCCGGCAGGATGAGCTCGCGAAACCCCTCGGTCAGGCCGGCCGCGTCGAGCGCCGGTTGGCCGTTCCACGGGTGGATGTCGAGCATCCCGCCCTGGCCGCGCGCGGCCGGCGAGGGCTCGGCCTCGTAGACCGTGACCGGGATGCCGTGCACGTGCAGGACGCGGGCCAGCACGAGACCGCCGAGGCCGGCGCCGATGATCGTGACGGGTGCGGTCATGGTGTTCCTCCCAGAACTCGTTGGATTGCCACTCCAACCAAAGTTAGCACGACTTTGGATCGACAATCCACTCGTGGCACAATGACGCCTGTGACGAACAGGACCCCGCGGACCCCGCGGCGCACGGACGGGCTGTCGAAGGAGCTGATCGTCCGGGCCGCGACCGACATCCTCGACACGGAAGGTGAGAACGCGCTCACGTTCCGGGTGCTCACCGCGCGCCTGAACACCGGCTACGGGGCGATCTACCACCACGTCGCGAACAAGAGCGACCTGCTGGCGTCGGCCACCGAGGAGGTCATCGCCGGCGTCATGGCCGGCGCGGTCATCGACGCGGAGCCGCGGGCGGCGCTGCGGACCGTCGCTCTGGGCCTGTTCGACGCGATCGACGCGCACCCCTGGGTCGGCGCCCACCTCTCCCGGGAACCGTGGCGCCCGGCACTGCTGGAGATCTACGAGAGCATCGGCAGCCTGCTCGACGCACTCGGCGTCCCCGAGCAGGCGCTCTTCGACGCCGCGGGCGCGCTCGTGAACTACGTCCTCGGCGTCGCGGGGCAGAACGCCGCGAACGCCAGGGTCCTCACCGACGGCGACACGGACCGGTCGGCCTTCCTGGACTCCATCGCGGCACAGTGGTCGAACCTCGACCCCGACCGCTACCCCTTCCTGAACAAGGCGGCGACACACCTGCGCGAGCACGACGACCGCGAACAGTTCCTCGCCGGCGTCGACATCTTCCTGGCCGGTATCGCGGCCCTTCGACAGCCGGCCCCCGCACCGGCCACCGGCGGAGACCGGAGGTAGTCCTTTCGGCCGGGGCGACGCCGGTGCGCGCGTGTCGCGCGAGGTTGGGTCGACCGAAAGTACTAGCCGGATTTCCGTTGTCGTGCAAGGGTTCCACGTATCACCATAGGCTTCGGTCATGGTTTCGTCAGCGAGCAGACTCACCCCACCCGGCACCATCGTCGCCGCGTTCTTCGGTTTCCTGGTCTCCACCGTGGGAGCCCTGGCCGCGGCCGGGTTCGTCCTCTCGGCGCGGCAGGAGATCGTCGACGCCGTCCGTCGCGCGAACACGCGGATGACCGACGACGAGGTCCAGAAGGCGGCCACCATGGGCCAGGCCCTCGCGGTCGGCGTCGCCGTGGTGATCGCGTTGTTCTACCTGTGGCTCGCGTTCCGGCTCAAGGCCGGGCGCAACTGGGCGCGGGTGATCCTGACCATCGTCACGCTGGTTCAGGTCGCCTCGCTGTTCGTGACCAGGGGCGGCTCGGTCGCAGGCTATGTCGCGTGCGGGGTCGCGGTCCTCGCCACGCTGCTGAGCTACCTGCCGCCGTCGGAGTCCTACATCAAGCGGAAGGCCTGAGCGGACGCGAGAATCAGATCATGACCGCAGCCGGACCGCCGGCACGACGCAGTGTCCTCGTCGCGGAGATCGTCGCCATCGGGGTGGCGGTCTCCGTCGACATCGTGCTGGCACTCCAGCGAACCGCGCATGCCAACGGGTGGCTGTCGCAGCTGTCGTCCGTCGGGGCCGCGGCGGCGGTGCTCGCGGTGCTCAGACGCCGGTTCCCCGGCCGGATCGGACTGCTCGGGGCCGCCGTCGCCGGGCTGTCCTTGTTCAGCACCACGGTGACCGTCGTCGCCGAAGGGATCGGTGTCACGGCGGCGCCCGAGCCGTTCGTGACCGAGGTCCTCGCCGCGGCACTGATGACCGGTGCCGTGTGCCGGCGGTTGTCGCCCGTGCACGCGGCCTCGCTCGCCGCCGCCTCGGGGGTGGCGGTGGTGGCCGCGCCCGTGGTGCGGTTCGGCATCGGCTCGACCATGGCACTGTTCGCGGTGCCGGCCGCGTTGATGTGGGGCGTGGCACTGGCGATCGGGGTGATCCTGCGGGACGCCGACGCCCGCCACCAGGCGGAGGTGGAGCAGGTGCGCACGAACGAGCGGCTCGAGCTCGCCCGTGAGCTCCACGACCTGGTGACGCACTACATCAGCGGGATCGTCGTGCGGGTGCAGGCGGCCAGGTCGCTCAGCGGGCGGCAGGGCATCGCCGCGGAGGACCCGGTGGACGTGTACGTCGACGTCGAGCAGGCCGGCGCGGAGGCGCTCACGGCGATGCGCAAACTGGTGGGAATGCTCAGGAACAGCCACTTCGCCGTGCCGCTGCCCAGCTCCCGCCTCGGGGACGTGATCCGGTCCGCCGCGCCACAGGCCACGGTCGACACCGTGGACGATGTCGGCTCCCTGTCCGTCCCGACCGACGTCGCCAGTACCGTCCACCGTGTCGTGCTGGAGGCCACGACCAACGCGCGACGGCACGCGCCGCGGGCGGAGGTCACCGTGCAGGCCCACCGGGAGGACGCCGAGCTGGTGCTGCGGATCAGCAACGACGGGGCGTCCGGCCCGCACCGGCCGGCCGGCTACGGGCTGACCGGGATGACCGAACGGGTCGCCGCGCTGGGCGGTGTGCTGACGGCCGGGCCGCAGCCGGGTGACGTGTGGCTCGTCTCCGCACGGCTGCCGCTCGACCCAACTGTCCCAAGAGGAGTCTGATGCCGATCCGAGTCCTGGTGGCCGACGACCAGACCCTGGTGCGCACGGGATTCCGGCTCATCCTCAACGCGGAGCCGGACATCGAGGTCGTCAGCGAGGCGGCGGACGGGCAGGCGGCGGTGCGCCTGGCGCGGAAGCTGCGGCCCGACGTCGTACTGATGGACCTCAAGATGCCGGTGCTCGACGGGATCCGCGCGACCCGGATGCTGGCCGGCGCCGACGTGCCGGACCCGCTGCGCGTGGTTGTCGTGACCACGTACGACATCGACGAGAACGTCTACGCCGCGCTGCTGGCAGGCGCGTGCGGCTTTCTGCTCAAGGACGCCGGCCCCGCACTGCTCATCGAGGCCGTGCGTGCCGCGGCCAAGGGCGAGGCGATGGTCTCGCCGTCGGTGACCGTGCGGCTGCTGGCCCATTTCACCAGGACTTCGGGCCCTCCCGCGCGGGAACCGGTCACCGCGTCGCTGACCGCCAGGGAGCTGGACGTGGTGCTCGCCGTCGCCGCGGGGAAGACCAACGCCGAGATCTGCGCGGAGCTGCACATCTCGCTGTCCACGGTCAAGTCCCACCTGGCGAGCGTGCAGGGCAAGGTCAACGCCCGCAACCGCACCGAGATCGCCATCTGGGCCTGGCAGCACCAGCTCGTCAGGTGACGCGGACGACCACGGTGCGCGCGACCATGTCCCCCAGCCGCTGATGTCTCGGCGTCGCCGCGATGAGCACCGCGCCCACCAGACCGAACGCCATCCCGTCGACGACCATCATCAGCCACCGCACGAAGTAGTCGCGCAACGACGGTGTCCCACCGTCGATCGCGACGATCCGCAGTCCCAGCCACCGCATCGCCGGCGTGGCGCCGCCACGCCTGTGCGGCCACCAGATCTCCGACCACAGGGTCCCGGCGAAAATCGTGAGAACCCAGATCCCGAACGGGACGTACACCAGCCAGATCCCGTGCACCCCGGCGTTCGACACCAGGATCGCGGCGCCCAGGACGAGCGCGAAGACCAGCACGGACAGGAGAACCACGAGCACCAGGTCCAGTGCGTACTGAACGTACCGGCGCACCACCACCCCGGTACGGGCATCCGTCGTCACGGTCACAACGAAAATGATCCCGAACAACGGCGATCCCCGCTCGACGAGCGGAGGAACCCTTTCCCGGCTGGGAAAATCAGCACCGCGATCGACGTCGTGCGCGGCGGCCGGTCCGCTACCGGGGTCCCCATCCTCAGCTCACGCGACGTCCCGCACGACTCGTCGCACCGCCTCCAGTGAGGGGGTCGCGGGACGCCCCAGCAGGCGGGTCAGGTCCTCGCTCGGCGTGGCCGCCCAGCCGGCACGGAACGCGGCGTACAGCTCGAGGAGCTCCTGCACGGCGGCCTCAGGGAAGCCGCCTTCGACCGATGCGGCGCGGAACTCCGCGTCCGGCGTCGGGCGGTAGGCGACCTGTCCGCCCGTCAGGCGGGATGCCAGTGCCGCCAGGTCGTTCCAGTCGATGGCGTCCGGGCCGGTCAGCTCGTAGGTGGCGCCGTCGTGACCATCCGAGGCGAGCACGGCCGCGGTGGCGTCGGCGAGGTCGTCGAGCGCCGCCGGGGTGGTACGCGCGGCGCCGGCCGGCGCCGCCAGCACGCCCGCGGTGAGGGCGATCCGCACGTCGCGGGCGAGGGCGGCCGCCAGCCCGTAGGTCTGGCGCAGGACGGTCCACCGCAGTCCGCAGGTGGCCAAAGCCTGTTCGGTCCGCGCGTAGTCCTCGACCCGTTCGGGGCGATACGCCTCCAGGCGGGACCAGCTCGTGAACACGACGCGGCGGGCACCCGCGGAGACCGCGGCCTGGATGACGGCCTCCTGCTGGCGGGCGCGTTCCCGAGGCGGGGTGCCGTAGTTGGTCGCGTTGAGCAGGACCGTGCCCGCGCCGGCCAACGCCTCGGTCAGGGTGGCGGGCTCGTCGAAGTCCCCGTGGCGGACGGTCACCCCCTGCCCGGCGAGGTCGGCGGCCGCCGACGGCCGTCGTACGCTGGCGACGATCCCGCCGGCGGGGACGGTGGTCAGAAGTCGCTGCGCCACACGGCGGCCGAAGCTGCCGTTGGCGCCGGTCACGACGATCATGTGTGCCCTCACGAAGGTCCGGTAAAGTGGGGCGTGCGCCCCGGATAGGACGGGACTATACGGGGCGCACGCCCCGCTTGTCACGTACGGAGCTGAACCATGCCTGAACAGGCCGCACCACGCCGCCACCCTCGCGCGGACGCGCTCCGCAACCGGGAGCGCGTGCTCACCGCCGCCCGCGAGGCGTTCGCGACCGAGGGGCCTTCGGTCAGTCTCGATGAGATCGCCCGGCGCGCCGGGCTCGGGCCGGGCACGCTACACCGGCACTTTCCCACCAAACGGGCACTTCTCGCGGCCGTCATCGCGGACAGCCTGGGGTCACTGGCCGACGCGGCAGCGGATCTGGCCGGCGCGACCGACGCGGGTGCCGCGTTCTTCACGTTCTTCGACCGGCTCGTCGACGCGGCCCACGACCACCTCGCCCTCGCCGCGGTCTTCACCACACCCGACGAGATCAGCGACGCGGCCCGCGAAGCCGGAATTCGCCTCACCGCCAACATGCGCGTCCTGCTTCACCGTGCGCAGGAAGACGGCGCCGTCCGTCCCGACATCGACATCGACGAACTGCACGCGATCATCGCCGGCGTCCTCACCATCGAGCAGCGCCTCCCGTCACCCGCCTCGCGAGGCCGCGGCATCCGCGTCATCGTCGACGGCCTCAGGTACCGCGGGTAGGTTCGCGGGCTCCCGGCGGCGAACCGGGAGCCGTCGAACGTCCGTGGCGTCTGTCGGGACCAGCTACGCGCGGCCCACGCCTCAGCAGGTGCGGCACTCCCGGGGGACCCAGATGGTGAAGGTGACGCTGCCGGCCGAACCGGCCGTGTCCCGTGCGGTGACCGTCACGGTGTAGAGGCCGGCCGTCGCGATGCCGGAGATCAGGCCCGTCGACGGGTTGATGCTCAGCCACGTGCTCAGCCCGGTCGCCGACCACGTGTACGGCGAGGCGCCGCCCGTCGCGGTCAGCTGGAGCGCGACCGGATCGAACTCGACGAGCCGCTGGTTGCCCGGGTTGGCAACGGTGACCGCGCTGACGGTGGTGACCTGCGTAGGCTGGGCGGCGGCCGAGGTCGTGGTGACCACGGCCATGGTGAGTGCCACGACGACGGCCACGAGTAGTCCGGCTGGTCGCCGGATAAGGGAAAGTCTGTCCATGACGGCTATCTTGGGCCGCCGGGCCCGGCACGAAAACCGTTCGGACCGTGGTTGCGTTGCACGGCCTACCGGAATGAGCCGGTAGAGCCACCACCTGTACAACCAAGACGCGCTCACGTCGTACGTCGTGGGCGCCGGGTCATGATGTCGGGGACCGGCTTGCGATGATGCTGGCCGTCAGTTGATCACGGCACCGGGAGGAAGCGAAGTTGGTCGCGGTACGAAAGGCTGCTCTCGCCGGTCTGGTCGTGGTCAACGCCGCCGTGGTCGCGTGGATCCTGTTGTCCTTCCGGGACGGGGTGCTCGGCAGCGCCTACCGCATGGATCTCGACGTCTACCGGGTCGCCGTGGACGTGTGGTGGCGGGGCGGTGACCTGTACGGGAAGCTGCCGACGCTGCGGAACGGTTGGGAGCTGCCCTACATCTACCCGCCGTTCGCGGTCGTCGTGCTGACGCCGTTCGCCGTCGTGCCTTTCTGGCTGGCCAGCGCGGTCTTCGCGCTCGTCACGATCGCGGCGTTGGCGCTCGTGCTCGTGCTGGTGCTCCGCGCGCTGGAGGTGCGCCCCACCGCACTGCTGGTCGGCGCGCTGCTGCCGGTGTCGCTGGCCCTGGAGCCGGTGCGCGAGACGCTGTACTTCGGCCAGGTCAACGCGTTCTTGATGGTGCTGGTCGTGGCGGACTGCCTGGTCCGCTCCCCACGCTGGCCGCGCGGCGCGCTGGTGGGCGTCGCCGCGGCGGTGAAGCTGACGCCCGCGGTCTTCGTGTTGTTCTTCCTACTGCGCGGCGACCGCCGGGCCGCGGTCACCGCCGGCGTGTCGTTCCTGTGCGCGACGGCCGTCGGGTTCCTGGTGAGCTGGTCCAACTCCGTGCGGTTCTGGACGCACGAGGCGTTCTTCTCCTCCCAGTTCCGCGGCATGTCCAACGAGATGAACCAGTCGGTCAAGGTGTTGCTGGTGCGGTTCGGGGTGGACCCGAAGGTGCTTTGGCCACTGCTCGCGGTCGTGGTGCTCGGCGTGACCGCCGTCGGCATGCGACGGGCGTTCGCCGCGGGCTGGCCGACCTGGGCGATGAGCCTCAACGCGCTGGGCACGCTGCTGGTCTCCCCCGTGTCGTACTCGCACCACTGGGTGTGGATCGTGCCGATCCTGCTGACCGGCGCCGTGTTCGCCTGGCGCACCCGGCGGGCGACCGCGATCGCCGCGATCGCCGCCGGGACGCTGCTCTTCGTCCTCGCCCCACACTGGTGGTGGGACCCGAAGGCGCCGTGGCACGTCTGGCGCCTGCTGACCGGAAACGCCTACGTGTGGGCCGCGGCGGCCGTGCTCGTCGTCGCCGCGGTGCCGCATCGGGTGTGGCGTCTTGCTCCTCGCCGGGGGAACCGGACCGGCCCGGCCGGCGACCGCGACTCCCCGCCGGGCGTGTCAGCTGAGCTGTGACCAGGCCTCGTTCACCACGTCCGCGACGGCTTGCGGATCCTTGACGAGGTCGCCGTTCGCGTGGCTGACGGTCACGGTCAGGTCCTCGCTCGTGCGTAGGCAGGTGGCCACGAACGTCTCCCCCGACGTGAGGTTCCGCACCGCGCACGACACCGGACCGAACTCGACCATCTCCTCCGGGGGCTTCTCGACGTGGAGGTACTCGGGGTCGGAGTAGGCCACGTACTGCGGCGACGCGGTCGGCGAACGCACGACCTCCAGCGAGAACATCGAGTCGAGCTCCTCGTTCCCGTACTGCTGCACGACCGCGCCCGCGCCGTCACGGCTCGCCGACAGGCGGGCCGAGCTCTCCTTGTCCCATTTGGCCTGGCGGTCCACCACCTTCGACATGTCGCCGCTCTTGCCGTTGCGCTCGCGCACCTTCTGCAGGTCCGGGTACCGGTAGTAGTCGCCGAGCCGCGCCGGCGCCGAGACGGCGACCGACGAGCCGCCGACGGCGCCACCGTCACCGCCGAACAGCAACCATGCGCCGCTCGCCACGGCGGCGCCGACGACCAGTCCGATGACGGCGGCGAAGACCACGGTCGCGCGACCGCCGCTCGGCGGCGTGGGTGTCCCGGCGCCCTGCGACGGCGGCGGGAACTGTGGGGACCACCCGCTGGGCTGCGGTTGCATGGACACCGGATCTCCTGTTCTCCCGGCACCGGCGGCGAGTCGACTCGACACCTGGTCCGGGGCCTCCGGTCCGCGACACACGGACCCAGGCTCAAGCTAGCGGTGGTTGTCGGCCGACGCAGAGGGAACGGCGGAGTTGCTCGACCCGTGGCCGGAGGGTCCGCTCACTGGTTGCCGGGCAGCCGGACCGTGACGAGCAGACCGCCGGCGGGGCGGGGTGTGAGGTCGAGGGTTCCGCCGTGCGCCCGGACGACGCTGTCCACGATGGCCAGCCCGAGGCCGACGCCGGCGTGCTCGTCGGTGCGTGCGCGTGCCGTGCCACGCTGGAAGGGTTCGGTGAGGGTCGGCACCAGCTCCGGCGGGAGCGGGCGGCCCGTGTTCTCGACCCGCAGCAGGCTCGCGTCGCGCAGCGGTTCGGTGTGGACGGTGACGGCGCCGTCCGCGGGGAGATTGTGGACGATGGCGTTCTGGACAAGGTTCGTCACCATCCGCAGCAGGAGCGCCGCCGAGCCGACGGCCGGTGTCGTCCCGCCGGTGACGTCGAGCGTGACCCCGCGCCGTTCGGCGAGGGGCAGCAGCGTCTCGGTGGCTTCCTCGGCGATGAGGGAGAGGTCGACGGCCTCGCGGGTGAGGATCCCGTGGTCGCCGCGGCTGAGCAGCAGGAGGGCCTCGGTGAGGTCGATCGCCCGCGTGTTGACGGTGTGCAGGCGGTCGATGAGCGCATCCCGGTCCCACGTGGGGTCGTTGCGGGCGACGTCGAGGAGGGTCCGCGAGATCGCCAGCGGGGTGCGCAGTTCGTGGGAGGCGTTCGCGGCGAACCTCCGCTGCTCGGCGACGTGCGACTCGAGTTGTTCGAGCATGGCGTCGAACACGTCGGCGAGCTCGCGGAACTCGTCCTCGGGGCCCGCCATGCGAATCCGGTGGGACAGCGACCCGTTCGCGGCCATCCGTGCCGCGGCCGCGATCCGGTTGAGTGGTGCGAGCATCCGGCCGGCGAGGAGCCATCCTCCCAGGAGACCGAAGACGAGCAGGAAGCCCAGTGCCGCGGCCGCGGGCGGGGCGAAGACCCGCAGGAGGATGTCCCGGTTGGGTGAGAGCCCGAGCAGGCCCTTGTCCTTGTCGGGCACGTTGAGCAGCAGGAAGACCCATACCACCGCCATCAGGACGGCACCGGCGATGAGCAGGAACCCTGCGTAGCTGATGGTGAGCTTCAGCCGGGCGCTGAGCCCCGGGTGGCTATTCACGAGCGCTGCCGGCGCCGGACACCGTGGCGATCATCAACACGCGCACCCCCGGAGCCTAGGCGGGAGGGCATATCGCCGGCATATGCGAACCGCTCGGCGCCCACCGCGGTCCGGTGGGCGCCGAGCCGGCCCGTCAGCTCCGCCCGGTGACGGCCTGCACCTCCCGCTGGAGGATGTCCTGCAACGGCGTGCTGTCGCTGTTGCTGAGGACGACGCCCACCCAGCCGGTGTCCGGATAGATGTTCCAGCTGGCGGCGCTGCCGGGGTTGACGCCGGCGCGCCCGAACAGCCACTGCCCGTTGACGATGCCGACCGCCATCAGGTAGGCCCCGAACGACGTCTCCGCGGAATTCGCCCGGCGGCCGCCCGGGTCCTGCGCGGCATGAGGGATCTTGGCCGCGGTGAGCACCTCGCCGTAGGGACGGTCGAGCACCGTGCCGTCGTACAGCGCGTGTGCGAACCGGACCAGGTCCGGCGCGGTGGCGAAGCCGTCGTAGTCGATGAAGCTCCGGCCCGGGTTCTTGCCCAGCTCGTACGGGTACGGGCTGCCCTTGTCCAGGTTGCGGACGGCGTCCACCTCGCTGCCGTCGGCCACCGTCATGTACGAGTGCGCGATGTGCTCGTCGGTGAGCCACTGGGGCCTGGTGTAGAACGCCGAGCCGGTCATGCCGGCCCGCCGGAAGATGTTCTCCTCCACGTAGTCCCAGTACGTCATGCCGGTCACGGCCTCCACGATCTGCACGGGGATGCCGAAGTTGGCGCCGGAGTGGCCGTTGGTGCCCGTGCCGGGGGCGGCCACGAGCCGCGCCTGCCGGGTCCACTGCTCGTTGTACTGGTGCACCTCCTCCCGGCTGTGGAAGACGCGTTGCAGGTCCTGCTCCGGGGTCTCCAGCCCGGAGGTGTCACCGAGCATGTGGTGGATGGTCACCTGATCGGCGATCTCGGGGGCGAAGCCCGTCAGGTAGGTGCCCACCGTGTCCGTCAGCTTCACCACGCCCTGCTGCACCAGTTGCAGGACCGCCACCGCACAGAAGGGTTTGGCCGCCGAGCTGATGCTGACCGCGACGCCCTCGTGGTTGCGGATCCCCTTCTCCCTGTCGGCCATCCCGTAGCTGCGGGACAGCACGGTCCGGCCCCGGTGCGACAGCAGCACCACCCCGGAGAACCTGCCCTGGGCGGCCAGTTCCGCCACGTACCGGTCATAGGCTCCACCGGGCCGGGTGTCCGGCGGGACGCCGGCGCCGGCCGAGGCCGGGTCGGCGTGTCCTGGCCGCGCGCCCACCAGCGGCGCACCGGCCGCGACCACGCCGGCGGCCGCCAAACCGCCCCACCCGAGCAACCGCCGCCGGCCGACACCACGTTCGGAGTCCGGGTCCAAGATCACGCTCCCTTCCTGATCGACGAACCGACCGTCTGACGCGCTGTGCTCCATCCCCCCACCGAAGCCCCAGGACCGTTGCCACGCCGTATGCGATTTTCGATACGCCCGCGATACACGGACGTGCTGTCTCTTCCCACTACCTGTTGATCGAGCCGGCAGCGCGGAGCTGGCGGTCCATCCGGTCGCGGATCAGGGTCAACTCCGCATGGTTGACGCGAATCGACTCGTTCTGGATGGCGACCTCCGCGGCGGTCCAGGCAGCCACGAGGTGTGTTCGTGACTTGCAGCGCACATCGGCCTCGGCGGTACGCAGTTCCTGCTGGCTCGGTGCGGCCGTGCCGATGTCGAAGGCAGCCAGTGCGGCGAGCGGGTCGCTGTGGGAATAGCCGGTCGCGGACATGCACCGTGACCATTGCCCGACGGCGGCACGCACCGACGGAGCTGTTGCCGACTGGTTGAACGACTCCACGTTCAGTTGGTGGACCAGCGTGAAGTCCTCCCCAGGGCCATTCTCGTCGAGAGCGCGACGTGCCTCCCCGAAGCAGCCACCCTCCGGGATCGGCACACCACGATAGGAGCCTGCCCGCTGCGACGACGGCCGAGAGACCGGCACTCCTGAGCGCAGGCCCGACAGCACCCGCAGCTCGTCGGGGCCGAGAGGGGACGACCGGTGACGTTCCGACTGAGCCTGTGCCACCGCCTGCGGACTGTCCGGGGGGAGGTGATAGCCGTACCGTGCCGCCGAGCGAGCGTCCGTCACCCCATAGCGCCGGTCGAGCAACCGCACGTTGATGGCCGGCGGATGCTGGCTGTCATACGGAAGATCGAATCGTGCCATGCACTGACGCGTGACATCGGAAAAAGCCTTGTCGATGAAGTTCGTCTGTTTGGCACTGAACATGTACGACTCGATGGGAAGCATGGGTAACGATGAATTACTTTGGGCCAGAATCGGTTCGGACCGGGCCGGCTGCCTGGAACCTGTGGCGGTCGCCGAGCAGGCTGTCACCAGGATCGCCATGACAACGGTGATTGCCGCCCTAACTGTTGCCCTACGACGTGCATACACAGTCTCCTCCAGGGTGACAGAATACGAGATGCGCACTCTTGGGTCGACAGAATGCGCATCATCGTCTATGGGCTCCGCGTTCAGACACAATACAGTTGCGATCGATTCTCATTGGTCAGCGGACCGAGACTGCCCAACGCGTAGCCGTTCTGCGGGAAAGGCAACAAGGTGACGAAGCTGCCGCCGAAGTTTTCGTCGAAATAGATATTGTACCGACAGTCGCTGTCGAAGTTCGCGGCGGACGCCGCATTGTTCCAGACCCGGGTGCCGACGCCATCGGCTCCCGGCGCACCTTCGAAGAAGGTCGCCGGGTTTGCCAGGTCGGGTACGGAACCCGGCACGCCTTCCGCCGCACCGTCGAAGTCATTGTTGTACCAGTAGCACAGGTCGTTGGACAGGCATGGGTAATGACCCGACCCCGAGTCGGCGGACGCCGGCGCCGCGTTGACGGCCACCCCTGCCACAGTCAGTATGGCTATCGCGAAAATTGCGAGTCTTCGGGTACGCAGGATTTTCATACTTTCTCCCCACGATCAGCCTGGCCACCCCATTAGCCGCCCACGAAGCCACGCGTTCCGATGAGGAGTGGGTCCGATTGGGCAATGGTGTCGGCTAGGCCCGAATGTTTGAGACACTCCGCCGCCGGCAAGTTTTATAGGGAATCTATCCTGAGCCGGCGACTCGGCAATGGGAAGCGTACCGGGTCAGGACCATCGGCGCGGGACCCTTTTCGCTCAGGCGAAAACCGTTGGGTCACGAACGCGGCAGAGTGCTTATCAACAACGAGTTCCCGAGAGCGGTCGTGCGGTGGAGGACGCTACCGGCGACTCGAGTGCTGGTGATCAGGCCGGCGTTGCGGAGCACGGTGGTCTGTTTGCTGGCGGTGCCGACCGACGTGCCGAGGTGTTGGGCCAGCTCGCTGGTGCTGCGGGATTCCAGTAGTGCCCGCAGGCTCTCCGCGCGGGTGCGGCCGAGGAGGGCCACCAGGCCGACGGGCACATCCACGTGTCCGTCGATCGGGTCCGCGCGTTGGTGGGCCTGGTACACGAGCACGGGTGGCAGGGCGGGGTCGATCCAGGTGATCGGGTTTCCCCAACAGAAGAACGCGGGTATCAGGATGATGCCACGTCCGTTCAACCGCACGGTCCGAGTCACGGGGTACCGGGTCCGCAGCACACGGTCATCCCAGCTCAGCACGCCCGGCAGGCTGCGCAGCATGGCGTCCACCCCCTGCGTGGACCACAACCTGAGCCGCCTGGTCCGTTCAGCGGCCACCCGTTCCTCGATGTGCCGCCACGCGGGTTCGACCAGCAGGTGGTGCGCGATCCGGGTTGCCTTGACGAGGTCCCGAAATGACCGGCGGTCACCGCAGGCCAGTGACCGGGCCTGCGGCGAGGGAGCTCGTCGGTTGAACGCGGCGACCACATCCGCTCGCAGGTGCGCGGGCGACACGCCCGACAGCAGTTCGCATGCCCTGTCGATGTGCGAGGCACCCTGTAGCGGAGTCAGGAAGTCCGGGAAGTCTCCGGACGCGGCCACCAGCGACCGCAACGATGCCACCGCGTCCCAGGATGCGCGGTCGACCGCGATCCGGCGAGTGAGCTGTTGTCGCCACGCCATGAACGGCAGATCTCCCGAGGCGCCCTGCGCCATCTGTAGACCCAGCACCAACTCCCACATGAGATCGACATCCTCGGCGAACCGGATTCTCCGCAGGTCTTCGGCCCCGAACACCAGCCGCAACGTCATCAGGCCCCCCTGGTAGTGCTTGGTTATGTCGGCGCGCCGGTTTGTTCGTCCTTTGTGGATGGTGGTTGTGTCGCCGGTGTGACTTCCGAGGAGGTCGAGCCGGTGGGGACACGCCAGGCGGTGACGGTTACGGGGTCGTCGATGGCGATGTGGCCGGGCGTGAGGACGGTGGCCTTGAGGCCGAAGCTGACGCCGTCGGGTTCGCGACGGTAGTCGGCGAGGGTGCGCAGCGGTTCGGGGCCGCGGCGGTGTCCGGTGGCCTGGTCGGTCATGGTCATCGCGCAGCGGATGGCGCGTTCACCGAAGCCGATGCCGGTGGTGCCGACGGTCATGCGGTGCACGCGGTCCTCGGTGTGCGGGTCGGGCCAGCCGGTGATGACGATGTTGGGGCGGAACCGGGTCATCGGCACCGCATTGGCGCCACGGCGGCGAATGCGGGCGTTGAGGGAGTCCAGGGAGGACTTGGAGACGATCAGCAGCGCGGTGGGGTCGGGACGGCGGGCACGCACGGCCCTGGCCGGTTCACGGACGAGCCGGGCGGGCCTGCCCAGCACGTCACCCAGCCACCTCGCGGCGTCGTCACCCTGGTCGATGCCGGCCCCGGGCCACTTCTCGACATCGACGTCGACGGATCGGGCCGCGTCCGTGACGACCTCCACGGTCAGGTCGTCCGCGTCCGGAGCGCCCAGGAGGAGCGTCGTTCCGGTGTACCCGGCCCGGATCGTCGCCATCCGCGGCACCGCTCCCTGCCACACCATCGCCCCGTCCGGGCCGACGATGGCGAACAGGCGATCCCCCGGCAACCCGGTCATGGTGACCTCGGCCTGATCCAGCGTGACCCCGGCACAACCCTTGACGGGATAACACGTCAACGCGGAAACGCACGCCACACGACCAAAAGTACCCGCGCGGCCCGGACGGCAGAAGGCCGTGACGCCAACTCGGAACTCCATGTTCCCTGGCGGACAACGGATTGTTCCGCTGGACGCCGCTGCCCACCGTCCGCCAGAATCGACGCGCGACGATGGGGGTCAGCGGCTGATGAGCCCGAAGATGTCACGACCGGCGGACGAGCCCGACGAACCCGAGGAGCTCGCGATACCGCCTGGCCACGTCCCGCTCACGCCGGGTGTGCGGCCGGCGTTGAAGCGGCCGGAACCGCTCTCCCTGTGGTGGAAGCTCGGCGGCCTGGCCGTGGTGTTGGCCGCGACCGCCGGCACGATCGTGTACCTGTCCCAGCCGGCGGACCCCCGCGGCTCCCCACGGGGCACGGCGGAGGTGGTGGCCCAGTCGATCAGCGGCAGCGACGTCCACGCGTTCAGGTCGTACCTCTGCCACGCCGACGAACTGACTCCGGACACGATCCGCGAAAACGTGACCAACACGGCACTCCAGGCCGGCAAACTCACCGTCCTGGAGGTCTCCGACGAAACCCTGCACGCCACCAACAGCCTCGCCAGCGCCACGCTGACCTCGAGCCGGCGCCCGGACGTCGACATCGTTCTGCTGCTGAGGAAGCAGGAGGACAGTTGGTGCCTGGCCAGCCTCTCCTACTGCCCCCTCGCCAACGACACCACGAGCGACTGGCTCACCCCGGACCTCTCGGGATGCCGAACCCGGCCGGGCCGTGGCCGCTGACGCACCGGGCACGAACCTCGGCCCCGTCGCCTGGCCACCCGCGCCGATCAGGACCGAACGGCTCGTGCTCCGTGAGCCAGAGGCGCGGGACCGTGCGGCGGTCATCGAGTTGTTCGCCTCGCCCGAGGTGGGGACCTACCTCGGTGGCCCTCGGCCGCGTGCCGAGCTTGAGCGCTCCGTGCCCGCGGTGCCCGGGCGACGGCCTGGCCTCTTCGTGGTCGAGCTCGACGGAGCGATGATCGGCATGGTCACGCTCGATCGGCGTGACTCGGCGCGTCCTGGTCACCTCGGTCCGGATGCCGGGGAAGCCGAGCTGGGTTACCTGTTCCTGCCGGCGGCGTGGGGATTCGGGTACACCGCCGAGGCGTGTGCGGCCGCGCTCGGCTGGTTCGCCGGCGCGCTTCCCGGCGAGCCGGTGGTGCTCTGCACCCAGACCGCCAACGACCGCTCGGTGCGTCTCGCGGCGAAGCTGGGATTCACCGAGGTGGAGCGGTTCGAGGAGTTCGGCGCCGAGCAGTGGTTCGGCGTGTGGTCCCCGGTCACGCCACCTGGTTGACGGGAGTGACCGAATCCGGCCACCCCCGTCAACCTCGCCGATGCCTTCTGCCGTCAGGACTTCACGACTACACAAGACAGTGCCGGCCGGGTTCAGTGGGTGAGGATCGCCGGGTCGCTCAGGCCGGGCCTGCCGTTCTCGACGTGGCCGGCGAGCCGGCGGCGGAACGTCCGGTCCTTGTCGCAGGTCACGGTCACGTCGTACCAGCGGTCGCTGTGGTCGAGGTCGATCGTGTGCGTGAACGTCGCGTTGTGGTGCAGGGTGTACGTCCGCTGTCCGCCGTAGGCGCTGGTGACGGTCAGTTTCACCGTCGTGTCCGACGTGTTGTGCAGTGTCAGGGTCAGTGCGGACCGGCGGCCGTCGTGGCGGGCGGTGACCTCGGCCACCGGCGCGGTGCCCGCGAACGCGCGGAGGAAACCGTTGGGGCCGAACACGGTCAGGTCGTACGGGCCGGTCCACGTGTCCGTGACCGTCTTGCCCGCCTCGGTGGTGTACGTCCACGGGCCGTCCGTGCGGTTCGCGGACGTGACGTGGAACGCGCCGCCCGCCACCGGGCCGGTGCCGAAGGTCAGCGTGACCGCCGAGCGTGCCACGTGGGCGTCCACGAACGGCCGGTACTCGAGGGGTCTGGTGTGGCGCCGGCCGCGTTCCTGCACCGGCAGCTTCGGATCGGCGGGCACCGGCGGCACGTAGTCGGGGTGGCGGTCGCGGTCGGGCGGCTCGTAGCCACCGGTGCCGGGCAGTCGCGCGGGACGTGGGTCCCTTTGCCCGAAGTCGAACGCCGAGGTGAGGTCGCCGCAGACGGCGCGGCGCCACGGGGAGATGTTCGGCTCGCGCACGCCGAAGCGTTGTTCCATGAACCGGATGACCGACGTGTGGTCGAAGGTCTCCGAGCAGACGAAACCGCCCTTGCTCCACGGCGACACGACCAGCATCGGCACCCGTTGCCCCAGCCCGTACGGGCCGGGCACGTGACCCGCGTCGCCCGGGTAGAGGTCGGGGCCCACCTCGACGGTCGACCTGCCGTGCGCCGGTGAGAGCGGCGGCATCGGCGGGACGACGTGGTCGAAGAAGCCGTCGTTCTCGTCGTAGGTGATGAACAGGGCCGTCTTGCTCCACACCTCCGGGTTGCTGGTCAGCGCGTCGAGCACCTGCGCGACGTACCAGGCGCCGTAGTTCGCTGGCCAGTTCGGGTGCTCGGTGAACGCCTCCGGCGCGGCGATCCAGGAGATCTGGGGCAGCCGGTCCGCGCGCACGTCCGCTTCGAGGATGTCGAAGAAACCCTGGCCCGCCTTGGCGTTGGTGCCGGTGCGTGCCTTGTCGTAGAGCGGGTTCCCCGGCTGCGCGTCGCGATAGGAGTTGAAGTACAGCAGCGAGTTGTCGCCGTAGTTGCCGATGTAGGCGTCGTTGGTCCAGCCCCAGGAACCGTTGGCGTCCAGGCCGTCACCGACGTCCTGGTAGATCTTCCACGACACCCCCGCGCGCTCGAGACGTTCGGGGTAGGTGGTCCACCCGTAGCCGGCCTCGTCGTTGCCGAGCACCGGTCCCCCGCCCGCGCCGTCGTTGCCGGTGTAGCCGGTCCAGAGGTAGTAGCGGTTCGGGTCGGTGGAGCCGATGAACGAGCAGTGGTAGGCGTCGCAGACGGTGAAGGCGTCGGCGAGCGCGTAGTGGAACGGGATGTCCTCGCGGGTCAGGTACGCCATGGTGGTCGGCGTCTTGGCCGGGATCCACTGGTCGTACCGGCCGCCGTTGAGGGCGAGTTGGCCGCCCCGCCAGTCGTGGTTGAGGTCCTGGATGAACTGCAGGCCGAGGTCGTCGGCGGCCGGACGGAACGGCAGGACGTCCCTCGTGCCGTCGGACTGGTGCCACACGGACCTGCCGCTGGGCAACGACACCGGGCGCGGGTCACCGAAGCCGCGGACACCGCGCAGCGCGCCGAAGTAGTGGTCGAACGACCGGTTCTCCTGCATCAGGACCACGATGTGTTCTACGTCGCGGATGGTGCCGGTACGGCGGTGGGCCGGCACGGCGGCAGCCGCCGAGATGCTGTCCGACAAGGCGGTGAATGTCGCGGTCGCGCCGGCCAGCTGCAAGAACCTGCGGCGGTTGAGCCCTGTGGTCTCTGACATGGGGCATACACCAACAGCCATCGGTGACGGGCCCGTGGCGGGCAGGCGAACCTGGTACGAACATCATGTTCTCAGCAAACCCGGGCGAGCTCAACGGTGAGGCCGGGACACCGCGCTAGTGTCCCGCGCCGGAAATCAGGCAACTAATTCGGCGGCCCAGCTTCCCGCTGGCGGCGTTGCCGGTCCGCCCAAGTACGACCCAGTACGAGGGCGAACCGGCGCCTTGCCAGCAGAAACCCGGATCCACCGACTTGATCACCGCATTCCCGGCGCGGGACACTAGTCCTGGCGGGCCAGAGCCGCGAGGATGATCTCCCGTGTCGCGTGGACCGTGGACGTGAAGGCGGCCGGGTCCCGGCCGATGCGTTCGGCGCCCGCGCGCATGAC
>Ga0164298_10000092_pt1 | contig 41416 bp, 39 predicted proteins | sample Whisoiple_216_MG_FD_109713 | JGI IMG/M metagenome (GOLD analysis project Ga0164298, IMG submission 109713) | Unamended control soil microbial communities from upstate New York, USA - Whitman soil sample_216_MG | ecosystem: Environmental > Terrestrial > Soil > Agricultural land ...
CTGGCACACCGTCCTCGGTGAGCCAGGTGGAGTGGGGTGTGCCTGACTTCGTGAAAGGTGAACCAGGGCAGGATCGGCGGCGTGTGATCATCAGCTCAACCGAGGCGGCGACCGTCAAGCCAACTCCGCCCTCCACATGATCGTCATAGCGCGACTTCGCTGGGAACCACGTACCCGCGCCTCGCCCAGGGGTTGAGGTTCGGCACCGTCGCATCCCTTACACAGATCGCTTCCGGCACGCCTGACGTCGCTCGCCACCCCACCGGAGCCCGTTCTACGGGGCAGCACGACCCGCCTTCACTTCCTGAGCCACGTCGTGTCCTACTCCGCGGATGACCCGCGGAACCCTCGGTCCACAGTGGACTGATGGGTCTTGCGGTAGTGCCGCCGGACGCGTTCCCGGTTCCCGCAGTCGTCCGCGCGGCACCAGCGGCGCGAACCGTTGCGGGTGGTGTCGATGAAAAGCCATCCGCAGCCCCGAGCGGCGCAGCGGCGCACGCGGGTCACCTCGGCCGACCGGAGCAGCTCGTGGGTACGCAGGACCACGGCGGGCACCACGTCGTCGGCGTGCGCGACCGGGACGTCCCAGCTCAGCGGCAGGGCCGGGGCCGCGGTGGCACACGCATGGGCCTCGGCGAGCAGCTGCCCGAACCGGGCCAGGGCGGCGGGCGCGGGTCCTTGTTCGGCGAGCAGAGCGTGGATCAGCTCCCGCAGGTCACGCACGGCCGGGAGCACGGCCGCGAGGTCGCCGGGAGGCTCACCCAGGCCGGTCATCCCCAGCCAGTGGGCGAGGAAGTCGAGATGGTCCAGCCGGTCGAACCGGCGGTCGGGGTCGTCGCGCCACGAGACCGTGTTGGCCAGGTCGAGCGCGATGTGGCCACCCGCCAGGTGGTAGCCGCGCCAGCTGTCGTCCACTCCCCCAGTCTAGGTCTCTAATGGGCTAAATAGGACTTAGGTTGTTAGGCTGAGGGCATGGTCTCCACGAAGGGGTACATGGCGGGTCTCCGGGTCGGCGCGGGTTTCGCCGCTGCCACGGCGGTACTCGGCCTCACCTTCGGTGCCCAGGCCCACTCGCTGGGCTGGGGGGTGCTGGCCCCGATCGCCGCCTCGGTCCTCGTCTTCTCCGGCTCGGCCCAGTTCAGCATGGCCGCCGCGCTGGCAGGCGGCGGCGGGCTCGGTGTGGCCGTGGGCGCGGCGGCACTGATCAACGCCCGCTTCCTGCCGATGGGAGTGGCCGCGGCCGACGCGTTCAAGGGTGGGCGGTTGCGCAGGGCGGTGGAGGGGCAGGCCCTCGTGGACGCGTCGTGGGCGGCCGCGCACCTGGGCGGTGGCCGGTTCGACCGCGAGAAGATGATCGGGGCGACCCTCGCCCAGTTCCCGGCGTGGGTGCTGGGGACGGTCGTGGGGGTGCTGGTGGCGCCGCCGCCGGACGTGGTCACGCGGTTCGGGTTGGACGTCGTGTACCCGGGGTTCTTCCTGCTGCTGTTGATCGACGAACTCCGTGGCGAACCGGCGGCGCGACTGGTCGCGGCGCTGGCCGCCCTGACGGCCGCGGCACTCGTACTGGTTCTGCCGGTCGGTCTCGCGCTGGTCGGTACCGCCGCGGCGGCACTGGTCGGCCTGCGTGCCGGGATGCCGGCATGAGCACTCTGTGGGCCACGATCGTGGTGGTGGCGGCGGTGAGCATCAGCCTGAAGGCGGCTGGCCCCGCCCTGCTCGGCGACCGCGAGCTGCCGGCATGGACCTCCGGAGTGATCGCCGCGCTCGCGCCCGCGCTGCTCACGGGTCTGGTGCTCACCGACGTGACGGGGCCGGCGTGGTCACACCTCGACTGGCGGCTGTGCGCCGGCCTTGGCGCGACAGGCGCCGCCTACCTGTTGCGTGCGCCGCTACTGCCGTCCATCCTGCTGGGTGTCGTTCTCACGGCGGGGTTACGCGCGTTGATCTGAGGCGGCTCCCTGTGGATCGGTCCGGGCCCCTACCCGGCAAGACTGTGACCCGCGCGTGCCGTGCCGAACCGGCGTTGGTACGCGGCGGGGCTGATCGACAGCTTCCTGGCGAAGACCCGCCGCATGCTCTCGTAACTGGGGAAACCGGCGAGGGTCGCGGCCTGGGTCGCGGTGTGGCCCTGGTCGAGCAGCGCCCTGGCCATGTCGAACCGGATGTTCTCGACGTAACGGGCCGGTGTCGTGGACAGCTCCTCGTGGAAGAGCCTGGTGAGGTGGCGGGTGCTCACGTTCAGATGTCTCGCGAGCGCACCGAGCGAGTGGTCCCCGCCGGGGTTCGCCGTCACCAGGTCGGTGACCGTGCGGAGGGCTGGCGAGCGGGGCGGCGGTCCCTTCAGCGGCGCCGAGAACTGGGACTGGCCGCCCGCGCGCTGCATGTACACCACCAGAGCGCGGGCGACGTCGCGCGTCAGTTCGGGTCCGTGGTCCTCCTCGACGAGGGCGAGCGCCAGGTCGATGCCGGCCGTCACGCCCGCCGACGTGTACGTGGTGCCGTCGCGAACGTAGATCGCGTCCGGCTCGACGTGGCACGTCGGGCACCTGGCGGCGAGTTCGTGCGCGACCTGCCAGTGCGTGGTCACGCGCTTCCCGTCGAGAAGGCCCGCGGCGGCGAGGACGAACGCGCCGGTGCAGATCGACGCGACCCGGCCGGCCGAGGCCGCCGGTAGCCGCGCGGCGTCCGCCAGTTCGGCGGGGACGCGGGCGCGTGGGTAGTTGTCGGACCCGGCCACCAGGAACGTGTCACAGGCCGGCACCGAGGCGACGGCGCCGTCGACCCCGATCCGGATCCCGAGGCCCGACGTGACCTCCGCACCGGTCGGCGACAGCAGCACGATCCGGTACTCGGCGCCGAACCGGTTCGCCTCCTTGAACACCTCGGCGGGACCGGCGAGATCCAGCAACGTCATTCCGTCATGGACGAGGAACGCGACGCGGTGCACGGTCACCGTTCATTGGTAGCACGCCGTCACCGCGGAGCTCCCGGCCGGCGTGTCCGGATATGAGGGGTTCCTGGCCGGACGGAGGCGGCGCCGCACCCCGGTCGGCGAGCAGCATGGACGTCATGTCAGAGGTCATCGCGGGGTTGGAGGTTCCCGGGACAGCGGCGGTCGCCGAGGCGACCAGGCACATCCGGGAGACGACCAGCCCCCTCATCTACCACCACTCCCGGCGCGTCTTCTTCTTCGGCCTGATCCACGCGCACCGGCCCGGCGTGAAACCGGACCCGGAGCTGCTCTACGTGGCGGCCATGTTCCACGACACCGGCCTCCTGGCCCCGTTCTCCGACGCCGAGCAGCGCTTCGAGGTCGACGGCGCCGACCACGCGCACAAGTTCCTCCTGGACCGGGGTTTCCCGGCCACCGCCGCCGAGACCGTCTGGACGGCGATCGCACTGCACACCACGCCGGGCATCCCCGGCCGGATGGCCCCGGAGATCGCGACCACACATCTCGGCGTCCTGACCGACGTGCTCGGCCTCGGCATGGCCGGACTCGACCGCGAACAGCTGGACGAGATCCTCGCCGCCCACCCCCGAGGGGACTTCAAGAACGAGTTCCTGCGGGCCTGCGTCGACGGGCTCAGGGACCGCCCCGACACCACGAACGGCACCGTGAACTCCGACGTCCTCGAACACTTCCTCCCCGGCTTCCGCCGCACGACGACTGTCGAACGCGTCATGGGTTCGCCATGGCCGAGCTGAGCATGCGCGCGATCGCGGTGCGGGACCGTGACGCGGACCCCGCCCTGACGGACATGCCGTACCCCCACGCCGCGGAGAACGACGTCGTCGTGCGGGTGCACGCCGCGGGCTTCACGCCGGGAGAGCTCGACTGGCCGGCCACGTGGTCCGACCGCGCCGGTCGCGACCGGACCCCCAGCATCCCCGGACACGAGCTGTCCGGCACCGTGGTCGAGCTCGGCTACGGGACCACCGGCCTCACCGTGGGCCAGCGCGTCTTCGGGCTGACCGATTGGGCCCGCGACGGAACGCTGGCCGAGTACACCGCGGTGGAGGCCGCAATCTCGCCCCTCTCGCGGCCGACATCGACCACACCGTGGCCGCCGCGTTGCCCATCTCCGGGCTGACCGCGTGGCAGGGCGCTGTTCGACCACGCCCACCTCACGACCGGTCGGACCGTCCTCGTCCACGGCGCCGCGGGCGACGCCTGTTCCACGGTGGACCAACGGACCCGTGACGCTACCCGGTGACGCCCTCCTCGCCGATGAACGTGCGGAAATCCCGAGCCGGGCGGCCGGTTACCCGGGCCACCGTGTCGGTGAGCCGGTCTTCTCCCCCCGCGGCGATGCCGACGTCCAGCGCGGCGAGGATCGCGGCGAACTGGGGCGGATAGGCCGCGAGCCGCTCCAGCAGCTCCGGCACGTCGACCGCGCGGTGCCTCACGGGCCTGCCGGTGACGTCGGTGATGATCGCCGCCGCGTCCGCGTAGCTGAGTGCCTGCGGGCCGGTGATCAGGTGGTCGGTGTTGTGCGGCCGCTCGTCGGTCAGCGCGCGCACAGCGACCGCGGCGACGTCCTCGGCGTCGACGAAGCCGACCCGCCCCGACCCGGTCGCGGTGACGATCTCACCCGCCCGGACACCGTGCGCCACCGGATGATCGCCGGTGAAGTTGTTCATGAACCAGCTGGGCCTCAGCACGGTCCACTCTGGACTCATCGCGCGTACCAGGCGCGGCAGGGCGCCCAGGCCGGGAGTGTGGTCGGTGACGGCCGACGAGCTGAGCAGCACGATCCGGCGGACGCCCGACTCGACCGCCTCGTGCAGCAGCGGCTCGACCAGCGGGAGGGGGTCAGCCACCCCGATCGGTGCGATCAGGTAGACCGCGCGGACCCCTTTCAGCACCGGACGATGCGTGTCGGTGTCGGCCCACTCGAAGCGGATGTGGCCAGGAACGCGGGGGGTGCGGGTGGCCGCCCGGACGGGTACGCCGCGCTCGGCCAGTCCGGCCGCGACCCGTGACCCCGTGGTGCCGGTGGCCCCGATGACCAGGACGTCACGCATCGCCGCGCCGGGTGAAGTCGGTGTCGGCGGTCAGGCCCAGTGGGGACCAGTAGTCGCGGTAACCGGCGATCTGCCCGTCCCGCACGGTGATCACGCTGATGTAGCGGCTCTGGTAGGGCTGTCCGGTGCGCACCAGCACACCCTCCACCTGGAGCTCGACGATGATCACCTCGGGATCGGTGGTCGTGTGCACGGTCTGCTCGGTGACGTCCTTGATGTCGTAGACCTCGGTGTAGCCGCGCAGGTACTCGCGCACGGCCTCGCGGCCGTCCAGGCGGGTGGGCCAGCCGGGCGGGGCGAACGGGAACTCCATCGTGCCGTCGCTGGCCCACAGGTCGGCGAAACCGGACATGTCCTTGGACAGCAACAGGTCCAACGCCGTCGCAAGCAGTTCGCGTGGTGTCATCTGCGGTGTTCTCCGGAATGGTCGGGACGGTATCGTCCCGACCAGCCTACGACGGACGATACCGTTCCGTCCATTCGCTAGACTGGCGTGCGTGACCCGTCGTGAACCCTCCGGCGCCGCCGTGCTGCAACCCGGCGTCACCGCCGCCATCACCGACGCCGTCATGGCCGAGCTGGTCGAGCGAGGCTACGCGCGGCTGTCCATGGACGGCGTGGCCAAGCGCGCGGGCGTTGGCAAGAGCGCCCTGTACCGCCGGTGGCGCACCAAGCAGGAGATGGTGCTGGCCGCGCTTGCCGAGATCAGCGTGCCGATGGCGGACGTGGCGGACACCGGCACGCTGCGCGGTGACCTCCGCGCGTCGGCGTCCGCCATCGCCGCGTGGCTGACCGAGCCACCGTTCTCCCGGATCATCCCCGACCTGGTGGCCGAGGCCACCCGCATGCCAGAACTCGCCAGGGCCATCGCGACCACCATCGGCGAACCCCGACGAGCGCTAGCCAGGACGAAGCTGGAACGCGCGATGGCTCGCGGTGAACTGCCCGCCGACACCGACCTGGAGATGGCCCAGGACCTCGTGGCCGCGTTGGTCTACTGGCGGATGGTGGTGCGCCAGGCGCCGGTCGAACCGGACTACCTCGACCGGGTCACCGACACCGCGCTGCGCGCCCTGCGCGCGACACCCGAATGAACGAACCTGCGGCGGGCCACACGACATCAAGGTCCAGATCGCGGTAGCGCGACGCCCGTTTGCAGTGCCCCTTTCTCCAGCCAGTCCGAACGCGAGGGGGGACCAGCCGCGGTTCGAACGACCCCCATCCGGTCCAGTGGGACCGCAAGCGGAACATCGCCGACCTCGCTGGCGAGGGTCTTCGGGCTGGTGCCGTTGCGCGAGTTCGCGCTGCCCCGCCCCGCTGGATCACCCTTCTCATAGCCCAGCTCAGCCGGCAATCCACGTTCCAGCACCGCTTTGACCGGCTCCGCCTTGCCATTCAGTTCATGATCGAACACTTGAGCCCCGTTGCCGCGCCGGTGACGGGCTGAGTCGGTCTTGACGGGTCAGCGCACCAGGCGGAAGAAGCTGCGCAGTTCGTCGACGAACAGGTGCGGCTGTTCGAACGCGGCGAAGTGGCCGCCTCGGTCGGGTTCGCCCCAGTGGCGGATGTCGGTGTAGCGGTTGGCCGCCCAGCGGCGGGAGGAGCGGGGCATCTCCTTGGGGAGATCGAGCAGCCGGTCGGCACGGGCGCGGTGTCCTGGGTCGCCTTGCTGAACCACTCGCCGACCTCGCGGAAGCTTTCCAGTAGAGCCGTGCCGAGGAGGTCGCGGTGCGGGTGAGCCAGTAGAGGGTGATGTCGTCGAGCATCTCGTCGCGGGTCAAGACGGTCTCGAGGACCACGAAGAACACCGTCCTGGACGGTGAGTTCCCCACCCTCTTCCTCGCCAGCTCCCGGCACCACCTGTTGATGGCCGAACAGACAAGCCTGCGCAACAACGAGTACGCCGAGATGGTCAGCCTCGTCGCCACCGGTGACGCCACACCCGTCAACGTGGGCTTCTACGAGTCGAACAGCTATATGCCGGCCGCCGCGCTGTCCGGTAGGGATCCGTCGGGCGACCGCTTCGCGTTCGCCGCCCGCAACAACCCGGGTATGTGCGCGACCGCGTTCCCGGTCTACGTCGTCACACCGGACGGCACGGCGACGGAGACGGACATGTCCGCGGCGGTGCCGCCCGGCTTCGTCGCGAACAATACCAACGGCGTCGACGTCCAGGACCTGTGGTGGAGCGAGGACGGTGTCCTCCATGCCACGATCGAATCGTGGACCTGTGACGAGTCCAAACGAGACGAACAGAGCAAGAAGACCGTCCACGGTCCCGCGAGCCTGTGGAAGCTGACCGGGAACAGCTGGGCGCAGGAAAACACGAAGCAGGCCACCGTGGCGCGCAGACTGTCCGGGAAAAGCGTGATCACCCTGCGAATCCCCGAGTGCATAGGGGAAGTCCCACAGCACGCGGACGCGACCTACTGCAACACCGGCTCCCTGGACCTGACCGAAGACGACAGGACGACCCACGTGGCCGACGGGGTCCTGGCCGTCCACACCGCGCCCGCGACGACCGACGCGCAGGTCCCCGCCGGCACACCAACCGTCGACACGAACCGCCTGATGACGGCGCCGGTGCCCAGCTTGTGCGATCACCCGGGCGGCAACCTCGTCGACGGCGAGGTGCCGGGCATCCCGGAGTCGGACGGGTTCGTCGCACTCGCGGTCACGATGGAACCGGAGTCGGCCGCCGACGTAGTGGCGACCGCGGACCTGACCGGCGACGGCGAACCCGACACCGTCGCGGTGTTCGCCTGCTCGTGGGGTGGCGTGAGCTGGCCGCACAACCTGGTCCTGTGGGACCACGACCTGAATGTCCAGGGCGCCATCGACCTTGGCGACGTGACCCCCGCCGAACACGCGGACGTGCAGTACATCCGCACGGAGTCAGGCACCGTCGTCGCACGCTGGCGCTCCTACGAAGGCGCGGGCTACTGCGAGAAAGCCTGGACCGCGCACCTCACCTGGAACGGCACCGCCCTGGAACTCGCCGACCTGACTCAGGTCGGCGCCACGGGACCCGGTTGCTGACCTCGACGCCCGCACCCTGAACCGCCAGTGGCGAGTTCGGCGCGTGCTCGTCGAGCGCCGCCCCCGACGTGGGGGCCGCTCACCTGGCCGGGCCTACCCGCGTGGCGCAGCGCGATGAATTCTCCCCCGGGCTCAGCCGGATGGCAGGGCTTCGTCTGTGGCTGCGTGTGGAGGTCACGACCGGGAGTTGGTGTCGTGTCAGGCGTACGGTTGCCAGGTCAGGGCGCCGGCTCTGATATCGCGGGACACCGCGCGCACCCAGGCCAGTTCCGCGGAGGTGGTGGTCTGGAGGTACTCGTGCTCGAGCAGGTGCAGTCGAGGGACTCCGTGCTCGCGTGAGGCGGTGAGCACTGCCTCGGTCTCGGTGAGCCGTCGTTGTAGCGCTTGTGCCCGCAGTTCTAGCTGTGCGCGCGTCCTGGGGGTTGAGCAGGTGTAGGAAGGACACCACAGCGGGGAACAGGGGGAATTCCTGTGCTGGGGTGGCCATGTTCTCACGCAGGCCCTCCAGCAGGAGCTGCCGACCGTGGGTCGTGACCTCGTAGACGGTGCGTTCGGGGTGGCGCGTATCGCGTTCGACGGCACGGACGCGGATTAACTCGTCGCCGGTCAGCCGTTCGATGGAGGCTTGGAGGCTGGATCGGTTGCGTACGTTGACGACGATGCCGACGCCGCGTTCCTTCATCAGTTGTTGCATCCGGTAGGCGTGCATCGGCTCCTCGGTCAGCAGCGCCAGAACCGCGATCGCGACGGGAGACAGGTGTCCGCGAGTTGCCATAGTACGGACTATGAACTCTGAGCGGCGACCGTGGAACGCGAATGAGGGAGGCCCTATGTCATCCATTGCGCAGCAGCCGTGGGGGTCAGGGCAGGCGGCTTGCTGTCGAGCTTGCTGGAGATCGCTCTTTCCGTCGGCGGCTACTACCTCCTGCGCGCCTTCGACGTCGGCGTCTTCTGGGCGCTCATGGCACCGGCCATGGCCGTCGCTGTCGTTGCGGTGGTGGTCACCGTCCGGCGTCGACGGATCGACTTGGTCGGTCTGCTGGTGCTCTGCGAGATCGCCGCGACGATCGCGCTCTCACTGGCGACGCAAAGTCCTCGCATAGCCGCACTTCGAGAGGCGGCATACGTCCTCATCGCCGGCGTCTTCTGTCTCGTCACACTCCTCTACCGGGCGCCACTCGCGCACGCGAGCGCGATGTCCCTCGCGACCTTCGGGGACCCGAAACGGGAGCAGGCCTTCGAGCGCGCTTGGCGGGAGGTGCCCGCATACCGCCGGTGGCAGCGACTGCTCACTGCCTCGCTCGGTCTGATCATGGTCGTCACGGGCCTCATCAAGGCATACCTCCTCCTTTCGGCTCCGGACAACGATGTTGCTCACGCACGCCGTCGACGTGAGCAACATCGTCACCTTCGTCATGATCGGGACGCTGGTCGCCGTGAGCGCGATACTCATCCAGCGGCCACGAAAGATCGTCGAGCGGCTGCTCGAACCGACATGACCGACCCCGTTGGGGGTCTGTGTCGTGATCCCTCTTCTGGCCCGAAGCGACCGGCTGTCCCAAGTCGATCAAGCGGTAGGCAGTGGGATTGCCGTGGCGGGTTCGCTTCACAGGTACGTGAGTGCCTCGCGGACCGTGAGGCGGGATGCGCGACGGGCTGGGGCCAGGGTCGCGAGGAGTGCGCCGGCGAGGAGCGCGGCGGGCCAGATCGCGTTGGCGGGCCACGATATCCGCATGGGCAGTGGGTCGCCGGCGATCATGTTGCCGATCATGCGGTTGAGGGCCGTCGCGATCGCCATGGCCAGGGGGATGGCGAGGAGGCAGCTTGCCAGTGCGGTGAAGAGACCTTCGGCCGCGACGGTTCGGCGGACCGTGGACGGGGACGCACCGATCGCGTGCATGATGCCGAACTCGCGGATGCGTTCCAGGACGCTGGTGCTCATCGTCGACGCCATGCCGATGTAGCCGACGATCGCTATGCCGATCGCGATCATGAGCAGTGTCCAGCCCGCGGCGTACACGTGGCCGTCGATCACGCCGGCGAGGCGGCCGGCTGGCATGGCGACCTGGACGGCGACGCCCGCTTTGACGAGTGCCGTGCGTGCCGCTTCGGCGATCGCCGACTGGCTTGCCGCGGAGTGGTCGGCGCCGGTGATCTCCACGCGGTTCGCGTGTCCTTCGTGGCCGGTGGCGGCCGCGAAGCCTTCCGTGGTCACGAAAGCGCTGGGGCCGGCGAACGTCTGCCTGACGAGACCGGCTACCTGCCAGGTGGTCCGGCGCCCGTCCACGGTGAGTGTGACGGTGTCGCCCAACTTCGCGTCCGGCAGCAGGCCGCCTGCTGTGCCGCGGTTGAGCACGATGGCGTCGGTGTCGCCGGGGCGGAGCCACCGGCCCGTCTCCAGCGGTGGGTCGACCATCTTGGTGTTCGCCGGCACGGCGGCCAGGAACCGGGAGCCGTGTCCCTGGTCGGGGTAGGTGCCGGTCACCTCGACCTGACTGGCGTCGCGGGCCACCGTCATGGACACCATGGACCATGTCTCGACACCGGCCACTCCGGGCAGCGTGGTGACGGCGTCCTTGATCTCTTTCGTGTCGCCGAATCCGGCGAGGTCGATCTCGGCGTCCCAGGTCTGCTGGGCGGCCGCCTGGGCCTGGAACGCGTACAGCCCGGTCAACGTGTTCGCGCCGCCCAGGAACAGCGCGCCGGCTGCGGTCAGCAGACCGACCAGCAACACGAAGCGGGCCCGGCGCCGGAACATGTTGCGCAGCCCCATGAGCAGTGCGCGGTCGAGCCCTCGGATGCGGCTGACCCAGTTGGGGGTGCGGACTTCCCCGGTGCTGGCGCCGTGGTGGTCGATGGCTTCGCGGACGGTGGTGCGGCTGGCGCGGGTGATCGGGATCAGCGCCAGGAGCGGCGCGAGGAACAGGCCGAGGACTCCCACCGCGGCGTAGGTCCACCACGGGACGGTGAGGCTGGTCGGGTCCATGTCCTGCATCGTGAGCAACATCCGGGCCAGCAGCCGTCCGAGCAGGAACCCCGGTACCACCGCGACCACGGTCGCCCCCGTGGCGACGACGAACACCATGGTCAGGTACTGCCGCCGGATCACGTGGGCGCGGGCGCCGATCGCCTTCATGATGCCGATCTGCGGTATCTGCTGGCTGATCAGACGGTTGAGCATCGTGGCCACCAGCAATGTGCTGAGCAGCAACAGCGTGCCGCCGAAGACGAACAGGATGCGCAGGATCAGGTCGACCCACTGCCGGTGTGGGTGCCGGCCGGGTTCCGGCACCTGGACCTCCGTCACCGGCGTCCCCTTCACCGAGGACAGCCAGGTCGCGAGGTCACGTCCGATGGTGGCGACGCGCTCCCTGCTCGTGGTGTCTGTCGTGGCCACTTTGAGTTGGTTCAGTGTGGTCGGCTCGCCCAGTGTGGGCAGGGATGCGGTGGAGACGTACCCGTAGCCCTTCTGTTCCTGGCGGGCTTCGGCGAGGCTCGGGTCGTGCACGACACCGGTGATGCTGAGCGTGACCGGCCGGCCATCGGGTGTCTTCACGGTCAGCGGATCACCGACCTCGAGATCGAGGAACTTCAGCGCCGCACGCTCGATCAGGATGCCGTCGGGCGGGGGTGGCCACGTCCCGCGGTCCAGCTCGAACTTCGCCAGCCGCATCGGGTCGTCCGGTGCGGCCACGAACACCTGCAGCGGCTTGTCCGACCACTGCCCGCCGTTCGGCCGGAACTGCGCGGTGAACTGGGTGCGCATGGTCGCGGCCGCGACTCCCGGCCGTTTTTCAATGGCGGCACTCAGCTCGGCGGCGCGGTCTGGGCTGACTCCCTTGTCCAGCAGGAGAGTCGCCGATGCCGGGTGGTTGCTGAGGTAGCCGCGGTCGAACTCCCGGCCGGTGATCGTGCCGGCGTACAGGGTCGCGCCGAAGACGGTCAGGCTGACGCCGACCGCCACCCCCATGAGGACGATCCGGCCCCTGATCGCCGCGAGGTCCCGGACCAGCTTGCGCGGCAGCGTTCCGGTCATGGGGCCACCACCTGGCGGCCGTCGGCCAGCAGCACCTGGCGGCCGGCGAAGTCCTGGACCTCCTGCTCGTGGGTCACGAGGACGACCGTGCGTCCGTCGGCGTTCAGCTCGGCGAACAGCTTCAGCACGGCCGCGGCGGTCGCCGAGTCCAGGTTCCCGGTCGGTTCGTCGCCGAGGAGAATCGGCGGGTCGTTGGCCAGCGCCCGCGCGATCGCGGCACGCTGCTGCTGGCCGCCGGACAACGTCGCGGGCAGCTTGTTCGCCTGGTCCTCGATTCCGACGCGGGACAGCAGTTCCCACGCCCGGTCCCGGCGCCGCGACTTCGGCACCGCGGCGACGAAGTCCATGGCCAGCACGACGTTCTCCGCGACGGTCAGGGTCGGCAGGAGCTGGAAGAACTGGAACACCAGGCCCACTGTCCGGCCACGCCACTCCGCGAGCGCCGACTCCGGCAGTGCCCCCAGTTCGGTGTCGCGCACCGTGATCTGTCCGCTGGTGGGCCGGTCGATGCCGGCGAGCAGGTTCAGCAGGGTGGTCTTGCCGCTGCCGGACCTCCCCACCACGGCGACGAACTCGCCTTCGGCGATGTCGAGGTCCAGGTGGTCGATGGCCGCGGTGGCCGACAGGTCGTAGGTCTTGACCACGTCGCGCAACCGGATGATGGGCGTCATGGGCGACCACGATGCTCGGGAAAGGTCTCGTCGTCGTCGCCGTGGCGCTGACTCGTCGACGTACCGCGGCCGTTGTACGCGCCCGCGCGACGATGCCACGAGAGGATGACGTGCCGGGCGCGGGCCACGTCTACCGTGGGCGCGTGACACAGCTGCGCCTTCGCGCGGTGGACGTGACGGTCGCCGTGATCCTGTTCGCGGTCGCCCTCGTCACCGCGAGCCATGGGTTCCACAGCGGGCTGACCGTCTGGGCCGCACTTCTCGCCGCGATCGCGTGCGGGTCGACCGCATGGCGCAGGCGAGAACCGACCACCGTGTTCGTGATCACGACCGTGGCTGCGGAGGGATACCTCGCGGTGACCCAGTCGGAGGCGGGACTGCTCGTGCTCGCGGCGCCGATGCTCGTGCTGTACACGCTCGCCGAGACCGCGGGCCGGTCGCGAGCGGTGATCCTTGGCGGGCTGGCATTCCTGGTGATGTTGGCGGTGCACACGACGTTTCGGCCGGTGTGGGCCGGGCCGCAGAACATCGCGGTGATCGCGCTCGGCGGGCTGGCGGTCGCCGCCGGAGAGGCCGCGCGCCACCGCCGCGCCTACGTCCGCGAGGTCGAGGAGCGGGCCCGGCAGGCCGAGCGCGGCGCCGAGCAGGAGGCCGAGCGACGCGTGACGGAGGAGCGGTTGCGCATCGCCCGTGAGCTGCATGACGTCCTCGGCCACCACCTCGCGTTGATCAACGTGCACGCCGGCGCCGCGGCGGAGGTGCTCGACGATCACCCGGCCGAGGCGAAGAAGTCCCTGGCGCACATCAAACAGGCCGGCCGTACCGCGCTCACCGAGCTCAAGGACGTCGTCGTGCTGCTGCGCGGCCCGGACGACCGGGCCACACCGACCGAACCGGCCGGCGGCCTCGCCGCGCTCGACGAGCTCGTCGTGTCCTTCACCGGGTCGGGACTGCGTGTCGAGACCGACGTCGCCGGTGTGGCCAGGCCGCTGCCCACCGCGGTGGACGTGACCGTCTACCGGGTGATCCAGGAGTCACTGACCAACGTGGCCAGACACGCGGGCGACACCACCGCCACGATCCGGCTGCGCTACGACCCCGACCAGTTGTCGGTCATCGTCGAGGACGAGGGCAACGGCGGTTCCCACGCGGCCGGCCACGGCATCGCCGGCATGCGTGAGCGCGTCACCGCTGTCGGCGGCACGCTGCGAGCGGGACCGAGACCGACGGGCGGCTTCCGCGTCAGCGCCCGGGTTCCCCTTGGCGTGTCGCGATGACCATCCGCGTCCTGCTCGCCGACGACCAGGCGCTGCTGCGCGCGGGCCTGAGAATGATCGTGGACGCCACACCCGATCTCGAGGTCGTCGGGGAGGCGGCCACGGGCCAGGAGGCCGTGCGGCTGGCCGCGAACGCGGACGTCGTGCTGATGGACATCCGCATGCCCGACCTCGACGGGCTGGCCGCGACCCGCATGATCACCTCGGACAGCGCGCTGGCCGCCACCCGCGTGCTCATCCTGACCACGTTCGAGATCGACGAGTACGTCTTCCAGGCCCTGCGCGCCGGTGCCAGCGGCTTCCTCGGCAAGAGCGCCGACCCCGACGAGGTACGCGCCGCGATCCGAACGATCGCCGCGGGGGACGCCCTGCTGTCTGCGGCGGCGACCAGAAGCCTGATCGCACAGTTCCTCGCCGCACCCGAACACACGAGCGCGTCCAGCGCGGAACGACTCGCGGTGCTGACCGACCGCGAGCGCGAGGTCCTCGCACTGGTGGCCGAGGGGATGTCCAACGAGGAGATCGCCCAACACCTCGTCGTCAGCCCGTCGACGGCGAAGACCCATGTGAACCGGGCCATGGCCAAGCTCGGCGCCCGCGACCGCGCGCAACTCGTCGTGATCGCCTACCAGAGCGGGCTGGTCACCCTGCGGTGAATCACGTGACGGCGCGGAAGATGCCCCGTATCGCCGAGACTTTTTTTGTCGACGCGATACCAACAATCCGATACTCGCTTCCATCGTTGTCAGTCATCGGGGTAATGTCCGTCTCTTCGCTTGTGGGCGGAGTCCCGGTAGGACTGTCGATGGACGAGTTCGACAAGGCATTGCGCCGACTGGTGGTTGCCTACCCCAAGGACAACCTTCTGGATGGGGCCGGCGGACATGCTTGAGTTCATCGGCGACCCGTCGTGGGTGTTCGAGTTGGTCTCGACCGACGGCCGAGTGCGCGGGCGGGCGTTGGCCAGGCACCAGTCGCTGATCAAAGCCGCTTTAGAGGCGAACCACTGGATGAATCGGGTGTGGGCGCAAGCTGGCACACCCGCGCCGGAGGAGCCGCATCTGGCCGCCGAGATGGAGCAGGCGCGCGCCGCTCATCGGCACTACATGGGGCAGACCATCCTCGGGCTGCTCAGTGGATTCTGGGACAGGAACCCCCAGATCCGCGAGCAGCACGCACAGTTCGCGCTGCTCTACCTCACCTGGGAAAGACGCCACCCGGCGGACTGGCGCGCGCAGGCGTCGAACGCCTGGTCACCCTGGGCGCGCAAGGAGGATCTACTGCTCGGGATGGCCAAGGATGGCATCCCGGCAGCCGTCCGGCCGCAGATGTCCGACCTCATCATCGATCTCGTGCAGCACCCATACCGCTGCAAGGACTGGCTGTACGCCCCACTCACCCGCCAACTTCGAAACGAAGAGTTCAATTGGCGCTTGCGGAACCTCCTCGCCGCCACCGACCCGATGGTGCGGTTACGCGTCGAGTTCCTGCTGTGTGTCGCCGACAATCCGACTCTCAAGATCAAGCGGCAGACCTTCGCGCACTGGCTCGCCAACGACAGAACGATCCCCGTTCGGGAAGCGACCAGTCCAGGACCTGCTTCCTGGATGCAGTGGTCGGGGCGGGGTCGACCTTGACGCTGGGTCAACCCTCCATCCTTCTGGCGGGGGCCTCGTTGCCGAACGACTGCGGTGGCTCCACGAAGGAGGCGGACGATGACGACACTCATCGAGAAGATCGTCGGCGACAAGCGTCGGTGGCGGGCGTACAGGGCGCGCGTCAAAGCGCTTCCCGCTGGCTATCGCACGACGGGCAAGGCACTGGAGCGGTACTTGACGTACTTCGGGATGATCACGAAGGGGACATCCCGAAGTAGGTCCTGCTGTCGACGCTCGAGGACCTGGCCGAACTGTTCGAGCAGGCCGCGGCACGGGACGCCCCGATCCGCACGATCGCCGGAGAGGATCTGGTGGAGTTCGTCGCGACCTTCTTCCGGAACTACTGCGACGGTCAGTGGTCCAGCAAACAGCGCGTGGGAACCGGCCGACGATGACCTTTACCAGCATTGATCAGCTCGGCTTCGGTGGCGTAGCTGCGTTCCGAATTTCGGTGGACTGCTCGGTCGGCATCTCGGTGTCGGTGTCGAGTTGGCCGCAGTGGCTCGGTCAGCACTGGCGGCCCTTCGAACACGCGGGAGCGTTGGCGCTGGTACAGATGGGCGCCCGGTCCTACAGTCCGGCGTTGGGCCGCCTCCCGTCCGCAGATCCGGTCGAGGGCGGATCAACCAACGACTACGACTACGTCGACGCCGATCCACTCAACCGCACTGACCTCGACGGCTGCTGGTGGAGTTGGTTCAAGAAGATCGGGCATGCCGTCAGAAGGGCAGCCGGCAAGTTCACGGCCGGAGTCAGAGAGCGGCGGCGAACATGGCTGGGCTGGGCCTTACGGGAGCCGCGCGTGGTGTGCACCGGACACAGGTCGTACCTGTGCTGAAACCGGCCGTGCAATACTACGGAACCATAGTGTTCGCGCATGCGTCGTCGCTGGGGTTGCCAGTCGGTACTGGAACTAGGGGTTGCGCGAAGACGGATCCATCTGGACAGGAGACGTTCGTGGGCAAGGTTCGGTGGCTGTGGATTCTGCTGAATTTCTTGACCTTCGTTGTGGTTGCTTTTGTTGGCACCCGATTCATACGTGATGAGCCTTATCGGTCACTTTGGGTGCTGACTTCTGGACTTATCGTGCTAGCAATCTCGTTCTTAGTCGGAAGATCTCGTCGGTGAGAAGAGGAACAGAATCAAGCTGAACTATGGCGGCCAAGCTTTTTGAATGCTGGGCCATCAACCAGCTATCCTAGATCACGCTGAATGAAACGTGACAGCGGGCGATTACCTACCCGACGGCGACACCGCTATTCCACACACACCGGGGCATCGAAACCCTTCTTGACAGGGATTCGCAATGATCAGCAAAAACTGCCCGGGTTGTCTCCGTACCCAGTAATTCACGAACACAACGGGGCATCGCATTCATATCTCCCGGAACGCGCTCATTCTCACGTCTGGCGTACTCCGCGGGATCGCGTCCACCTCGAAATACACTTCTGGTCAAGCTTTCATACACGCCTGCCGGGCAGGCTGCGCGCGCACGCACAACGACACGCGCTGGTCCGGGGGGGCGCTATGAACGACACCACACTCGCTACCGCAGTGCCACATGACACCGATATCGACGACCGACTGCTCGACGCCGGTTCCACCGCGACGCGTCACCTGTGCACGGGGGTGTACGTCGACCGGTCCTTCCGGGACCTGGTCATCCGGAGGATTTACAACGACGCGCGCCACCGGATCGCCCCGTCCTACGGATTCGACCTCGTGCCGGTCGTTCGGCACGCCCGGCGGTCCTGGCTGCTCGAGATCGGGCAACTACTCGCGATGCTGGGCGTCCTCATCACCGGACTGCTGACGAGCGAGCCACTTGCCACGGTGATCGTGGCGTGCGCGGTGTTGTCCTGCCGCCTGTTAACAGGCATAGCACGCGAACTTCCCGACGTGTTCCACGGCCTCGTGCGGACGTTGACCACGCGGCTGGGATTGCCTGTCGGCACTCGCCGGCGCACCGACCCGGATCCCCGGAGCAGGAAGCGGCGCATCAAGGTCATGTTCGTCTGCCTCCTGGCCACGCTGATGGTTCCGCCCGTACTGTCCTACTTCCTCGGCTCGCCCATCACCTCCGCGCTCGTACCGGCCGCCGTGATCGGCTCGGGTCTCATCGTTTGCGCGTTTGTCGCCGGGATTCTGCGACAGGCCCTGCTCATCAGCCTCGTCGGGACAACCCGGCCGCACACGTTGACCCGTCGCGAAGAGATCATCGACGAGCAGCAGAGGCATCCCTGCGTCATCTTCCAGCGGCCACCGCACCGCGAAGGCAGCCTTGATCCGCTGGAACTGCTGAAACAGACGGACAAGCCGTCTCCGTTCGTCGGCAGCGGCAAGCTGGTGAACCACTGGCAACTCGGCAGCCAACTTCTTCGACCGGGCGAGGGATCCATGGAGGAACGTGAGTACATCACTCCGCCGTTCACCGCCCATCAGCTGGTCGAGGCGCTACGGGTCGAGTTGAAGAAGCTCGCCCTTGACACGGGCAGGGAGAGCCTTCCGGGCCTTCGGGTGCGTGACCGGATCTATATCGCTGCCAACGATCTTCCTGCGGACGGCAGCCTCACCCGGAGAGGACTGGGAAAACTCGAGATCCGCGACAGGATCGACGACCATCGTCTCCCCGGCCACCATTTCCTGGAGACCAGCGTGCCGATCGTCGGTGGGGAACTGGTGGCCACCGTACTCATCCAGGTCAGTCTCAAGGGCCGGTCGCTGAGTCTCGACGTTGCCACGTGCGCGCTCACGCGAACGCCGGAGACCTTTCATGTGCCCGACTGGTACGGCGAACACAACTCAGGCGCCCTGCTGCGGTCGGCGGCGCGGCACGTCGCCGCCCTTCCCACCGATGTCATGCGGATATGGCGGTTGCTGGAGATACCGGTCGTGGTCGTTGGCGCCCGGCGAGCGAGACGAGATCACACAACGGTTCCCCGCCGCCGGTCGGTCGGCCCGGATCTGGCGTTACGCGAGGAGATCGCGGACTCGTGGGACAACGCCCAACTCGACAGCACGACCATCTACGACCACATGAAGATCGTTGAGCTGCGAATTCTCAAAGCGACGGAGGATTTCCTACGTAAGCACGAGGTGGACACCTCAGCATTCGAGAAGAAGGCCACCAACATCATCAACAGTGGGGTGCTCAACATGGGCGCCAGCCAGATGACAGTACAGCAGATGGTGGCGGGAATGGGTGCCCAGCTGAACAACAACGCGAACGCGGGCGGGAACGGCGAAGGAGCAGTCGCGTGAACGACAGGATCAACAACCAGGGGATCATGGGCATCGGTAACGGCACGATCAAGGCCGATCAGATGGTCGCCGGATCGCACGCGCGAATCCACAACGCCTACGCCTCACCCCAGTCATCGAATTCAACCACCGCGGAACCCCGTGGCATCGTCGTGATCACGATCAAGCCCGTCGAGATGAGTGCCGTCGTCGACGTGTTCGAACTCACGAAGGAGAAGGGCACGCAAGGCGGTCCGAGTCTCTTCCGGGGAACGGTGGACTCGGCCGACGGCCCGGTCGACCTCTTCGCGGCGCGCACTCTGGAGCAGGGGCAACGCTCGATGATGGCCACACTGACACATCTCCGGCAGCGACTCAACCCCGCCACGTTCGTCGTTCTGGGGATCGGCGGCGCCATCAAACGCGGACTCACCATCGACGACGTGGTCGTCACCACCCGCGTCATCTACTACGACCTGCGCAGGGAAACGGCCGACGGCGTGCGGCACCGCGGTGAGGCGCGAGACGCTCCCGCCGTTATCACGCACGCGCTCAACGACTTCTTCACCGATCACCACGAGCCCGCACACCTCGAGTCGGGCACCGGTCGGTTCCGCGTGCTACACGGTCCTATCGGCTCCGGCGACGCCCTCGTCATGGACGAGGAGAGCTGGATTCGGAAGTTTCTCCTGAACTACAACGAATACACCCTGGCCATCGACATGGAGGCAGCGGGGCTCACCCAGTTCTGTCATGAGACACCGCCACCTCAGCCGGGATGGCTGGTGATACGCGGCATCTCCGATCTCGCCGACCACACGAAAACCCTCGATCACCAACAGTCGGCGGCCCGCAACGCCGCGATCACTCTCCGCCATCTCATTCCGTACCTACCGGCCACCAAGATCAATTGATCGCGGATTATCCGGCCCTGTCCTCGCAGGTGAGAAGGGCAGCAATGGACAATTCCGGGACACAATCATGCCCCTGGCCTCCACCCGACGTGGCTGCGGCTACACTCCCCCTGCTTCGTCGGCCACAACAGAGAGCATTCCCGTTCATTTGTCTAAACCACTGATCTCCCGCCTGATTACCATCACATGCACCACGGTCGTATTCACCGTGTTCGGCGACCTGCATTCTGTCGCGGCCCAGCCGGAGGTTGCCAACCCACACTGGCCGGCTCGTTGTCCTCTGCGGCTCGGACTCGTGATCGACCAGTCGAGTTCGATGGCCCCACGGTTCGACGACGTCCGCACGGCCGCCCGCAACGTTGTGGATTCACTGCGGGACAAGAAGTCCGCAGTCTCGATTATCGGCTTCGGTACGGACGCGGAGGTCATCTCCCAGGACGTTGACGTCTCCGACGACGACGCGCGGCACGAGCTCAAGGACCAGATCGACGCGCTCGACGCGCACGAGGGAGACGCCAGCGCGACGAATTGGGAAGCGGCGTTGATCGCGGCCAGATCGCTTCATCTCCACGTGGTCATCCTGATGACGGACGGACTCCCGAACGTGTACGGGAATCCCGCGCAGGAGGGTTCGGAGGCCGTCACGGCGGCGGCAACGGCGGCCAACCAGCTGAAAAGCGGCGGTACCCGGATTGCCGCTGTGGGAATCGACCTGGCGCCGGGCGGCGAGGGGAACCTGCGAATCATCACCGGACCCGACCGAGGTAACGACTACTTCGTGACGGATACCTCCGGCCTGCTCCACCAACTGTACGTAATAGTCGCGAGGTCGTGCGACGTGCCGATCACAAGGCTGCCGAAGCCGGAACCACCCGACTTCCCCTGGCTCCCTACCATCCTCGGCGCACTGGCCGGCCTGGCACTCCTCACGTTCATCGCCTTCCTGCTCCGCCGACGTGGCGCGGCGGCCGGGCCCCGGGCCCCGGCACGAGCCGGGCGCGGAGTCGTCGCGGACCAGCGCATTGACCACAGCCACCTGACCAAGCAACTGCGCGGCAACAAGAACCCACCCAGCACGAAGGACCAACCATGACTCGTCCGGTACTCGGTATCGACCTCGGAACCACGTACTCGTGCGTCGCCGCTCTCGACGAAAACGGGCGGGTCAGCGTCCTTCCCAACCAGGAGGGCGATCTGACCACGCCTTCCGTCGTGTTCTTCGAGCAGAGCGGAAAGGCGGTTATCGGCAAGTTCGCGAAGAGCGAGCTCAAGACCGAGTCCGAGCGTGTGGTCGACCTCATCAAGCGACACATGGGTGAGGAAGGCTTCACCGTCAGCGTCGGCGGCGAGGAGCGCTATCCGCAACAGATCTCCGCTCTGATCCTGACACAGATCGTCCAGGACGCACTACACGTGCTCAACGTCGAGGTTCCCCAGAGCGGACCGCTCGCCGACGTGGTCATCACGGTGCCGGCCTACTTCGGTGCCGCCGAGCGCCAGGCCACTCGGGACGCCGGCGAGATGGCGAACCTCAATGTGCTCAACATCATCAACGAGCCCACGGCGGCGGCGATCGCCTACGGCCTCATCTCCGCCGGCGAGGACCGGAGTGTGCTGGTATACGACCTCGGCGGAGGCACCTTCGACGTCACGATAATCAACGTGACGGCCAACGAGATCCGCGTCGTCGCGACCGGTGGCGACCACCACCTCGGTGGCGCGGACTGGGACAGCAAGCTCGGCGACCTGATCTGCGACAAGTTCGCCGAACAGCACTCCGAGGATCCGAGGACGGATCTGGACGCGGCCGGAAGCATCGAACTGCTTGCCGAGGAAGCGAAGAAGGCGCTCACCCGGCGGGACGTCTACAGCGGCGCGATCACCGCGCACGGCCGGAGCGCGAAGATCGAGATCTCCCGAAAGGAATTCGAGGAATGCACGGCGGACCTGCTCGGCAGGACACTCGACTTCACCAGGGACGTCCTGGGGCACGCCAAAGATAAGGGCGTCGGCAGTATCGACGAGCTTCTGCTGGTAGGCGGCATGTCGCACTCGCCCGCGGTGAAGCAACGGCTCGGCGAGGAGTTCCCCGACCTTCCGACACCCCAGCTCGCCGATCCCGACCAGATCGTCGCCAAGGGCGCCGCGTTGTTCGCGGCCAGCAGTGTGGCGGAGATCAGCGATTCGACGTCACCGCGTGCTGGCCTGCCCGGCAAGACCTCGTTGCCGAAGATCGTCGACGTCACGTCCAAGGGATACGGGATCGCGACCCTTCGCGACTACCGCAAGTCGAAGGACGAGTTCATGGTCGCCTGGCTGATTCATCCCAACGACGAGATCCCCGCATCCCCTTGCAAGACGTTCTACACCGTAGAGGACAGGCAGCAGGCGGTCGACATCTCCGTGTACGAGTCCACGACGGACGTGTTGAGCGACGAACTCGAAGACAACCTCAAGCTCGTCGAGGGCGAACTGACCGGGTTGCCGCCGAAACAACCGGCCGGTCAACCCATCGAGGTCTCGTTCAACCTCAAGGCCGACGGCATCCTGCGGATCACGGCGGTCGCGAGCAACGGCAAGGAGCTGACGCTGGAGGCCCAGATCAGCGGTCTGGTGCCGGAGGAGGTGAAGCGGGCCCCGCTGCCCGCCATCCAGCGGTGAGCGAGTGGCGCTTCGACAGCGCGCGGTTCGTGGAGGAAGTACTCAAGCCCGTGCAGGACGGCTGGCGTCCGGACGAGGATCTGTTCCGGGTATACCTGCTGCCGGCCGACGTCACCGACGGTCGCACGGTGCGAGCCGCCCTCGCGGAGGTCAAGCGCCAGCTCGGTGGCCAGCAGTACCGGGGCTTCAAGCGCTCCTGTGAGCAGCTGCGCGAGCAGCACGAGTCGGCTACGGCCACACTCACCGACCCGGCGAGGCTGTCCGCCCACCGGCGCGCGGTCATCGAACGCAGGAGCAAGCTCGGCGCGACCCTGCGACAGGACCTGCGGGGCGCACCGGGAATGTCCACCTCGGACATCAGGGCGCGCGCTCGTGGCTCGAGAGGCGCCCTGACACCGACCACGATTCGCGCGGCACTCAAGGAGATCGGGGCGCGTGAGCTCGAGCCGGTGACACTGCCAGACACGCCGGAACCCCGCCAGTGGGCGGGCACTCCCAACCTGCTCGCCCAGTTGCACCACGACTCTCTCTGGTCCTACCTCGCCGCGACGCTCGGCGGCGCCGCACCCACCGCGCGCGACATCGAGCAGCGGCGGGAGCGGCTGCGGGTGTCCCGGGACGCCGGCACCAACGCGGAAACGACGCTCCTGAAGCGGATCCAGCAGTGGCTCGAGGCGGACGAGCTGGTCGCGGCGCTCCGCCACGAGCTGCTGTCCGGACTGGCGGCACATGCGTCGTACGGCTATGCGGAGGTCGCTGCGGCGACGGAGGACGCATCCGAGCGACTGAGGACGCTCGGTCTCCCCGCCGACGCGAGCTCTGTCGCCTACGCGGCCTGGTGCCGGCACCTCGCGAGCGCCACCTCGACGGAACCCGCATGGCACGCCGACTACCGCGCGGCGATCCGGGATCTGCGGCTACGGCAGGCCCTCGCCGTGCTCGACGGGAACCCGGGGCTGACCGACGAGTGGCGCGAACGCCGTGCGGACCTGGCCGCCCAGCTGACCGCGCTCGACGCGGAAATCGCGCGGTGCAAAGCACTCGAGAGCACGGACATCGAGGCCGCGGTAGCCGGGTACCTGAGGATTCGGGAGAGCCTCGCGGAGCGTGAGATAGAGACGGCGATCGAACGCTGCCGCCCGGCAGAACCCGGTTGGGCGACCGCCGCCGCGAACGGCGGCCGGGTCGTCGTGTCTTGGCGACCGAGTACGGCGACCGCCGGCCGCATCGGCTACCGCGTCACGCGTGACGGCGTGGTCGTGTGTGAGGAGACCGGCGGACTGGAGGCGATCGACGAGGATCCGCCCGGCGGGGCGCCACTGACCTACCAGATCCACACGCTTCGTGACGGCAACCTGTCCGCACGGGCGGCACGTACCGAGACCATCATGGTGTTGCGTGAGGTGCTCGAGCTGGACCTCCGCGGCGAGCCGGACGGAATCTCCGGCCGTTGGCGGCTGCCGGCGGGCGGCTCGGGAGCCGAGGTGTCCCGTGACGGCCGGCCGTTGCGGGATGTGCGGTCATCGACCTTCGTCGACCGGGACGTCCGGGCCGGCCGGTCCTACGACTACGTGGTGCGGGTGACCTACCGCCTCGCCGACGGCACGACGGCCAGAAGTGACGGCGTGCACGCGTCCGCTCGGTGCCAGGAGATTCCTCGACCGGTCACCGACCTCGCCGCGGAGCTCGACGGCGACGAGGTGACCGCGCGTTGGACTCCTCCGCCAAGCGGCGACGTTGAGGTGTTGGTACTCGGACCGGGCGCGGATCCACCCGACCAGGAGGTGGTCGGTGTGAAGAAGGCGCTGTCATACGGCAGCGTGTTGAGGGCGGTCGGTCCCGCTGGCGCGGGACGCCTGCGTGGCCGGCTGGAGGCGGGGAACAAGCGGCAGAACCTCGTGCCGGTGACCGTGCTCGGTGAGCTCGCCGCGATCGGTCCACCGTGCGCTGTGGACGTTCGACACGGCTCGGTCCGGTCGCTTCGGCTCAGCAGACGAGGCACGACCGTGCAGCTCACCTGGGAATGGCCGCCGGCCGCTACGACGGCCAGGGTCGTGTGGCGGACGTCGGTGAAACCCGCCGGCCCGACGGACCCCGACGCGTCCGCGCTCGACGTCACCAGGGTGACCTATGACAGCAGCGGCGTGTCACTCCCGGTGCCCGCCGGCGACCATTGGTTCGGTGTCTGCACGGTGCTGTCGGACGGCGCGACACGCAGCTTCGGACCCCTCGTGTGGAAACGCGAGACAACGTCGGCAAACGTCAACTACGCGATCGAGCGGTCCCGCTTCTGGCGGCCGAGCCGCCGGGTTCTCGTGGTGCGGAGCCAGCCGGGTCGCGAGCTGCCGGCGATCGTCCTGACGGCGAAGACAAGCGTCCGTCCACTCGACGCGGACGACGGCGAGCAGTTGCTGTGCGTCAACGCCGGCGCGACGTCGGTCCGTGAGGAGTTCACCGTGCCGGCCACCCTTCGGCGTCCGGTGTACCTGCGGGCGTTCTCCCGCGACGAACGTGCTGTCCTGGTCCCGTCCCGGCCGGACCAGCTCGTACTGACATGACCACCGACAACGCGTGCCGAGGACGAGCGTGGCCACGACGAAATGCCCGTACTGCTGGACCAGTCACCGGCGTAACGAACTGCACATGCGGTGTGGTGAGACCTGCGACCACCGTGGCAGTACCTTTCCCGAACGCGGGCTCAAGAACGGCCGCTGCCCCCACGGCAAGTTGCCGCAGAGCAGGCGGGTGTGCCCGAACTGCGGCCGGGACCAGATGCGGGAGTACGTCGACGGCGGTGGCCGCAACATCGCCGTGATCGGGTCCTCCGACTCCGGCAAGAGCACCTGGGTCGGCGTGCTGGTGCACGAGTTCCAGCGCGGGCAGGTGAGTGAGCGGTTCGCAGGCATGTCTCTCGACCTGCTCGGCGAGGCGTCCCGCGTCCGCTATCACCGTGACTTCGACATCCCCCTGTTCGAGGAGCGCCGGCCGCTGCGGCAGACCGCGTCGGCGCGGGTGAAGGCGCCGGAACCGCTGATGTTCAGCCTGCGGTTCCGTAGCACGGGCCTGTTCGGCGCGACCCGCGTCGCGCCGGTCGTGACCGTCTTCTACGACACGGCCGGCGAGGACGTGGCCCGCGCGGACGCGATGGACCAGTTGATCAGCTATCTCGACGCGGCGGAAGGCATCATCCTGCTGCTGGATCCCTTGCAGATGGCCAAGGTTCGCGAACGCGTCGGGACGAACGGGGCGAAGTCCGGCTACACCGAACAGCTCCACGTGCTCAACCGTCTGAGTGAGCTGCTGCGGGAACGCAGTGGTCGCCCGGTCGACAAGCGGCTGCGGACTCCGCTCGCGATCGCCCTCACCAAGTTCGACCTGCTGTCGGACATGTTCAACGCGGAGTCCCCACTGCACCAGCCGTCCCGGCACGTCGGTCTCTACGACGAGGCCGACGGGCTCGACGTGCACGAGGAGGTGCGCGCGTGGCTCAACCAGTGGTACGACCCGGCGTTCGATCGCAGCATCGCCAACGCGTTCGAGATCTACCGGTACTTCGGCATGTCCGCGCTGGGCGCTCCACCCGTCGACGGGAACCACCTCGCCCCGCAGGGCGTGCACCCCTACCGCATCGAAGATCCCATGTTGTGGCTGCTCGCCCGGTTCGGCGCGATCAAGATGACGAAAGGCAAGCGATGACCATGCACCAGCTGTACTACACCTCGTGTGAGGACGGGCTGGAGGGCATCCAGGGCTTCCAGATCAGCGCCATGACTCGTGGCGCACCCAAACCGCTGGTGGAGCTGGCGGTGCGGGCCAGTGCCTATGAGGCCGGGTCCGGCCTCGCGACGCAGGACAGTGGCACCGATCTCGGCGCGTTCCCGGTGGCTTTCGGCTACGTCCCGTCGGGTCCGGCCGCGACGTTGTTCCAGAGCCGCTACACGGGGTCGGACTTCACCGGCAGGACAGGCAACTACTTCGCCCACGCCCTGTTGCTCGAGGACGCCGACCGCGAGCTCGGGAACAGGCTGCCCATCGACATGTGGCGCAGCCCGACCTGGGTCCACGCCCGGTCGAACGGCACGGACCTGCCCGCGCTCGACGCCATCGCACCCGGTGACACCACGAGTCCACCGATGGTTCGCCAGTTCCTGTCCGAGCATGGGACCGGCCGGCTGGCACTGATGATCAGCGCCGTCCAGCGGGTGCTCGCCGAAGGCCGGGGCCGGGTCGTTCTCGTCGTGCCAAACGACCAGACAGCCGCGTTGTGGCTCGCCGCGCTGTGCCGTTCCTTTCCTCGTCACCTGGGACTCGGCATCTCGTTCCTCACCTACACCTCGCGACCGGAGGATGCCGGCGTACTCGTCAGCTGCACGACGCCGGACGTCTACCTACCCACGTACGGGGACTTCACGGTCGTCGACATGACCACCGACTCGCCGGTCGACGACCCGACCCGGTACGCCGCGCTGCTGGGCCGGCTCTGGGCTGACGGCACGGTGGCGTCGGCGACGCTGACAGCGAACCAGGCCTCTCCTCCGCTCACCGCCGGGGAGCTCGACGCGTTCGCCGTGCTCGTCGAGTGCGCGGAGAGGGCGGCCTCGCCGGCACCCGGGTCGCTGTTGCTGGACGCGGTGGAGCTGGCCGTGCGACGCGCGCCCGGCGTACTCGACGACTCCGGGTGGGACCAGCTCGCCGGCCTGCTCAGGAATGCCGGCGGGTTGGTCGACCTGGCCCGATGGTCCGGCCTCGTCCAGGAAGCGACGCGTCGGGGGGAACCCGTTCCCGCCGACCTGCTGAGTGCCTACTACGTCGCGGCACTCGGCGCGCCGGAGAGGCTCTGGCTGCCGCCGCTGGACGGCCCGCGGCTCGAGCACGTCGCGACGTACTCGGTGCTGCCCGTCCTGACCGGCACGGGATCGAACGTACTACTCGACCGACTCGCCGAACACCCGAGCCTCTGCGACGCGACGGCACGCGCCCTGGAACAGCGCCTGACCGATCCTGACGCACTCGTTTCACTCGTCACGACCATGGCACCGCGAGCGGCCACCCTGCTCCGGCAACGGCAACCCGGTGGACGGGTCACGACGCTGCTCGATCTGGTGCTGGCGCGTGCCGGCCAGGCGGACCGGGTCGCGGTGCTGCTCGGGGTTGCCCATGGCGGCGAGTTGGACTGGTCACGGTTCGGCACGCTGCTGTGGCCGGACGAACCGTCCACTCAGGAGGCCGAACGTGCGCTGCGGACGTTGCCCATCGAGGTGCTGACCCACACCGGGCTCCTCACCCGGATCGCGGACCTGGTTCTTCGCCGGTCCGACCAGGACGAGCTCGGAGCCGAGCACACCCGCCTGGTCGACGCGCTGCTCGACCGGCGAGTCGCGAACGCGCTTTCCCCGAAGGACCTCGACATGCTCAGGGCGGCGAAGCTCGCCGGCCACTTCCGCCAGGCCGCACCAAAACACGACTCCGCCGACATGGTCGGCGACAGTCTGGAGCTGTACCGCTCGTTACCGCCAGAGGTGGGCGGCCGGCTGCTCGGCAGCCTTGCGATGTTCATCCTCCGGGGGGATGTGCCGAGGCACCGTGAGTTGCTCGACATGTCGCTTCGTGACTGCGGCAGTCCCTTCCTCGGCGCCTACGCCGGGAAGGCGATCGACAAGCTCGACAAGGCATCGGCGAGCCATGTGGCCGCCACGATCGTCCTGTGGTGGAGCATCGCCGACCGACGAGCCCGACGGCTGCTCATCGACGAGACTCTCGCCACCGCTCTCAGCAGACGCAGAGCCAGGCAGCTCGACAAGATCGGCGACCTGCTCAAGCCGACCGCCGGCAAGATCCCGATCAGCGTGGCGCCGCCGGACGGCAACTGGGCGAAATGGTGGCGGACCTGGCGGTCGGCCCACCAACGCCGAAGCCTGCTGAGCCGGCTCGGGTTACGAAGGGAACGCTGATGGGCTACGTCTATCTCGCCTTGGTCATCGTGGCGTTCATCATCCTGCTCAGCGTGGGGATGGTCGTCTTCATGCTCGCGACCTACGCCCTCGGTCTCCTATTCCTCGGCAGCGCCGCGATAGGTTCCGTGTTCGGAACCTACAAGTACATCGTCGCGTCGTGGGACGGGTTCACCCCGTACGGTCCGATCGGCCACCTGCGGATCGAACCACCCCAGCAGGCCGGCGCCGATCCGGCCTACCGCAGCTACTACGCGGGGCCGGTGTTGCGCGACTACCGCAAGGTGCTCTCGCAGACGTATCGCGAGATGTGGACGACGCTCGTCGGCGACATCGACCCGGACAAGCCAAGGAGGAGATCCGGTCCGGAGTCATGGGCGGCCAGGGTGTGGCGGTGGGCACTGGACTCCGTCCTCCATCCGGCGATCAAGTACCCGGCCGCGGTTCTGGTGATCGCCGGGCTGTTCTTCGGCGCCGTGGCCGCGAGCACGTTCGTCGCGTTCGCCTCGATGGTGTTCGCGCTGCTACTGGTCCTCCTCGTGCTGTTCGCGATCGTCACCGCTGGCGGGTCGCGGGTGCTCGAGGTGGCCGTGTTGTGGGTGCGCGGCATCACCATCGAGTGCGGCACCTGTCACGTACGTGCGACGCGGCCGATCTACCGCTGTCCGGACTGCCACCGCGAACACCAGCGACTGCTGCCGGGGATGTCGGGCGTGCTGCACCGCACCTGCTCGTGCCAGACGGTGCTGCCCACCCTTCTCGCCAACGGCAAGTCGAAGCTCGCCGCGCAGTGTGCCGAGTGCAAGGCCCAGCTGCCGGTGCACGGTCTCACGGCGCCGACGGTGCACATCCCAGTGATCGCCGGGCCGACCGCGGGTAAGTCGGTGTTCATGCAGACGGCGATCAGCCGGCTCATGCTCGGTGACATCGGCTTCGAGTTCGCCGACGAACGCGCGAAACAGGAGTTCGAGCGAAACCTCAAGCTCGGTGTGCTCGAGGATCCACGTCGCGCCGTCAAGACCGCCGTCACCAGACCGCGGGCCTACAACGTGTACGTGGGCGCGGAAGGCAGCAGGGCCCGGCGGTTGCTGTACCTGTACGACCCCGCCGGCGAGATCCCGGAAAGCCCCGACCAGCTGGCCGAGGCACAGTTCCTCAAGCACACCAAAGGAATCGTGTTCATCGTCGACCCGTTCTCGTTGCGGCAGGTTCGGGCCGACACCGACCGGTCACTGCTCGGTCGGGTCGGTGCGTCGAACACCGCGCCGAAGGAGTCGTTGGAACGGTTCACCGAGGCACTGCGTGAACACCTCCGTACCAAGTCGAGTGAGCGCATCAAGATCCCGGTCGCGGTCGTGTTGACCAAGGCCGACGGCTTGCTCGTGCCGTCCGGACCGTCCCATCCGTACGCGGGGCGCGTGCTGGCGAATCGCGCCGAACATGACGCCGCGGTTCGGGAGTGGCTCAGCGCGATGGGACAGCACGACCTGTTGTCCTCGATAGACAACCACTTTACGACGGTCGGCTACTTCGTCGTGAGCTACCAGGACGCACGGAATGTCACCGGGCATCAGTCGGCCGCCGGCGACGTCGTCAACGACGATCCGGGCTCCCCGCTGCTGTGGTTGCTCGACAGAAAGGCGTTTCGGTGAACAACATCCCACATGCGGTGGTCACCGGCAGGCGGGTCGCGCTGGCAGGCCTCATCATCGCCATGGTGTTCACGCTCCTGGCCATCATCACGTTGATCGCACTCTGGGCCACCCAACCGGTGGTCGTCTGAACCATGTACAGCGTATTCGTGAACTACCGTCGAGGCGCCCATTCAGTGTCGGTCAAGGCACTCGCCGAAAGACTCGCGCAGCATTTCGGCGACGACGAGGTGTTCATCGACAACGGAATGCCGTCGGGTGAGCGCTATCCGCAGAAAATCAAGGAGCGCCTACACGGTTGCGAGGTACTCGTCTCGGTGATCCACAACGACTGGGTGTCGACATTCGGCGCACCACGCAAGAGGGACTGGGTCCAGTACGAGATAGCGACCGCGTTCCGGCGGCGCATCACGGTGATTCCCGTGCTGTTGGAGGACGCCACGGCGCCCGCCTGGGACCAGCTCCCACCGGACATCGCCGACATCACGCTACTCCAGTACGCTCATCTTCGGTCCGGAGAGTTTCGGTCTGATGTGGACCAACTGGTGCGACGAATCGAGCACCACGTCGACCTGTACGACGACCCACCACCGGACACAACCGTCAAGGCCGGGCCGAAGCGAACGGGATGGCGGATCGCCGCGCTGGCGGTCCTACTGTCCTTTCTGACGGCGATCGTCTTCTACGAGGCCGGACCGCTGTGGCGGATGTTCGCCTTTCCGGCGTTCGGGTCGGCCGTGATCCTCGCGCTCGCCTCCTCCGCGACGGTGATCCTGACCTGGTCTCTGAGAAGGCTGGGCGCCCGGTGGGAGCAACGTGCCGGCATCCGCACCCATCGTGAGGCGCTGTCCAGAACCTGGATACAGCCCGCCCTGCTGATCGTGCTGTGCGCCTTCTTCGTCTCGCGGGCCATGGCCGAGGGTGGGTGGCAGGAATGGGAGCGGTGGATCCTCATCGTGACCGTCCTGCTGGCTGCGGCCTATCTTCATCGCTGGTGGCGCCTGATCACCGCGGGAGACAACGCCTGGCCACCTCCCGTGACCACGGACCACTGGGTGTTCCGTCGGGCCGCCCTCCGGCTCCACGACAAGCTGACAACCGAGAAGGAATGGCGTTACCCGCGATCCCGGACGGCACAGCGGCAGGCAGTGTCGCTCTACCTGGACTTGGCCCAGGTGCGCAAGGACCTGACCGCCAGAGCCACTCTCTCCATCACCGCGTGGATCCGCGGCGGCTACAACGGACAAACCACGTTCTACCTCAGCTGGTTCACGAGCATCGTTCTGCTGGACCTGTTGTCCGTAGCCGCGCTGGTGTTCGGCGAACCTGGGCCGGGATTCCCATTGCGCCTCTTCGTCGTCACTGTCGCCGGGGCCGCACTTTTCACCACGGCCATGGTGACGACCTACTTCCTCTTCGACCGCTACCGCGTCAGGAGCTGGATCGACGAGCTCACCGACTGGCAGCGGAAACTCGGTCCGCTGATCTTCTGCGCCGACGAGCGGGCGCTCGAGAAGGCTCGCCAGTAGAACCGGGAGCACAGCGATGGACACCATACTGTCGTGGTTCCTCGGTGGCGCCACCGCGGCGATGTCCGGCACGGTCCTGTACGTGTGGCGGCGTCGGGTGGCGCAGTTCGCCAACTGGGTCGACAGGAAGCTCGAGCAAGGGCTCAGCCGCTTTCCCGTACGCTACCGCCGATACCTGGTACGCGAGTCGCAGTACATCGACCTGAAGGGTCTGAGCACGTTGGGCTCGACCCATCCCGAACTCGACGACGTGTTCGTCGAGGTGAGTCTCGAGCATCGAGCCCCGCATGAGATCGCGGTCGGTGTTCTGCCCGACACCCGAAGCGACGCGAACGGTCGGTACCGCCTCGACGATCTTCTTGACCAGCCGCAGCCGCGTGTGCTCGCGATGCTGGGCGCGCACGGCAGTGGGAAGACCACACTTGTTCGGCACACCGTTCGGGAGATTTGCCTGTCTCGCCGCGACCGGCGCCGTACGATCCCGATCCTCGTCTACCTGCGGGATCACGTCGACGACATCGTCGAGAACCCGAAGATCGAGCTGCCAGCACTGGTCCGCCGCCAGCTCGGTCGACTGGGCCGGGCCGAACCAGCGGGTTGGTTCGAACAGCGGCTGGAGAACGGAGACTGCGTCGTCCTTCTGGACGGGCTGGACGAGGTCGCCAGTCAGGACGTCGTCGCGGACTGGGTGGAACGGCTGACCCGCCACTATCCGAAGAACGACTTCATCATCACCTCCCGGCCCCAGGGCTACCGCGCCACGCCCATAGACGGAGCCACCGTGTTACAGGTGCCTGGCTTCAGTGACGCGCAGGTCGCCGAGTTCGTGCGTGGTTGGTACGGGGTGGTCGAGCGGGAAGTTCCGGAGGAACGTCCCGGCGATCTCGAGAAACGCGTCCAACGTTCGACGAGCGATCTCCTGCGCCGGTTGGAGGACACGCCTGAACTCGGCGATCTGACCGTGAACCCGTTGCTACTCACGATGATCGCCAACATTCACCGGTACCGCCCGAAGTTACCCGGCACCCGCGTCGAGCTTTACAGCGAGATATGCCGGGCGGTCCTGTGGGGGCGGCAGAAGGCCAAAGGGCTACTGACCGAGCTGAACGGTGAGCACAAGGAAGGACTGGTCCGTGAGCTCGCGTTCACCATGATGCGCGACCGGAAGCGGGACCTGCGAGGCGACGATCTGCTCAAACACCTGCGTGGCTCACTCCAACACATCTCGACGTCACTCACCCCGGAGACCCTGCTCTCCGATCTGGGTTCGAGCGGCATCCTGGTCGAACGGAAACGGGGCTGGTTCTCGTTCGCGCACGTGGCGTTTCAGGAGTACCTCGCTGCGATGCACATGTGTGACTCCGGACAGGTCGGTATGCTGGCCGCGGCCGTCGATGACGTGTGGTGGCGCGAGACGACGCTCATGTACGCGGCCAGGGCGTCCGCAGACGAAGTGGTGACCGCTTGGCTGGTGTCCGGGAAGGTCACCGCACTCGCGCTGGCGTTCGACGTGGCGGACAGCGGGTCGGACGAGGGCGACATCGCGCCCGAGTTGCGCCACGCACTCGACGAACTGCTCAGTAGGTCGGCGGCGGACTCCGAACGGCAGCGCCTACGCGACGGTGTGCTCGTAACCCGCTCCCTGCGTCGGTCAACAGTTCGGACACGAACAGGAGCGCGTGTGTGCGTCGTCCCGGTCGGTCAGGAGATCTACCGGCTGTTCGCCGGCGAGCAACGGGTGCCTGCGCCCGACGGTCCGGCTGCTGATCCGGTCACTGGTGTGTGGGCACGGGATGCGGTCGAATTCGTTGCCTGGGTCAACGAGGTCACCGGCGGCGTGCCCGGATACCGGCTGGCCACCGCCGCGGAACTCGACGAGCTCAAGCGCCGCCCACTGGTCGGCAACAACGGTTTCAGCGTCTGGACGAACCCGGACGCCGATGGCCCGCGACTGTGGACACCGGACCCGGCCTGGCAACCGCACCGCGTCGACGCCGAAACGCTCCTGAGCCACATACACGCGGACTTCACCCGCACGATCCCCACCCTCGTCCATCTGGCACTGATCGAGGCCCGCCGGTCAGGACCGGACGACTGGTTCGACAGCGAGGCGACGAGACTGGCACGAGCGTTGATTCGCGAGCATCTCGTCAACGAGACCGACGACGACACACCCGGACGGCACCCGTCGCTGTCCATCATCAGACAGGACGATGTGATCCGTGGAGTAGTTCACGGTCGCAGCTCCCTTGACCTCATCGAGGAACTCGACACCGCGCTCCAACGCGACGGCGACCTCGGCCATGTCACCAACCTGGCAAGGAAGCTCGTGCGTCAACAAGCTCGCGCCCGCGAACTCGACCTGACCGTCGACATCCCGGGCTCCCCCGCCCTCGACATGGTGGCGCACGCGCTCCAGCCGCTCCTGCGCCTGGTCACCGAATCCGACAGTCAACTAACGCGGACGAACAGCGGATCGCTCGCGGACAAGTTCATCCACACCAGCTGGGCCGAGGAAGCCGCCCGGATCGTCGCCCTGGACGAACTGGAGGCGACCATCCGCCAGACCGCCGCGGAGACGCGGACCCGATCGGCCATGCACATTAGCAAGATCGCCGGCAAGCTGACACAGGTCGCGTTGCCGATCGTCGCCAGGGCGACACCGGTCACGACGAGTCTCGCGACCGCCATCCGAACAACCGCACTGAGCCTGGCGGCCGACGCCGGTTGCGCCGGAGCCGACCGGCTCAGCGACAGGTACCGCGAGATCGCGGCCGGCATCACCCTCATGGAACGCCGTGGCGACGGTCGATCCCGGCCGACCGAGACGCTGATACTCGCGATCTCCTGACCTGTCGGCGGTGGGACTGCCGGGCCTAGCTCGTCGTGGCACTGGAACGCGGCCATCGTTGCCCGATGAGGATTCCGTTGAAGAGACCACGCCGAGGCGTGTCTCAGACGAGTGTCCGATGGTGTCGACATGGGCCGGCTGCATCAAACGCCCTTCAGGACACGATCAAGTGCCGCCCGGCCTTGGGGTCCCCAGTTCGGCTTGCCGCCGGGGAGGCCTCGGTCTCCGTTCTGTCCCATGAGCATCAGGAAGAGGCTCTTCATCGCGGCCAGTCCGCGGGCGCGCCGGATCGCTGCGTCGTCTGCTTGCGCGTACCTGTCGAAGAACCGTGAGGCCGTGCCTGGGGGTAGCAGCACCCATGCGGCGGCGAGGTCCCACGCCGGGTCGCCGGCGAACATGTCGCCGAAGTCGACGATGCCCGAGATCGTTCCGTCCGAGACGATGACGTTCGCGGGATGGAGGTCGCCGTGCACCCATACTGGCGGGCCCTCCCATGCCTGGGCCGTCACGGCGTCGTCCCAGATGGACCGAACGTCGGCAGCGATGTCGTTGGGGGCGACGGCCTGGAGGAAGTTTTCGAAGCCGTCGGTGCAGTTCCTGGGATGGGCACCGCGGTCCCTCGCGGTCGGTGCCTCGGCGGGCGCCTCCACATGGAGCGCCTGGAGGAAATCCGCCAGAGTGTCGGCCGCGTGGGTGCCGTGGGTGATCGAGGCTTGGTCGAGCGGCTCGCCGGGGACCCACGTCATCACCGTCCAGTGCTTGGGGAAGCGCTCGGACGGCTCGCCGTGCCGCACAGGAGTCGGTACCGGGAGCGGCAGGCGCGGCGCCAGCACGGGTAGCCACCGTCGCTCCTTGAGTTGGGGCTCCGGGGTGGGGTCCATGCGCTGCATGCGCACGGCCAAACCGTCCCCGAGGCGCCACATGTGGTTGCCCCAGCCGCCCGCCACCTCGCGGATGGCCAGACCCGCCAGGTCTGGATGTTGCTCCTGCAGCAGGTCACGGACCAGGTCCGCGGTGATCCCGAGTTCGGTGCCGGTCATATGAAGTCACAGTACTGAGGCGGCCGTGCATGGCGATCATGGTGAGCGGGTGGGTCCGTGGCCAGCGGTGAAATCTGGCGCGACAGAGCGCCTGGAGGTTGAGACCCTGATCGCATGCGTATGAACTCGCTGGCGTGGCCTTATCGCTTCGATGAGGTCGCGTGGGGTGAGATCGCCTCCCGGTTTCGTCAGCTGGCTGCCGAACACTCTGAGTTCCGGCATATGGCGGACATCGTCGACAGCGTTCTGGCGTGCGGGGGCGAGCAGCGACTGGCGGGGCTTGTCTCGATGCATGATCTGGTGGTCACGGCTCGCCCTGTCCCGGAGGCTCCGCCGACCGAGGTCGTCATCGTCCGGTCGCCTTCGTCCGGCCATGTGGGCGCGGGCGGTGTTTTCATCGAGCACCGTTCGACGACTGGTCACGATGATGGGATCTTTCGAACCAGTGATGAGGCAGTGTCACTCTCTTCTGGCGTTTCATGATCGAGAAGTTCGGTGTGGAACCGACGCGATCCCCGCCCCTGGGCGCAAATGACTGACATCTCGGCGGCGTTGGGCTCGTTTGTCGGAACCGTCAGCTCTCGTCGGCGGCTCCCTCGTCGAGCTTGAGCACCGCGAACTCGAGGTCGCCATCGTGTTCGGTGCCGACTCGTCGGAAGCCACAGCGTTCTAGGAGTCGCACCGAGGCGGTGTTGCCCGCGAACAGGTCGGCGTGGAGGCGGACCTGCTCGCGCCGCAGGAACTGTCGCAGTGCCGCGGTCCCGACGCCGCGGCCCCAGAACCGCTGTCCATACCAGTAGCCGACGAACCGCTTGTCGTCCTGCCACCACGCGACGATGTTGCCGGCTACCTCTCCGTCGACCGTGACGGTCTGGGCGCGCCCGGTGGGGTTGCCGAGCACCTTCGTCCGCCAGTGCGTCAGGAAGCGGTCCCGGTCGCGGGCGGGAAACCGCGCCCGCCGCACTGCCTCCTCCTCGCGCTGCTGCTCGTAGAACACCTCCAGGTCCGCATCGTCGACATCGCGCAACAGCACGTCGGTCATGTCGGCTCCTCCTTGGTTGAGCGTGCATCGTGGATCATGCGGGACAGTGTGCCTGGACCCACCGACAACACCGGACCGGCGCAGGGCTGGTCCGTGGCGCCGTATCTACAGGGGAAGCTCATCAACCTCGCACCGGAACACCTAGGCTGTCGGTGTGTGGGGGTGGAGGTGAGAGGAGTCGTGGACGGTTACCGGCGACAGCGGCTGCACGCGCTGCTCGTCCCGAACGGCCAATCCGACGCCGGATCCCGCATTCGACGAATCTGCGATCTGTGCGTGTCCGAGGTGGAGGTCTCCGGCGCCGGGGCGACAGTACTCAGCGAGATCCGCGAACCTGGCGGCTCCGGACATCGACGTGGCCTGGTGCATGCCAGCAACCCCGTCAGTGCCGGGCTGGAGGACCTGCAACTCACCGTCGGGGAGGGCCCGTGCGTCGATGCCTTCGCGGCAGGCGGCCCGATCCTCATCCCGGATCTGGCGGCCGACCCCACACGCTGGCCCGCGTTCGGGCCGCAGGCATCCGCCCTCGGCGCGAGCGCCGTGTTCTCCTTCCCGCTGCAGATCGGTGTGGTCCGGCTTGGTTCACTTGACCTCTACCGTGATCGGCCTGGCGCGCTGACCTCGGACCAGTTGACCGACGCGCTGATCCTGGCCGAGTTGGCCACCCACGCCGTGACCGACCAGCTCAACGGACATGCCACCAGCGACGTCACGTGGTTGTCCGATCCCCACGTCGAAGTGCACCAGGCGGTCGGGATGGTTCGGGTGCAGCTCGGTGTCACCGCCGACACCGCGCTGCTACGGCTGCGCAGCTACGCCTACAGCCACGGCATGCCACTGCGCGAAATCGCTCATCGGGTCGTGACCAGGACCCTGCGTTTCGATCCCAATGACGAGCCCACATGATGTCGGGCGAAAGAGAGGTGCGTTCCATGAACTCGAGCCCGGACCGGCGGCTGGCCCGCACCTTCGTCACGCTCGCCGACACTCTCGTCGCCGACTTCGACGTACTGGACTTCCTCGTGCTGCTCGCCGAGCGCAGTGCCGAGCTGCTCGAGGTCGACGCCGCCGGCGTCATTCTGACCGACCAGCGCGGCGGATGGCGCCCGGCCGCCGGCTCGTCCGAGCGTGCCGAGCTGGTCGAACTACTCGCCGCGCAGACCCGCGAAGGCCCGTGTTTCGACTGTGTGGCGTCCGGCAAGCCGGTCACCGGCGCCGATCTGGCCACTGACACCATGCAGACCCGATGGCCACGGTTCGCGCCCGCGGCGATCAACGCCGGCTTCCGCGCGGCCTCCGCGGTGCCGATGCGACTCCGCGAGCAGACCGTCGGCGCACTGACAATGCTGAACCACCAGCCGGTCGACCTCGACGTCACCACCATCGAGGTCGGACAGGCGCTCGCCGACGTGGCGACGATCGGCATCCTGCACCACCGTGCCGCCAGCCGCGGCGAACTACTGGCCGAACAACTCGAAGCGACCCTGCACCACCGCACCGTGATCGAGCAGGCGAAGGGCGTGCTCGCCGAGTACGGCAACCTCGACATGCACGACGCCTTCACCCAGCTGCGCAGGTTCGCCCACGCCCAACAACGCCGCCTGTCCGACGTCGCCCACGACCTCGCGGTCGGCGCACTCGACCCCGCTGACGTGACGGACCAACCTCGCTAACGGCGCGGGCACCCGCGCGTCGACGAGCGGTTCATGCGCATCCCGCATGCGTCGGACGCGCTCGGATCCTGGTCTTCAGGCACATCCACCTTCCGCGTGAACTTGGAGGTACGTGTGAAGCTCTTGCTTACTTCAGGTGGCGTCACGAACCCGAGCATCCATGCGGCGCTCGTGGAGCTTCTCGGTAAGCCGGTCTCCGAGTGCCACGCACTCTGCATCCCGACAGCACAATGGGGTCACCCGATGTGCGGTCCGACGTCGGTGCGTGGGTTCGTGGCCGCCGAGCCCGTGTGGCGGCACTTCTCGGGACTGGGTTGGGCGTCGCTCGGCGTCCTGGAGCTCACCGCGCTGCCCACCATCGGCGCGGAGCGATGGGTTCCGTGGGTTCGGGAGGCGGACGTGCTCCTGGTCGACGGCGGCGACGCGACCTACCTGTGTCACTGGATGCGGGAGTCGGGACTGGCCGAACTGCTGCCGTCGCTGCCCGACACCGTCTGGGTGGGGATGAGTGCCGGAAGCATGGTGATGACGCCTCGGATCGGGGCGTACTTCGTCGAGTGGCCGTCCGCGCCGGACGACCACACCCTGGGAGTGGTCGACTTCTCGATCTTCCCGCACCTGGGCGCCTTCCCGACGAACACCCTGGCTGACGCGGAGCGGTGGGCGGCCGAACTCGGCGTCCCGGCCTATGCCATCGACGAGCAGACGGCCATCACGGTCGTCGATGGCTCCGTCGAGGTGGTCTCCGAAGGACAGTGGACGAAGTTCGAGTCATAGCCGGCCGTCGCTCGTGACCTCTTCTGCCGATGTCATGGCGTTCCGCTCGAAGGACGCGAGTGCCTGCGCCGGGGAGGTCATCGGGGTTGTGGCAGTCGCAGTGTCGTGTCCGGGCGCAGTGCACCGGTCTCGTCCAGTTCGGCGAGCAGGGCGGGCACTCCGACGGTGAGCATCCTGGTCCGGACCGAGCCGAGGATCTTGGCCATCGCGAACCCGCCGATTCCGGTGAAACCGGTGTGGTGGTAGGTGAAGCGGGTTCCCTCGGGGGTGGGCGCCAGCTGGTAGAGGACGTGGCTGGGTGTCTCGCCCTCCGCGCCGACCCAGGTGTAGCGCAGCAGTTCTCGTTCGCGGACCTCCAGCACCTCACAGTCGACGATCCCCCGCCAGCCGGGCATCGGCTTGGCGACGAACTGGAACCGGGTGCCGACGACGGGCTGGAAGCCGACGGCGCGAGCGCCTTTTCCGGTCGACGTCCAGTACGGGATCAGGGCCGGGTCGGTCATCGCCCGCCAGACCTTTATGGGCGAGTGCGGGTAGTCGCGAACTATGTGGATCTCGGACATGGTGGGCTCCATCGGTACAGGCAAGCTTCATTGGCTATAAAATTACTGTAGCAGAACTTTTCTGGTGGCTGAAGTATGATGGGTCACGTGGCGACAACGGGAACCGGCCGGCCGGCTGTCGAAGGGTTGCGCGAACGCAAGAAACGCGCGATGCGCCAGCAACTGTCCGACACGGCCGCACGGATGTTCGTCGAGCACGGCTTCGACGCCGTTCGGGTGGCCGACGTCGGTGAGGCGTGTGGGGTGTCCGAGAAGACCGTCTTCAACTACTTCCCGAGCAAGGAAGCCCTACTCCTGGACCGGCTCGAACCGACAGCCGACGCGTTGCGCGCACACCTGTCGAACCCGGCACTCCCCCCGGTCACCGCCATGCTGACGGTCCTCGACCACGAACTGGGCGGCATCGCCTCGGGACTTGCCGCCAACCCCGACCGCGCGCTGGCGCAGTACCAGAAGTTCGGCGACCTGATCCGCGACACCCCCTCGCTGCGGGTGTACCAGAGCGACATCGCCGACCGGTTCATCGACGTCGCCGCCGAGGTGCTCGCCACCCGGACCGGGCTGCGCCCCGACGACCCCGAGCTCCAGATTGTCGCGGCCACCCTCCTCGGCCTCTGGCGGGTCCAGTTCCGCTCGCTGCGGACCCACCTGCGACCCGGCCGTCCCCTACCCGACGCGATCGACGCCGTCACCCGGGAGGTCCGCCGCGCCGCCCGGCTCGTCGAGCACGGACTGACCAGCTTCGCCCAGCCCGCGAAACCACGCTGAAGCGCGACCGTCGGGTTCCCCGAGACGTCGCATCCTCGCCTCTGCGGATGCCAGGTCGGGACCGCTCAGTCGTCGGCTTCCGTTGCGGCGGCGGCGATCGGCTCGAGCCCGGCGATCAGCTCGTCCAGCTCGTCGGGGGTGAGCACGTCGTACGCGGGCGCCGCGAGCTCGTCGGTGAGGGCTTCGATCCGCTCCTTGGTCGCCCGGCCGGCGTCGGTGAAACCGCCGGCGGCGTCGGTGAGGCCGCGGCGGCGCATCCCGTCGACGACACCGGCCAGCTGTGCCTGGGGCAGGTGGTGGACCCGGCCGAACTCCTCCGGCCTCATGCCGAGGGAGGCAGCGAGCAGGACGTGGGCCTCGGTGCCGCCGATGCCGTGGGCGAGGAGGGCGGCGTTGTGGCCGTCCCCGCGGTGCTCACGCAGCAGTGTCGCCGCGTGCCAGAGTCTGGCCACCGGCTCCTCGGGCACGGCGAGCGCCCGGAGTCCGGCGTAGAGCGCTCGGCCCTCGGGCGGCGCGCTTACCGCCGCTTTGGTGGCCAGGTCGGCGGCCCGCACCAGACCGGAGGACTCGGCGAGCTGCCCGATCCTCTGCCGCAGCGGCGCGGCGCTGCTCCGCTCGCGCACGGCTATCGCCTCCTGCGGGGTGGTCTTCCCCCACACCCACGGGATGTGGCGCGCGACCTCGCCGTCGGCGAAGTTGTAGAAGACCGCGTGCACCACCTCGGCCGGTGCCAGGCCCAGCGGCGCGGCCCGGCCGGCGAAGTACCCGTCCCAGTAGTTACGCATCCCCAGGGCCAGGAACGCCTCGTTCGGCACCTCGGACAAGGAGACGGTGGCGATCGGCTCGACGAGCTCGAACATGCGGTGGATCTTGGCCGTTGGGTGCTGCATCGGTCGGCGTCTCCTGTGGTCGAGGGCGGGTCTCACACTAGCCACGAACAACTCCGGCCGGCCCCGGTCAGGTCGTTTTGCGTACCAGGCCGGTGAATCCCCGCGATGAAGAGTGTGGCGAACGCCCAACTGAACGGCCTGTTCGCCGACACGTCA
>Ga0164298_10000093_pt1 | contig 40880 bp, 34 predicted proteins | sample Whisoiple_216_MG_FD_109713 | JGI IMG/M metagenome (GOLD analysis project Ga0164298, IMG submission 109713) | Unamended control soil microbial communities from upstate New York, USA - Whitman soil sample_216_MG | ecosystem: Environmental > Terrestrial > Soil > Agricultural land ...
ATCGTCCTCTCCGGCATAGTCGGCATCGCCCTGAGCTGACCACCGACCCAACCGCGAGTCCCGCGTCCAAACACCGCGAGTCGCGCGTTGAAACACCGCGAGTCCCGCGTTCGGACACACCGACCTGCGGGTTCGTGCAGATCATGGCCCGGGCGTGTGCACGAAAACGGGACTCGGTACACGAAACGCGACTCGGTATGCCCGAAAACGGGACTCGGTATGCGTGAACGCGGGACTCGTGGGTGGGTGAACGCGGGACTCGCGGTGGGTGGACGCGGGACTCGGTGTGGGTGAATGCGGGACTCGCGGGTGGTGGGGGTGGTGGTGTCGTTGAGCCGAGTTGGGGTGTGGGCGGTAGAACTGTCCGTATGACTGATGTCGTGGATGTGCATCGTCCGGTTTCGGGTGATGTGATCGACTTGATTCTGGCCGATCATGCGTTGTTCGAGCTGCTGTTGCGGCAGTTGCGGGATGCCAGTGCTGACCGTGACGCGGTTCGGGGTGCGTTGGCCAACGTGTTGGTCGCCCACGCGGAGGCGGAGGAGAAGTTCGTCTACCCGAAGCTGCGGAAGCGTTCGGCGGTGGGCGCGCACGAGGCGGAACACGGCGCGGAGGAGCACGCGGAAGGGCACGAGGCGCTGCTGAAGGTGCTGGAGCTGAAGGGCACCGACACGAAGGCGTTCGACGACGCGGTGGAGGAGCTGTCGGCGAAGGTCAACCATCACCTGGTCGAGGAGGAGCTGACGATCCTCAACCCCGCGCGGAGCGAGCTGGGTTCCCGTGCGCGGGCCGACCTGGGTGCGGAGTTCGTCAGGGAGCGCAACCGCCAGATCGACGACAACTGCGGCACGCTGACGAACGTGCGTGCGCTGGTGGCCCGTTCCCGACGGGAGGGCAAGCTCGACTGACCCGGTCCGCGGGCGTGACTGAGCCGGTCCGCCGGGCGCGGGCTGGTGTCCTGACTCGAAGGCAGGGCACCAGGTTGGCAGGGCACCAGGTTGGCAGGGCACTAGGTTGTGTGGCGTGGGACGTAGCCGCAAGGCCCACGAGCCGGTGACGTGGGAGATCGACTCCGGTGTCGCGGAGCTGTTGCCGGATCCGGACGTGCCGGACGAGTGGACCCTGTGCGTCAACGGCACGCCGCAGTCCCATGTCGACCTCGCCGACCCCGCCCGCATCGAGTTCGAGTACGTGCGCCGGCTGGCACACGTGGCCGATCTCGTCGCGCCGGCCGGCGCTCCGGTGCGGGCCCTGCACCTGGGTGGAGGCGCCCTGACGCTGCCCCGCTACGTCGCCGCCACGCGCCCGGACTCGGCTCAGCAGGTGGTCGAGATCGACGCTGCCCTGATCGACCTCGTGCGCACCCGGCTGCCCGTCGACCGCTCGTGGCGCATCCGGATCCGGCAGGGCGACGCGCGCGCCGAGCTGGCCACGGCGGAGGTGGGCTCGTTCGACCTCATCGTCACCGACGTGTTCGTGGGCGCCCGCACGCCGGCCCACCTGACCTCGGTCGAGTTCGTGTCACTGGCCGCCGACGCGCTGCGCCCGGCCGGTGTCTACGCGGCCAACATCACCGACGGCACGTCACTGGCGTTCGCCAGAGCGCAGGTCGCGACCGTGTGTGCGGTGTTCCCGCACGTCTGCGTCCTCGCCGAGCCCGCCGTGTTCCGGGGACGGCGTTTCGGCAACTTCATCCTGGTCGGCTCCCGGGTGGAACTGCCCGTCGCGGACCTCACCCGCAGGACGGCCGGCGACCCGTTTCCCGGCCGCATCGAACACGGCGAGTCCCTGACGCGCTTCACCGGCGGCACCCGGCCCGTCACCGACGAGACCGCCACGATGTCACCGTCCCCGCCAAGAGGCACCTTCGGCCTGCCCGCCTGAGCGGGGTGCCCATCGGCGTAGGCGTCCACATCGGAACGTGCGCAGCTCACGTCCGCGCCGGCATGGCGATGAGGCTGATCATGCGGCGCGTGCGGTCCTGGTCGGGATCGCGGCCGAGCCGGGCGGTGACGACCGCGCGGATCTCGGTCAGCAGCTCATTCATCTCGGTGTCGGTCAACCACAGTGCGGCCTGCTGGTAGGTCACGCCGTCGGTGGTGGGGTCGACCGGTTCGCCGACCAGATACTGGTCGAAGTCGGCCAGCAGCCCGCCGACGAACGCGGTGAACGCCCGCCGGTGGTCGTCGGCGGTCATGGTGGCCTTGTCGGCCGGGTCGATCTCTGCGTGGCGCCAGCTCACCCGGTAGGTGCGTTCGACCGTGCCACGGACCCGTTTCTCGTCGAGCACCTCGAGCACGCCCGCGTTGGCCAGCGCCGCGACGTGCCGGTACATCGTCGCGGGCGGGATGTCGGGCAGCCGCTCGCGTAGCTGCGCGGTCGTGGCGGGGTGGCCGTCCAGGAAGGTGCGCAGGATCCGCAGCCGAACGGGGTGCAGCAGCACGTCGAGAGTCGCCATGGACACATCATTCCAACGTCTGGTACTTTTATCAAAATTGATAACCATGGAGGTAGATCATGTCTGGGGCCGACACAACAACGGAGACCGGCGTCGTGCGGGAGATCGAGCTGGCCGCGCCGGCGGCGGACGGAGTGGCGCTCGCCGGCACGCTCACCCTGCCCACCACGCCCGGCCCGCACCCGGCGGTGCTGTGCCTGCCCGGCTCGGGGAAGATCGACCGCGACGCCAACGCCGGCCGCGTGCGCATGGAGCTTGGCCGTCCGCTCGCGTACGCCCTTGCCGCGCAGGGCATCGCCTCACTGCGTTACGACCGCCGCGGCGTGGGCGCCACCCCCGGTGACTGGCACACGGTCGGGTTCCTCGACAACCGGGCCGACGCCGTGGCCGCGCTGCACGCCCTGCGTGGCCACCCGGAGGTCGCCCCGCGCGCCGTCGGCGTGCTCGGGCACAGCGAGGGCGCGGTGCATGCGATGTGGCTGGCCGCTCATGCCCAGCCCGCGGCTGCCGTCCTGCTGTCCGGCTACGCGCGTCCCGGCGAGGAGGCCGTGCGCTGGCAGGGGAGCCAGCTCGCCGCCTCGCTGCCGCGTCCGGTCCGCCCGCTGCTGCCCGTCCTGCGTCGCGTCGCCACCCGGCAGCTGGCCCGGTTGGCCGCGACCACGACCGACTCGGCCCGCATCGGCGGCATGCGGCTCAACGCCCGGTGGTGGCGTGAGCAGCTGGCCTACGACCCCAGCGCGGACCTCGCCCGCATCACGGTTCCCGTCCTGGCGGTCACCGGTGACAAGGACGTCCAGGTCGATCCCGCCGACCTGGACGTGATCGCCCGCCTGATCCCCGGCGGCGCGGAGACCCACCGTGTTCCCGGCCTCACCCACATCCTCCGCCGCACCGACGGCCCGGGCTCCGTGTTCGCCTACCGCCGCCTGCTACGCCAGCCGGTCGACGCCGACCTGCTCACCGGCGTCGCTCGCTGGCTGGCCGGCCGGCTCCGGTGATCGACCCTCACCCGCGTGGGACGCCGTGCCGCCGGAAGTCGGCGGCCTCGGTGAGGTGACGTCGGCGCGTTGGTCCGGCTCGCCCTGGCCGCCGTTTCCGGGCTCCGGCACGGGATCGCGGTGGTCGAGCAGGTGGGGGAGTGACCGGTCGAGCCAGCGTGGGAGCCACCAGTTCCAGCGGCCGAGCAGGACCATGGTCGCCGGCACGAGCAGGCAGCGCACGATGGTGGCATCGACGACGATGGCGGTGGCCAGGCCGAGGCCGAAGATCTTGACGGTGGGGTTGTCGACCAGGACGAAGCTGGCGAACACGCACACCATGATCAGGGCGGCGGAGGTGATCACGCCACCGGTCTCCGCGAGGCCGCGGCGCACGGCCAGGCGGTTGTCGCCGGTGCGGGCCCAGTGTTCCTGGACCGCCGAGAGCAGGAAGACCTCGTAGTCCATGGAGAGTCCGAACAGGACGGCGAACAGCACCATCGGCACGTAGCTGTCGATCGGCACCGACCCGTCGAGGCCGAGCAGGCCCGCGCCCCAGCCCCACTGGAACACCGCGGTGACCACCCCGTACGCGGCGCTCACGGACACGATGTTCATCAGCGCCGCCTTGACCGGCAGCAGCACCGACCGGAACGCCAGCAGCAACAGCACACACGCCACCCCGACGACCACGAGGATGAGCCACGACAGCCGTTCGGTGATGCGGTTCGCCAGGTCGAGGCGTGTCGCCGTCCCGCCACCGACGTGTGCCGTGCCGAACCGGGGCAGCACCTCGGTCCGCAGCCGCTCGACGAGGTCGCCGGTCGCGGGGTCGGAAGGGGGCGTGTCCGGGACGACCCGCAGGGACACCGCGCCGGCGGGCAGCCGACGCGGCGGTGCCACCGACGCGACACCCGCGGTCGCGCCCAGGGCGGCCGCGGCGGGCCCGGCCTGGGCCGGGTCGGTCAGCACCACGGTGAGCGGGCCGTTCTCACCCGGCCCCCACCCGGCGGCGGTGGCGTTGTAGTGCAGCACGGTCTGCTGGTCGGTGCCGCGGTCACCGGCGTCGGACTGGCCGAGCCGCAGCGCGAGCGCCGGCGCACCGAGCCCGAGCAGCACGACCGCGCTGGCGACCGCGACGGCCACGGGCCGGCGGGTGGCCCACCACCCGAACCGGCCCCACGCGCCGCGGTCGAGGTCGTCGTCCGTGGCCGCGGCCGGCCGGCCGCGGCTCAGCCTGGTGCCCGCCATGGCGAGCACGGCCGGGGCCAGCGTGACGGCCGACAGCACGGCGCCGGCGACCAGCAGCGCGCTGCTCCAGCCGAGCCAGGACACGAAGTCGATGCCGGTGAGCATCAACCCGCTGATCGCCACGACCACGGTCGCGCCGGCGAACAACACGGCGGCGCCGGCCGACCGGGCGGTACGGGCCACGGCGTCCGGCACGGGCACCCCGGCGGCGAGCAGCCTGCGCTGTCTGTTGACCAGGAACAGCGTGTAGTCCACGCCCACCCCGAGCCCGATCATCGCGGCGAGCGTCGGCGCGACGTCGGGGATGCTGACGGCGCTCTTCAGCATGTCCAGCCCGGCGAGCCCGCCGACGACCACGACCACCGCGGAGACGATCGGCAGCAGCGCCGCGACCGCCGAGCCGAACGCCAGCAGCAGCACCACCAACGCGGCCACGATCCCGATGATCTCGCTCGGCCGGGAGTTCAGCGCCGACAGCTCACGTCCCAGCGTCCCGCCGAGCGCCACGTCCATCCCCGCCGCACGCGCGGGTCCGGTGGCGTCGAGCACCTGCTGTCCCAGTGCCTTGCCGGCGGTGACGCCGGGGTCGAGCGGCACGGTGAACCGCACCGCGGTCCGGTTCGGGCTCGGCTCGACCCGCGCGGGTACCGTGCCGACCCCCGGCACCGCCGACACGGCGACGACCGTGTCCCGTATCGCGGCCCGAAGTCCTGGCGAGTCAACGCGCGTGCCGGCCGGCGCGGTGAGCACCAGCTGGGAACTCTGTTGGCCGAACGGTTTGTCCGCGGACAGCAGCGCGTTGGCCGCCTCGCTGTCGCTGCCGGGCACCACGACGTCGTCGGCCGTCGTGCCGTCCACCAGCCGAGCGCCGGCCAACAACCCGACCGCGAGCAAGACCCATAACAGCACCACCAGCTTGCGGTGGCGCCCACACCACCCCGCGAGCGCTGAGAGCACCTCGAACCCCTCCAGTTTCGTCGAGGTGCACATCCTGCCGCAGCGACCCGGCCGCGCCGGTCGCCACCCGGAAGTCCGGCACGGAAGTGCCGCGCCGGTCCCGTTCAGCGCACGGACGAGTACGAGGGCGCGAACCGGCTGGGGCGGCTGTCAGGACGCCGCTTCGAGCGGCGGGTTGTTGCGCCATGCGGCGGCGAGGTCCTGTATCGGCAGGTCGAGTACCTCGCTGAGGCAGGCGATCGTGCCGAACGCGGGGGTCGGGAGCCGACCGGTCTCGATCTTGCGCAGCGTCTCCGGCGACATGCCGGCCGCATTGGCCACCTCACCGAGATCGCGGTCCGCCCGCGCGTCACGGAGCAGCCTGCCCAGACGCCTGCCGGCCTCGATCTGTTCGGACGTGAGCGGGTTGCGGACCACGCCGCCAGCATACGGCTGGTATTTTAATACCGCAAGTGCTACGTTGGTATTATTATACCGACGATGCGAGGGAACCGATGATCGAGCTGAAGACGCCCGCGGAGATCGAACGGATGCACACCACCGGGCAGTTCATCGCCCAGATCCTGTCCGAGCTCAGCGAACTGGCCGACGTGGGCGTCAACCTCCTCGACCTGGAACACCACGTCCGTGACCGGATTCGCGAGCGCGGGGCCCAGTCCTGCTACTGGGACTACGCCCCGTCCTTCGGCAACGGCCCGTTCCGCAACGTCATCTGCCTGTCGGTCAACGACGCCGTGCTCCACGGACTGCCCCACGACTACCCGCTGCGCGACGGGGACATCCTCACCATGGACCTCGCGGTCGGCATCGACGGCTGGGTCGCGGACGCCGCCCGCACCATCATCGTGGGCACCCCGTCCGACGACGACCTGCGACTGCTCCGCGCGACCGAGGAGGCGCTCGTCGCCGGCATCGAGGCCGCGCGGCCGGGCAACCGGCTGGGTGACATCTCCTCGGCGATCGAGACGGTCGCCACCGGCTACGGCTACCCGATCAACAACGAGTTCGGCGGCCACGGCCTCGGACGAACCATGCACGAGGACCCGCATGTCCCCAACAGGGGTCGCGCCGGCCGTGGCCTCAAGCTTCGCGCGGGCATGACCCTGGCACTCGAACCCTGGTTCGCCCGCACCACCGACCGGATCATCTTCGACCCCGACGGCTGGACCATCCGCTCGGCCGACGGCTCCCGCACCGCCCACTCCGAACACACGGTCGCGATCACCGAGACCGGCCCGCGGGTGCTCACCCAACGCCTGCCACACCACGTGGACTCGGCCTCGGCGTGAGCTCGGCAGACGACACCGAGACCGGGGACCTGGCGAGCGGGCAGCAGGTGGACGGGTAGGCATGAACCGCGCCAGGGCTACTCCGCCCGGGCCGGGCGGAGTACCCGGCGTACGGCGTCCCGCAGCCACTGGTGGGCGCCGTCGGCGGTGTGGCGCGGGTGCCAGGCCATGCCGATCGTCAGCGGTGGGAGCGGCAGGGGGATCTCCAGCAGGCGCAGTCCCATCGCCGCTGCCGCGTCGCCGAGTGGTGACGGGGGCTCGCCCGGCTGCGCGGTCGGCACCAGGCAGACCACGTCGCCGGCCGCGGCCAGCGCCATCGCCGCCAGATGCCCGGGCAGGACGGCGCTGACCTGCCGGCTGAGCCCTTGCTCGGCCAGGGCCGCGTCGAGCGGGCCGGTGAAGCGTCCTCGACGACTGACCGCCACGTGCTGGGCCGCGGCCAGCCTGGCGGGTGTCAGTGTTCCTTCGGTGAGCGGGTGCCCGGCCCGGACACCGGCCGCCATCCGCAGCGTGACCAGCTCCTCGACCCGGGTCTCCGGGTCGGTGTGGTCGATGGCCCCGATCTCCAGGTCGATCCGGCCGTCGCGCAGCGCGGGGCTCTCCTCCCACTCCTCGGCCAGCACCCGCAGCGAGACGCCCGGCGCCTCGCGCCGGGCCAGCGCGAGCAGGCCCGGCGCGAGCGCCGCGCCGACCAGGTCCGAGGCCTGGACGGTGAAGGCGCGCCGCAGTGCGGCGGGGTCGATCCGGCCGCTCGGGGTGAGCAACGCCGCCAGCCGGCGCACCACCGCGGCGGCCTCGTCCCGCAGTGCCTCGGCGCGGGGGGTGGGCACCATCGCCTGACCCGCCCGCACCAGAAGCGGATCCTGGAGCACCCGGCGCAGCCGGGCCAGGGTGCGGCTCATCGCCGCGGGGGAGGTGCGCAGCCGCGCGGCGGCCAGGGTGACGCTCTGCTCGGTCAGCAGCGCGTCGAGGGCGACGGCGAGGTTGGCGTCCAGGTTCGAGGCAGGGCTGTTCACCGGCGTTATTCCGTTTCGGGCAATGATTGGATGCTGAAGTTCCCATTGTGGCAATGCCATTCGGGTCCGCACGCTGAGGGGGCTGGACCGATCCGACCCGACCGAGAGGTTTTCATGATCGTCATTACCGCCCCCACCGGGAACATCGGCAGGCGGCTGCTGTCACTGCTGGTCGAGGCCGCGCCCGCACGCGGAGAGGACCTGCGTGTCGTCGTCCGCGACCCTGCCCGGCTCCCCGAGGCCGTCCGCGGCCGGATCGAGGTGGTCACCGGCTCGCACGGCGACGCCGCGACCGTCGACCGCGCCCTCTCCGGTGCCGACGCCGTCTTCTGGCTGGTGCCACCGGACTCCTCGGCCACGCCCGACGAGGCCTACAGCGGCTTCACCCGCCCGGCCGCGCGGGCGTTCGCGGCACACGGTGTCGGTCATGTCGTCGGCGTCTCGGCGCTCGGCCGCGGCACCCCGCAGGCCGCCCGGGCTGGGCTGGTCACCGCGTCCCTGGCCATGGACGACCTGATCGGCGGCTCCGGGGTCGCCTACCGCGCGCTGGCCTGTCCCTCCTTCTTCGAGAACCTGCTGGAGGAAGCCGAGTCGATCCGCGAGCACGGCGTCTTCACCGACACCGTCGCCGCGGACCGCCGTGCCCCGCTGGTGGCCGTCGCCGACATCGCCGCGACGGCGGCCGGGCTGCTGCTGGACCGCTCCTGGACCGGCGTCGGCAGCGTGCCGGTGCTCGGCCCGGAGGACCTCTCGCCCAACGACCTGGCCCGCATCATGACCGAGGAGCTGGGCCGGCCGGTCCGCTACCAGCGCCAGCCGCTCGACGAGCTGCGGTCCACCCTGCTCGGCTACGGCCTCGACGAGGCGTTCGTCGAGGGGGTCGTCGACATGAAGCGCGCCAAGGACCAGGGCCTGGACTCGGGTGTCGACCGCGCGCCGCGGACGGGCCCGGCCACCGGGTTCGCGCGGTGGTGCGCGGCGACGCTCAAGCCCGCCGTCCTCGCCGCCCCGGAGGCAGTCGACGCCCACTGACCGAACCGAGGTCAGGCCGCTGCCGGCACCGGTCGCCCGGCTCGACCTGCCTTCGTCGACGCGACGGCCACCGTCAGGCCGGCGAGGCTCAGTGCCACGCCGACCCAGGCGGTGGCGGCGTACCCCCAGCCGGCCGTGATGGCCAGGCCGCCCAGCCACGCGCCGGCGCCGTTCGCGATGTTCAGTGCCGAGTGGTTCGACGAGGACGCGAGCGACGGCGCGTCCGGGGAGACGTCCATCAGGCGCACCTGCAACGCGGAGGCGAGGACCTGCGACACCAGGCCGATCAGGAACACCGAACCGAAGGCGGCCAACGGGATCGTGGCCGTCAGGCCGAACAGGGCGAGCACCACCGTCACCGAGGCCAGCGCCCCGAACACGGCACCCATGACCGACCGGTCCACGAAGCGGCCACCGACCGCCGCACCGAGGGTCATGCCGAGGCCGAACACCGCCAGCATCCAGGGCACCGCGGAGTCCGGCAGCCCGGTGACCTCGGTGGTGATCGGTGAGATGTAGGAGTAGACGGCGAACATGCCGCCGAAGCCGATCATGCCGGTGAGCAGGGCGAACCACGCCTGTGGGCGGCGGAACGCACGCAGCTCGGCGGCCGGGCTCGCGTCGTGGGCGGCGGGCATGCGCGGCAGCCACCTGGCCAGCGCGCACGCGGTGGCGATCGCGATGGCCGCCACCGCGAGGTACACGACGCGCCAGCCGATCTGCTGGCCGGCTGCGGTGGCGAACGGCACTCCGACCAGGTTGGCGAGCGTCAGGCCGACCATGATCCGCGCGACCGCGGTTCCCCGCCGCTCCGGCGGCACGAGGCCGGTCGCCACCACCGCGGCGATGCCGAAGAACGCGCCGTGCGGCAACCCGGCCAGGAACCGGGCGGCCATCAGCAGTGTCGCGTCCGGCGCCATGGCGGACAGCCCGTTGCCCACCGCCAGCGCGATCATCAAGCCGATCAGCAGGCCCTTGCGCGGCAGCCGCGCGGCCAGCCCGGCGATGAGCGGCGCACCGACGACCACACCCAGCGCGTAGAAGGTGATCGCGTGCCCGGCGGCCGGGATGGAGATGCCGAACGTGGTCGCCATCTGCGGCAGCAGGCCCATGGTGGCGAACTCGGTGGTGCCGATGCCGAACCCGCCCAGGGCGAGCGCGCCCATCGCGGACGGGCCGCCCCGGCGGGTCGTGGTCATGGCGGGCACGGCGATGGTTGCCGTCACGTGAATCGCTCCTGTCGACATGTCCCGTATCGACAGTGACCGCGACGAACTGGCCGTTACTGAATCGATCCTAACAAGCACTTTCGTGCGATCGGCCGTGCTGGTGGTCACACGGGGCGTCGCCCTCGGGTTCTCACGACCCGCCGGAACCAGGGCCGGGCCGGACGGCGGACCGGGTGACCTCGGCCGTCACCGGGTCGTCCGACGGCAGCCAGGGCCGCGCGGCGTCGTCCGGCTCGAACTGCCGCCAACCGCGGTGGTCCGCGGTCTCGATCGCGATGTCGAGGAAGTCGCTGACGGCGTTCGGGAGCCGCTCGTCCCGCCAGGCGAGTGACCACGGGTAGTGGGGCCGGAGCTCGGCCGGGCGGTGCACCGGCACGCCGGCGAGGGCGTACTTGTCGGCGTAGCTGCCGAACTCGAGGAGGAACGCCTGCCCTTCCGCGCGGTTGAGCGCCGCCAGGCAGTGGCTGAACGCTCCCGGGGTGCCCAGCCAGCGCATCGCGAGACCGGTCTCCCCCTCGAACGCCGTGAGGTACTCGCCGTGGGCGTTGTAGAGGCCGGAGCCGCGCGCGTCGCCGAAGACCTCGATGGGACGTTCGTGCAGTGACGCCGTCTCGCGGGTGGGGTCGGTGGGTCGCCCGACCAGCCGCATGGGTTCCAGGCGCAGCAACCGGTGTCGCCAGCCGGTCGGGTGTTCGGCGAGCATTCGCGGGGTCACGCGCATGATCGCCACGTCGAGCAGCCCGTCGAGCAGGGCGTGGAACTGGCCGACGCTGTCGAGAGCACGCTCGACGAGCCGGATGTCCTTGCGTGCGGCGGTGAAGGCGTCCGCGACGACCCCGCTGGTGTCGAGCTCGAAGATGTGTGCGATCCGGAGGACGTCCGGCTGGTGCTCGCGCTGCATCCGTTCCGCGACGGCGAGCAGGGTGCGCGCCTCGTCGACGAACCGCTTGCCCCTGGGCGTCAGGGCGACGTGGCGGCTGTCGCGGACGAGCAGCGACACGCCGAGCTGGTCCTCGAGCTTGCGGATCTGCTTGGAGAGCGCGGGCTGGGAGATGTAGAGCCGGGCCGCGGCCCTGCCGAAGTGCAGCTCGTCGGCGACCATCACGAAGTAGCGCACCAACCGCAGGTCGAGGTCCATGCCAGCCTCCCACGACCCGATGTCGCCACGCGTGGAGTGCGTCGCACGGCTCACGCTAGCTGGGTTATCGATCAGCGCCAAACAGGTCTTGGACGTGTCCCATCCGGCGGGTGTTGCCTTGACACCGAGGACCCCCGCGACCGAGGAGATCGCCGCAATGCCGCAGGACTCGCCGGTCGCGCTGCCGCCGGGGCAGGTGCTGGTCTCCGGTCTGCCCACGGTGTGCGCCGACCCCCCGCCACGCGTCGGCGTTGGGGAGTGGCAGTTCTCCGTCACCACGGAGTACGGGGTCGTGCGATGCTGGGACTGGCCCGCGATCCGGGCACTGCCGAGCGAGCACGTCGTCGCCGACCTGCACTGCGTCGCCGGCTGGTCGGTGCTCGGCACCCACTGGGACGGCGTGCCGGTCCGGACGCTGTTCGACGGCCTCGTCACCACCGCCGAGTACGCCGTCGTCGACTCCTACGGCGGGTACGCCACCAACCTGCCGCTCGAGGACCTGCTCGAGATGTCGACCTGGCTGGCCACCGCCTTCGAGGGGCACGAGCTGCGCCCCGAGCAGGGCGGCCCGGCCCGGCTGCTCGTTCCGCACCTCTACCTGTGGAAAAGTGTCAAGTGGGTCCGCGGGATCACCCTCAGCCGCACCGACCGGCCCGGCTGGTACGAGCGGCACGGCCACCACAACTACGGCGACCCCTGGCGCGAGCAACGCTTCAGCGATACCTGACCACGTAGAAGAAGGAGAAACCCATGACCGCGCCACGCAGACCCGCTGTCTTCATCCACGGACTGTGGCTGCACGCGTCCAGCTGGGCCCCCTGGCTGGACCTGTTCCGCGATGCCGGTTACGAGCCGGTCGCCCCCGGCTGGCCGAACGAGCCCGCCACCGTCGAGGAGGCACGGGCGAACCCGGACCTGGTCGCGAACCTGAGCATCGACGAGGTCACCGACCACTACGCCAAGATCATCGCCGCGCTCCCCGCGCCCCCGGTGATCGTCGGCCACTCGTTCGGCGGACTGGTCACCGAGAAGCTGCTCGGCCAGGGCATCGGCGCGGCCGGCGTCGCGATCGACCCGGCGCAGATCAAGGGCGTCCTGCCGCTGCCCCTCGCACAGCTGCGTGCCGGCCTGCCCGCACTGGGCAACCCGGCCAACCTGCACAAGGCCGTGTCGCTGACCAGCAAGGAGTTCCGCTTCGGGTTCGGCAACGCCCTCACCGAGCAGGAGTCCGACGAGCTCTACGAGAAGTGGACCATCCCCTCGCCCGCCAGGCCGCTGTTCCAGGCCGCCGCTGCCAACTTCGTGATGCACTCCCAGGCGAAGGTCGACACCGGCAACGACACCCGGGGACCGCTGCTGCTCATCTCGGGCACCGCGGACCACACCGTGCCCGACGTGGTCACCCGCTCGACCTTCAAGCAGTACCGCGACTCGACCGCCGTCACGGAGCTGCGCCAGTTCGAGGGCCGTGGTCACTCCCTCACCGTGGACAGCGGCTGGCGCGAGGTCGCCGACGCGGTCCTCGCCTGGCTCGACGAGCACCGCTGACCCATGGACCTGGGACTCACCGGGAAGGTCGCCGTCGTCACCGGCGCCAGCAAGGGAATCGGACTGGCCACCACCCGCGCCCTCGCCGACGAGGGCGTCCAGGTGGTGGCCGGCGCCCGCACGACGACCGACGAACTGGCCGCGCTGGCGGCCACCGGGCGGGTGCGGCCCGTGCGGGTCGACCTGTCCAGCCCGACCGGGGCCGCCGACCTCGTCGCCGAGGCGCTGGCGCTCGGTGGGCTCGACATCCTCGTCAACAACGTCGGCGCGGTGACCCCACGACTCACCGGCTTCCTGGACGTCACCGACGAGCAGTGGCTCCACTCGATCACGCTGAACCTGCTGGCGGCGGTGCGCACCACCCGGGCGGCGCTGCCCACGATGCTCGCCGCCGGCCACGGCACCATCGTCACGGTCAGCTCGGTCAACGCGTTCCTGCCGGATCCCACCGTCATCGACTACAGCGCGGCGAAGGCGGCGCTCACCAACTTCGCCAAGTCGCTGTCCAAGGAGGTCGGACCGCGCGGGATCCGGGTGAACACCATCAGCCCCGGCCCCGTGGCCACCGACCTCTGGCTCGGCACGGACGGCGTCGCGGCCACCATCGGACGAGCCAGCGGCCGTGCTCCGGACGCGATCGCCGAACACGCCGCCGCCGACTCCGTGACCGGCCGCTTCACCCGACCGGACGAGATCGCCGACCTCGTCCTGCTGCTGGCGAGCGACCGTGCCGGCAACGTCACGGGCGCGGACCTCACCATCGACGGAGGCCTCATCACCACGCTCTGAGCGCACGGTTCGGCACGGCACCATGGTCCCACTCAGCCGCGGTTCGGACCGCTGCTCGACGATCTTCCGTGTGTGCGGAGACAGCGGCGGAGGACACGCAGCCGGGCGCTGTGGCGGCGGGACCATCGGTAAATGTCGGGCGTCCGGTGGCAGGCAGCCGTTACCGTGCCCGCATGCTGGACGCGCAGGAGCGATTCGTGGCCTCCGGGTCGCTGCGGATCTGGACGGAGCGGGTCGGGGATCCCGGGCTTCCCGTCGTGCTGTTGATCGCGGGGTCGGCCGCGCAGGGTGTCAGTTGGCCCGATGCGTTGGTTGGCCGCCTTGTTGAGCGTGGGGTCGCGGTGATCCGGTTCGATCATCGCGACACCGGTCGGTCCAGCGGTGTCGACTTCGACGCCCATCCGTACGCGATCGGGGACATGGCTCGCGACTGCCTGGCCGTCCTGGACGGTCATGGACTGGGTTCCGCTCACATCGCCGGGACTTCCCTGGGCGGCGTGATCGCGCAGTGGCTGGGCGTGCACGCGCCGGACCGGGTCCGGTCGTTGACGGTGATGTCCAGCTCGCCGATGGGCCATGACCCAAGTCCGGCGTGGGCACGGGCGCGGGCGGGGGAGCCACCCGACCCGGATGACCTGCCGCCGCCGTCTCCGGCGTTTCTCGCACATCAGGCCGCCGGGCTGCCGCCGGGTGTGGAGTCCGACGTGGCCTTGTTCCGGGTGTTCAACGGGCCGGTTCGGCCCTTCGACGAGCCGGCCGCCCGGGCGGAGCTGGAGCTGGCGCTGTCGCGGGCCACCGACCCGGCGGCCGCGGCCAACCATCACCGGGCCGTGTGGATCGACGCCCCCGACCTGCACGCCCCGCTGTCGTCGATCACCGCGCCGACCTCGATCGTGCACGGCGACCGGGATCCGGTCTGTCCCCTCGGCCACGGCGAGGCCCTGGCCGCCGCCATCCCGGGCGCGGTACTGCACGTCGTCCCCGGGATGGGCCATGTCATGACCTCACCCGGCCTGCCCGAGGAGGTCGCCGACCTGGTTCGCCTCTGACCCGCCATGCCGGGAACAGACCACCGCCGACGAACCGCCACGTGCCGAACCGCCACTTCGCGCCGGCCCGCCATGGGCTGTGCGGTGTAGCGCCTCTCCGCCGTGACCTCTCGATCCGTGGTGACCTGGGGTTTCTGGTTGTCTCACGCCGGCGTCGACGACCGGCCGCGGCGCATCCGTGCGACGTACTGCGAACGCTCTGGCCGCGGCACGAGCGTGATCCTCAAGGCCCGTGCCGGCCGGCACCCCGTCGTGGCTGCTCGGGCGGATGGCGGGTTGGGGCTTGCTGGCGGTACGCGGGAGGATCGGGCGGTGCATGGGAACGAGAGGACGCGCCTGCGGGTGACGCTGCTCGGCACGCTCGAGGTGTGCCGCGGCGATGCCGTGGTGGCCGTTCCCGGCGCCCGGCTGCGCGACCTGATCACGCGGCTGGCACTGGCCGGCGGCCGGCCGGTCGAACCGGGTGTCCTGGTCGATGCGCTGTGGCCGCGGGAGCTCCCGGCCGACCCCCCGAACGCGCTGCATTCGCTGGTCTCCCGGCTGCGCCGGGTGCTCGGCGAGGCTGGTGCGGTCACTCAGTCCGAGGGCGGCTACCGCCTCGCCGTCACCGAGGACGACGTCGACGCGGCGCGGTTCGAGCGGCTGGCCGCCCGCGGCCGTGACCGGCTCCGGGCCGGCGACCCCGGGGCGGCGGCCGAGCTGCTGGGGGAGGCGGTGGCGCTGTGGGGCGAACCGTCGGTGATCGCCGAGGTCGCCCCGGCGGTCGCGACGCGGCTGGTCCGCACCGCGGTCGAGGCGGGCGCGAACCTGGCCGAGGCGGAGCTGGCGCTGGGCCGCGCCGACGCCGCCGCCACCCGGCTGGGCGCCCTGCTCGCCGACCACCCGGCGGACGAGCGGGTGGCCGCGCTGCAGATGGACGCGCTGGCCGCCCAGGGCCGCCAGGCCGACGCCCTCGACGTGTACGAGCGGGTGCGCGAGACCCTCGCCGACCGGCTCGGCGCCGACCCCGGCGCTGCCCTGCGCGAGCGCCACCTGCGCCTGTTGCGGTCGCCGGCTCCCGCGGCCGAGGCGCGGCCCGAGGCGCCCGCCAGCACGCTGCCCGCCGCCGTGACCAGCTTCATCGGGCGTGACGACGACCTAGCCCGGATCGACACGCTGCTCGCCCGCGGGCGCCTGGTCACGGTGGTGGGGCCGGGCGGGGCCGGCAAGACCCGGCTCGCGGTCGAGGCGGGCCATCGCCACCGCCACGAGTACCGCGACGGCACCTGGCTGGTCGACCTGGCCGCGGTCACCGAGCCGGCCAAGGCCGGCGCGGCGGTGCTGGCCGCGATCGGGCTGCGCGGCGCCGCGCTCTTCGAGGCCTCCGGCCGGATGCGAGCCGAGAGCAGCGAGCTGGACGTGCTCGCCGACCGGCTCAACGGTCGGGAGAGCCTGCTCGTGGTGGACAACTGCGAGCACCTGATCGACGCCGTCGCGCAGCTGGTCGCGGCGTTGCTGCCGCGCTGCGCGGGGCTGCGGGTGCTGGCGACCAGCCGCGAGCCGCTCACGATCGACGGTGAGGCGCTGGTCCCGCTCGGTCCGCTGGCGCTGCCCGCCCCCGGCGACGACCTCGAGGACGTCCGCCGCAGCGCGTCGGTGCGCCTGTTCACCGAACGGGCCGCGTCGGTGCGCCCCGGCTTCGCTGTCGACGAGCGGACCCGCGCGGACGTGGTCCGACTGGTGCGCGGCCTGGACGGCATGCCGCTGGCGCTGGAGCTGGCCGCGGCACGGCTGCGGACCCTGTCACTGGCCGAGCTCGCCGACGGGCTGTCCGACCGGTTCCGGCTGCTCACCGCGGGCCGCCGGGCCGCGGCGCCGCGGCACCGCACGCTGCGGGCGGTCATCGCCTGGAGCTGGGATCTGCTCGACGACCACGAAGCCACGGTGGCCGAGCGCGTCTCGGTCCTGCCGGGAGGCGTCACGGCGGAGTCGGCGGCCGCGGTCTGCGCGGGCACCGCGGTGCTCCTCGATGAGGTCCCCGACCTGCTCGCCGCCCTGACCGACAAGTCGCTGCTGTACCTGGCGCCCGACCCGGGCCGCTACCGGATGCTCGAGACCCTGCGCGAGTACGGGATCGAGCGGCTCGCCGGCCGGGGCGCGCTCGCCACCGTCCGGGATCTCGCCGCCCGCCACCTGGCCGACCTGGTCGCCCGCGAGGAGCCGCTGCTGCGCGGGCCCGGCCAGCTCACGGCTCTGCGCGTGATCGGCGCCGAGTACGACAACGCGCTCGCCGCCCTGCGCCACCTGTGCGACACCGGCGACGCCACCGCGGCCGTCGCGCTCTCCAGCGACCTGTCCTGGTACTGGCAGATGCTCGGCAGGCACGCCGACGCGGCGTACTGGCAGGGGGAGGCGCTGGCGGTTCCCGCCGCCGAGCACACGCTGGACCGCGACTCCGCCGAGGTGATGCTCCTGCTCAACCGCATCAACGCCCGCTCACCGCTGACCATCGAGGGCCTGGGCGAGCACGAGTCCGCGCTGCGGGAGCTGGCCGACCGCCTGCTCGCCCACCCGTCGCTGCCCGGAGTCACCGGCGTCCTGGCCGCGATCGCACTCCACTTCCTGCGGGAGCACGAGACAGCGCTCGCACTGGTCGACCGACTCGTCAACGGACCCGATGTCTGGCTGTCCGGGCTTGCCCACATGTTCCGCGCCTCGTTCGCCGAGAACGAGGGCGACCTCGACCAGGTGCGCGTCGACGTGGCCGCCGCGCTCGACGCCTTCGGCCGGACCGGCGACCGCTGGGGTGTGGCCTCCGTGCTGCCGACGCGCGCGATGCTGCGGCAGTACGACGGCGACCTCAACGGGGCGTTGGCTGACCTGCGCGAGGCCAGGGCACAGGCGCGGGAGTTCGGCTCGCTGAGCCTGGCCGACGAGACCTTCCTCGACGTGCGCTGGATCGAACTGCACCTGCGCCGCGGCGAGCACGCCCAGGCGAGGGCCATGCTCGACCCGGTCCGTGAGCGGGCGGAGCGATCGGCGTCGCCGGAGCTGCTCGTCATCGTCACCGCTCTCGAGGCCGGCACGTGGCTGCGGCTCGGCGACCTGGACCGCGCGCAGGCCCGCATCGAGGCGGCCGAGGCCGAGCTGGCGGGGGAGTCCCCGATCCGCGGTGGCCGCGGCCAGGCGATCGTCAGTTCGGTGCGGGCCTCGCTGTGTGTGCGGCGGGGCGACGCCGAGGGCGCCGAGGCGGCGCTCGCCCGCGCGTACGGAGCGGCCCTGGAAAGCCGTGACCTGCCGATCACGGCGGTGGTCGCGGTGAGCGAGGCCGAGCTGGCCGGGCTGCGGGGGCGGCACCGGGACGTGGCCGTGTTGCTCGGCGCTGCGGCCCGGCTGCGCGGCACCCACGACCTCAGCGACCCCCGGATCCAGGAGATGGTCGCCCACGGCCGCACGGCGCTGGGCGAGGACGTCTTCGCCGCGGCGTACCAGGAGGCCTGGCGGTTGGACGGGAAGACGGCCTCGCTCCAGGTCGACCCGGCGCGCCCGCGCCGGGAGCTGGACGGCCCGGTCCGGTCGTGAGTCCTGGAGTCCCGGCGCGGGATACCAGTGTCCCGCGCCGGAGATCAGGCACCTGATTCGGCGGCCCAGCTTCCTGCTGGCGGCGTTGTCGGTCCGCCCCAGTACGATCCAGTACGCGGGCGAACCGGCCCCTTGCCGGCAGAAACCTGGATCCACCGACTTGGGTCACCGCATGTCCGGCGCGGGACACCAGTCCCGGAACAGTTCCAAATCGAACGCCTCGGCCATCGCCTGCTGGCCCGCGTCGTTGGGATGGATGCCGTCATCGGAGACGAACTCGGTGCGCATCGTCGCCGGTTCGGCCGGGTCCGGGTCACGGGTGGCCGCCTCCAGATCGACCACCGCGTCGAACTCGCCGCTGCCGCGGATCCAGCGGTTCACGTACTGGCGCTCGCGCTCGAGCTCCGCTGTGAGGAGGAAGGTGCCGCCGATGGGGAGCAGCGTGGCGCCGATGACCCGCAGGCCGTGTGAGTGCGCGCGGTCGATCAGCATGCGGTAGCCGACGATGATGTCCTCCGCCGTCGCCCGCTCGCTCGCCGGCGTGTCCGGCATGAAGCCGAAGAACAGGTCGTTGAGCCCCTCGGACAACACCACCCAGCGCACGCCGGGCCGGGCCAGCACGTCGCGGTCGAAGCGCGCCAGCGCGCTGGCGCCCATGCCGTCGGTCTCGCGCAGGACGCGGTTGCCCGCGATCCCCATGTTGATCACCGCGCGCGGTGGCATGTCCTCCCGCGCGGCCAGCCGGCGCGCCAGCGACGAAGGCCACGGCGCGTCCGCGTCGGGCGTGGTCTCCATTCCGTCGACGACCGAGTCGCCGATGACGGCGATGGTGGCCGCCGCGGGCGGCGCCAGCACGTCGATACCGGTGAGCCACAGGTAGGACTGGAACGCGGTGGCGTCGCGCAGGTTCGCAGTGGCGGTCTGGTCGCCGGGCGCGAGCCACGCCGTGCGCAGGCCGACCTCGTGTGTCGTGGTGATGACGTCCTCGGCGGGGATGTGCAGCGAGACCACGAGATCGGTCTGCGCGGGCACGTCGTACTCGACGGGATCGCTGTAGATGTGCGCGCCCGTCGGCAACTCCACCGCGGCGCGGCCGCCGAAGGTCAGTTCGCGTGCGCTGCCCGCGTGGATCGCCGCGCCGCGCTCGTGTCGCGCGATCGACGCGGCGTCGATGCGCACCGGGGGGTGACCGAAGGAGTTCGACAGCGCGACGCGCACGGCCGTGCCGCCCGCGGTGCCACGCGCAACCATGCGCACGGTCTGCGCGCCGACCTTCGTCGGCGCGCCAGGCGGCTCGTCCGCCTGGCGCGCGGGATCCGGCGCCGGCGCGTCGTCATCCGGCGGACCTGGCATCCGCGGCCCGCCACCGGGCTCGGCAGGTCGCGCCAACTGCTGCGCCGCGCCCCAGGTGGCGATCCAGATCCCCCGACTCGCGGGGCTCGTCGTCGTGCTGTCGTTCATGGCTGCCAACTCCCGAGGTGAAACGGATCTCGTGGTCATGTCGTGGATCGACGTCTCAGAACCAACACGCGAGCGCGTCGTCGAGCGACGTGGACGACGCTTCCGTCCACGCGACGCAGCCGTCGGGACGGACGAGCATCGCGGGCCCCTCCTTGGTGTGCGCGTGGTGCACACCCCGCGGGAGCGACCGTCCCGACGGGGAGACGAACAGGCCGCCGCCGTTCTCCGCCAGCGTGTAGAGCCGCTCCTCTCCGCCGTCGGCGAGCGTGAGGAGCCGGTCCTTCACGAGGGTGCCGACGAGCGGGTCGTCGTCGCCGAGGTCGTAGCGAATGCCGACCCCCGAGAGCATCTCGCCGATGTGGCGGTTGCCGTCGGGCAGCGTGATCAGCTCGCTCACGATGGTGCGCAGCGCGCTCGTGAGCGGGTCGGGACGCACCAGCGCGACCTGCGCGCGGGTGTTCTCCAGGACGCGCGCACCCACGGGATGCCGCTCGGCGGTGTAGGAGTCGAGGAGGTGATCGCGGCCCCGCACCGCCGCGGCGAGCTTCCAACCGAGGTTCGCCGCGTCGACGAGCCCGAGGTTCAGGCCCTGGCCGCCGAAGGGTGAGTGGACGTGCGCGGCGTCGCCCGCGAGCAGGACGCGGCCCATGCGGTAGGTCGTCACCTGCCGCGCGTTGTCGGACCAGCGCGTCGCCTTCGACAGCGACAGGATCCTGACGTCGGTGCCGCTCACCCGCTGGATCGACGCTTCGACCTCGGCCTGCGTGACCGGCGCGTCCCGATCCGGCGGCGGGCCGCCGAACTCCGCGGTGAACACGCGCCCCGGGATCGACGTGACAAGGCCGCGTGGCGTTCGCCGCCACCCCGTCGCGAGCTTCTCGGGCGCGTCGAACTCGACGAGAGCCTGATAGCCGGTGATGGTCGGGTCCGTGCCGGGGAACTCGAAGCCGGCGAGCTTGCGGACGCCGCTGCGGCCACCGTCGCAGCCGACCAGGTACGTCGCGCGCAGTGGACCCGTGCTCGTCCGCACGGTCACGCCGTCGTCGTCCTGCTCGAACCCGTCCACCGCGACGCCACGACGGATCTCGATCCCGAGCTCGCCCGCCCGCGCGGTCAGTATCCGCTCGAGCGCCTCCTGCGGCACCATGCGGCTGTGGCGCTCCGGGTCGCGCTGGAGGTCCTGGTCGATCACGAACAGCGCGGAGAAATGGCCTCCCGGCCTCCGCACCGGCCCGGATCCGGCACGGGCCGCCTTCGCCATCGGCATCGTCACCTGTTCCTCGTCGAGCGCCCGCGCGAACCCACGTCGCTCCAGCGCCTCGACCCCCACCGCGCCGATCGCGGCGGCCTTGATCCCGAGGTCGGGCTCCACCAGCCGCTCCAACACAAGCGGCCGCACCCCCGCCGTCTCGAGCTCGATCGCGAGGAGAAGCCCGACCGGGCCAGCCCCGACGATGACGACGTCGTGCACCACTAGACCGCTCATGCGTTCGTCCTTCCGTCCCGGACCGGGCCGTGCCGGCTCCCGCCCTCGACACGCAGACTTCCGCGACCTCCTGGCATCGCCCGCACACGCCGCTGGCACGCCCCTGCCAGCCCACCGTCGCCACTCGCCGGCGTGGACCAGCTCGCGCCCGACCTCGGCCGGCCGCCCCTGCCGTGTCCGAAGAATCCCCAGCCGGAGTGCGTCGCCCCCGCGAGCCACCGACGTCGACCGGACATGGTGGCGAACCGTCACCCCGAACCAGCCGCCACCTTCGTGCGGCGCCGCCGCACCGGGACGACGACCACCACGGCCGGGCGACGGGCGCTCCGTCGGTGACCGTCGCCGTGCTCACGGCTCCCTCATCCCAGCCCGTGCGACGAACCCACTCGCTCCGTCGCGGGCGTGCCGCGCTGGGTGCGCACCAGCGACACGGCCAGCACCCCGGCGACCAGGAACGCGGCCGTCCCGATCCCGACGTAGCCGAACACCCCCGTGGCCGAGTTCGCCGTCGCTCCGCCGACGGTCACCCGCGTCGCCTTCAGCACGGCCGCCCCCACGAAGTTCAGCACCACCGAACCGAGCGCGATCATGACCATGACCTGGCTCGACACGGCGGCCTGCCGTTGCGGCGGCGCGAGGATCGACGCCATGTTGAAGCCCGACGTCACCAGCGTGCCCGCCGTGAGGCTCAGCAGGAACGAACAGACCGCCGCGAGGGGGAGGGTGGCGGCCGCGGCGAACAGGCCCACCGTCCCCACGGTCCCGAGCGCCACGCCGGCGGCCAGTGTGGCGGCCGGTCCGATCCGGGTCGCGAGCGCGCCGGCCAGCGTGCCGCCGAGCACGATCCCGATCGACGGCAGGCCGAGCAGCAGCCCGATCGCGGCGCCGCCCGCGAGCCCGTAGCCGAGCCCCTGATCCGGCGAGACCTCGGTGAGCAGGCTGAACAGCTGCAGCATGCTCTGGTAGGCACCGGTGCCGAGCACCACCACGAGCAACGTGAGCACCAGCGGCCTGCCGAGGTCGGTGATGTCGACCACCGGTTCGGGCACCCGGCGCGCCAGCAGGAACCAGCCGACGAGCGCTGCGGCACCGGCCAGCACGAGGGGGAGTGCGCGGAACCAGCCGTACTCCGACCCGAAGCTGAGGTAGGCGGCGCCCAGGGCCAGCCCTCCGCCGAGCAGCAGCGCCCCGGCCACGTCGATCCGGCCCGGCGTCCTGACCAGCGACTCGGGCAGCAGGAAACGAACCAGGATCGCCGTGCTGACCGCGAGAACCCCCGACACGACGAACACGACCTGGTAGCCGTAGACGTCGCCCAGCACGTCGAACAGGAACGCGGAACCGATCCCGAAGACCGCGTTGCCGGTGGTGACGATGCCGGTGACGATCATCCCGATGCGCGGGGCGCAGAGGTCGCGGACGATCCCGACCGTGAGGAACAGCGACGCCACGGCCGCTCCCTGCACCACCCGCCCGAGGATGAACACCCAGAGGCTGGGGGCGACCATGCACACGAGCGCGCCCACGGCGGCCAGCACCAGTGTCAGGACGAGCACCTTGCGCTTGCCGTGCCGGTCCGCGGTCTTCCCGAGCAGTGGCGACCACATCGCTCCCGCCAGCATCGCGCTCGAGTTGAGCCACGCGGGCTGGTCGGTACCGAAGTGCTCGATCATCCTGGGCAGCACGATGACCGGTGCGGTGATGACCGTGTCGACCATGACGTTGACCAGCAGCAGGACGGCCACCTGGCCGACGAGGAGCCTGTTCCATCCCGTGTGCCTCGTTCCGGGGTAGTCCGGCATGGGGCGCTCCTAGGAGGGCCGGACCGTGTTGCCGATGGACCGGAACGGGGCCAGGTGGTTGATGACGTCCATCTCCTCGCTCGCGGGCATGCGGGCGGCGAGGTAGCCGTCCGCCCTGATGAGGATCAGCTCTCCCGGGTACGGCTGGTAGACGCGCCGGAACTCGCCGTCGGCGTCGACGATGGGGCTGTCGGGAGCCGATCCGATGCGGTGGACGTGCATGTGGGTCGGTTTGGCGTTGTCGAAGACGACCGGATCGGTGTGCTCGTAGGCGACGAGGGACCAGTGCATGCCGCGCATGAGGTCGAAGAGGCTGCCGCTGAACTCCCTGCCCGACAGGCCGGTCACGTTCGGCGCCCGGTCGCCGGCCACCGGGCCGGAGCCGGGTTCGCCGCCGCGGTAGGTGAGCGGGCCGGTGCGGTAGTGGATGCCCAGCCCGGAGTTCAGCCGCCCGTCGCCGATGTTGGCCAGCGCCGAGCCCAGCCCGGTCTCGCTGCCGCTGCCCGCTTCCGCCATGGCCCTGGCCATCTTGGCGGTGCTCATCTCCAGCACGGTGCGGGCGACCGGGATGCGCTCCTCGTCGTAGGTGTCCAGCAGACCCTCCAGCGCACCGGCGAGGACGCTGGCGAGCTTCCAGCCCAGGTTGTACGCGTCCTGGATGCCGGTGTTCATGCCCTGGCCCCCGGCCGCCGAGTGCACGTGCGCGGCGTCCCCGGCGAGCAGGACCCGGCCCCTGCGGTAGGTCTCCACCATGCGGACGTTCACCTGGTACACCGAAAGCCAGCTCACGCCGGTCAGCTCGACGCTGCCCCGTCCGGCGCGTTCGTCGAACAGCTGCTGGTAGAACTCCAGCGAGGGCGTGCCCGGCGTCTCGTCGGGCAGGAGCGGGCTCTGGAACTGCCACAGCTCGTCGCCGAGCGGGGTGAGTCCGAGCATGCCCCGGTCGGCGGGCCAGATGTGCATGTGGTCGCGGTCGAGTTGCGAGCCGACGGTGACGTCGCCGAGGTACCAGCGCTGCTTTTCGTAGACCTCCCCCGCGAGTGGCAGCCCGACGAGCTTGCGGGTGCCGCTCCTGCCGCCGTCCGCGCCCACGACGAACCGGCTGCGGACGGTCTGCTCACCGGACGCCGTCCTCAGCGTCACGGTGACGCCCTCGTCGTCCTGGTCCAGGCCGCTGGCCTCGGCCCCGAACTCGACGTGCCCGCCGAGCTCTGCCAACCGTTGCCGCAGCGCGTGCTCGACCTCGAACTGGGCGATCCACAACGGGTCGGGATACGGCGTGTGGAACTGCTCGTCCGCGCTGACCGAGATCGGCGGCTTCTCCACGATCGTGCCGTTCGGTTCGTGGAACGCCATGGGCAGCCAGGCGACCCCCTGTCGCAGCACGTGGTCGACCGCGCCGAGGTCGTCGAGCACTTCGAGCGAGCGCGGCTGGATCGTCTTGGCCCTCGTCGCGCGGTTCGGCGCCGGATCACGCTCGACGATGCGGACGGCGACACCGTGGCGGGCCAGGTCGCAGGCGAGGGTCAGGCCGGTGGGCCCGGCTCCGATGATGAGTACGTCGGTCATGTGGTTCCTTCCAGGTTGTGTTGTGCGGGCGTGTGCGGGTGCGGACGACGCCCTGTCGCGCGACGGTGATGTGCTCCCCGGTGGCCCCGCGGGGTCACCGGGGAGTGCCGCGAGATCGGCGAGCACCCCCAGCCGGTCGTCGACACAGAGCGGGCGGGCGCTGGTCGCGGTCGCGGCGCGGATGACGTCCATCGGGTTCGTGCCGAGTTCGGCACGGCACGCCGGTTCGGCGAGATTCCCCCTGCGCCGCGATACCGGCGTCGGTTCCCGCGGCGATGTCACCGTCCGCTCGACGGCGGTGGCGATGTCGGCCTTCGTCAGCTCGCTACAGCGCTTTTCTCGTCGTACCGGCCGGCGCGGCCGCTCCGTCGTCCCCACCGTGCGCACGACGGGGCCCGCCGTGACCGTCTGGTCCACAAAGGACCGGTCCGACGGCACGGTCGTGCGGAGTCCTGCGGACGTGCTCGTCGAGCGGGCGTAGCTCGTCCGACAGGTCCCCGGGGCCGGTGAGGTTCATCCGCATGGCGATCACACGTCCCTGGTGCGGAAGGCGGTGAGCCCGGCGGCGCCGACGGCCACCGCGGCGAGAGCGAGGAGGGCGAACCCCAGCGCGGGCGCGACCATGCCGTCGACGGGAACCACCGTGTAGGCGGACTGGGCCGCGGTGAACGGCCAGTACCGGGCGAACCCGTCGCCCAGTGCTCCGGGCAGGCCCGGAGCAAGGGCGGGCACGAGCAGCAGCGCACCGACGAGCACGGCGAGACTGCCCGTGCTCGACCGCGTCAGCACACCGATGGCCAACCCGACGATGGCCACGAGTGTCAGGTACATCGTGCCGCCGGCGAGCGCGGCGAACACACCGGGATCGCCGAGACCGGCGGCGGGCAGACCCGCGCCGTGCAGCGTCAGCTGGACCACGGTGAAGCTGAGGAGCGTCGTGACGAGGCTGGTGACGAACGCGATCGCCGCCACGACCACGGCCTTCCCGGCGAGCAGACGGCCCCGCGACGGAACCATGGCCAGGCTGCCGCCGATCATCCCGCTGCTGTACTCGGGAGTGACGCTGAACGCGCCGAGCATCCCGATGACGAGCTGGGCGAACAGGAATCCTTTCAGGCTCGCCGCGGTCGGATCCCAGTCGGCCGGCACCTCGGACGGCGCGGTGCCGAGCATGTCGGACAGGCCGAGGGCGCTCAGCGCGACACCGGAGGCCACCACGCTGAGCGCGGCGATCCAGGTGCTGCGGACACTGCGCAGCTTGGTCCATTCGGAACGGATGACGTTCATGCGGCGTGACTTTCGTACTCGATGACATCGTGGGTGAGCCGCAGGAAGATGTCCTCGAGGGACTCCCGGACCCGGGTGAGCTCGTCGAGGGGGATCCCCTCGGCAGCGGCGATCTTGCCGACCATGCCCGGCTCGGCGCCGGTGACGAGGAGGCTGGGCACGGCCGTCCGCTCGAACGTGATGCCGGCACGGGTCAGGGCGCGGGCGAGGTCGTCGAGTGCCGGTGAGGACACCGTGACCGCCTGCGTCGTGTTGGCCCGGACGAAATCCTCCAGCGTCGACTCCGCGACCAGCCTGCCCCGGCCGACCACGACCAGGTTGTCGGCGGTCAGCTCCATCTCGGACATGAGGTGGCTGGAGAACAGGATGGTGCGGCCCTCGGTGGCCAGCTCACGCATCAGGGTGCGGGCCCACCGGATGCCCTCGGGGTCCAGACCGTTCAGCGGCTCGTCGAACACCAGCACCGCCGGGTCACCGAGCAGAGCCGCCGCGATGCCGAGCCGCTGGTGCATCCCCAGGGAGAACTCTCCCGCGCGGCGGGTGGCCGCATCGGCCAGCCCGACGAGATCCAGCACCTCCCCGACGCGCTTCCGGCCGAGGCCCGCGGTCTGGGCCATGGCGAGGAGGTGGTCGAACGCGGTGCGCCGGGGGTGCAGTGCCCTGGCGTCCAGCAGGGCGCCAACGGTGCGCGCCGGTTCGCCGAGCTCGGCGATGTGGCGGCCGCCGATCGTGATCGTGCCCCGCGTGGGTTTGACCAGCCCGAGGAGCATGCGCATCGTCGTGCTCTTGCCAGCTCCGTTGGGCCCGAGAAATCCCGTGATGACCCCGGGTTCGGCGGTGAACGACAGGTCGTCCACCGCCACCTTGTCCCCGTACCGCTTCGTCAGGCCCTGTGCTCGGATGCCGACGGGTGTCTTGGTCGTCGTCATGTGCCCTCCCTTCTGAAAATTACACTACACGGTGTAGTTTCCAGAAAGCTGGGAATACGATGAGAACATGGCAAGATCGACGGTTCAGACTCCCGGGCGGCGGCAGCGGTCCGAGAGCAAGCAGACGGCCATCCTCGACGCGGCGGAGCGGCTGTTCGTTGCCGACGGGTACGAGCTCACCAGCGTCGATGCGATCGCCGCGGCGGCAGGAGTGTCGAAACGTACGGTCTATGACCACTTCGGCGACAAGCGGACCCTCTTCCAGGGCGTGCTGGCCCGGGTCAGCGAAACGCTGAGCGCGACCGTGCGCGCCGCGATCGACCAGGAGATCGTGCCGGGTCGCGATCTCCGCGAGGCGCTGACCGCCTTCGCGATGCGGGTCGTGACGGAGGCGTTCCCGTCCTCCCACTACGTCACGTTCCGGCGGCTGAGCTCGCAGGGCCCCCCAACACCCAACCTCCCCGAGGCGATGCGCGACCACCCCGAACGCATGCTGGAGAACCGTTTCACAGAACTGGCCGCCGACGGCGAGATCCACGCCGCCGACATCCGCCGCGCCACGCAACACTTCACGGCGCTGACCATCCTCCTCACACTGGAAGCCCTCCGGGAGGACGCGGCAGGCGCGGATGCCGAGATCCCGGCGATAGTGGTTGACGGCGTCGACGCCTTTCTCCGCGCGTACCGGTGAAGCACGGCGGCCTTCCGCCGACGTCCGGCGACGGCCCTCTCGACCGCGGCTCGGCCACGAACGCGGCGGCGGACAGGCGTGGGGTCCACACCCGAACGCGAAGTGCTGACCGGGTGAACGGCCGCGGCACGGCACCCCGGAGCGAGGACCTCCCGGATGCGCAGTTCTCCCGAACCCTCACTGAGACCTTGCACAACAACGCTGTAGGTTCTCACCGCGCATGACATGTCGATCTTGTGTGACCTGGGGTTTCTCGGCTGTCTCAACGCGATGCCACCATGATCAGTCTCAAACCCGTGGCATTTCCTCGGCTGAGGCCAGTGGCGCGGTCGTTCGCCGGCGAGATCGCCAGTTCGGCGACGACAAGCTTGTCGAGGACGCGGCGGACAGCAGCGGAGTTGCGGCCGACTGGAAGGTCCCGCGCGCCGAGCCGTGGTCAACCACCACTGGACCCGTTGCGCCTCAACGAAATACTGAGGACATCGCGAATTGCGGTGTCGCGAGTTCTCAGTGTGGACGGGGGGTGGATGGCGTAGTTGGTTCAGGTCGCTCCAGCGGGGTGGTCGGGTGCCGAGCAGGTTGGCGGGGTCATTTTTCGGCGGTGGGCGGGGTGGAGTCTCGTGCGGGGACACGCTCCAGCACGACGACGGGGATCTGTCTGCCGGCGGCTGCCTCGAACTCGGCGAACTTCGGGACGAGTGCTATCTCTTTCGCCCAGATCCGCTCGCGCTCCGCGCCCTGCGCGAGCCGAGCTATGACCGGCACTCTCTCCGTGCCCACCTCGACTGTGGCATGTGGGTTCGCCATGAGATTGTGGTACCAGACCGGATGACGCGGACTGCCACCGTGGGTTCCAAAGACGGCCCAGCTATCGCCGACCGGCTGAAAGAACAAAGGGCTGATCCGCTCGCGTCCGGTCTTGGCCCCGGTGTGGTGCACCAAGATCAGCGGCATGCCTTGCTCGTCGAAGCCGGGGATCCGGGGCGGGACGGGGCGGCCCGCGGCGAAGTCCTCCGCGCTGCTCCAAGGCGCGTATCCGGCGTTCGCTCGGACCTCAGCGATGATCCGTTCATTCCAGCCGGTGATATTCGGGGCCTTGGCCTCGTTCGTGGTGGTCGTGGACGGGTCGGACATGACATCCCCTTCGCTATCCGGAGCACTTGCTCCTCAAAGTAGCACAGATGGGAGCGCCTGCTCCGCATAAGACGGTATGCTCGGTCGCATGGCAGTGGCTGAACCGGAAAGCACCGCCCGGCGCCGCGCGCCGCGCGTGGACGCGATCCGCAACCGGGAAGCGATCATCGCGGCCGCCGCCGAGGTGCTGGCCGTGCAGGGCACTGCGGTGGACGTACGCGAGATCGCCCGCCGCAGCGGGGTGGGCATGGGCACCCTCTACCGACACTTCCCGAAGAAGGAGGATCTCGTTCACACGGTCCTGCGCAAGGACTTCTCGGAATGGGCGGAATCCGCGCGCCAGACGGCGATCGACGCCGAGGACCCCTGGGCGGCACTGACCGACTTCTACCAGCAGGCCCTGACCGGCTACGCACGCCACCGCGCGATCATGGAGAACTTCGCGCTGACCTGGTCGGTCCCCGATCTGGAGGGCATCCAGCAGCTTCGCCTCGTCATCGAGGAACTGTGCGCCCGCGCTGCCGCGGCGGGTCTGCTGCGTCCCGACGTGACCACCGACGACCTGCTGCTCCTGCTGGTCTCGCTGGGCCACGCCGTCCAGGTCACCGACGAGTGCCGCCCGCAGATGTGGCACAGGCTGCTGCGCATCTCCCTCGACGGCCTGCGCGCCGACCACCGAGCCGACTGCGTCTCACGATCACTTCACAAATGAGATTGCTATGAAGTCATCTGCGAGAAAATGAAGTCAGCCGTGAGATCCTACAAACGCGGCGGGGTGGGCCCGGTGCTATCGGAAGTCGCGGGACCTGTGGGCGGTGTGGAGGTCGAGGGGGGCGAGGCGGTCGGCGTTGAGGCTGCAGACTCCGTTGGTGTTCTGGAGGGTGCCGCGGATGAGGAGGGCGGGGGCCTCGCGGGCGAGTCGGCGGTGACGGGCCCAGAGGCCGGGGCTGCAGACGATGTTGAGCATGCCGGTCTCGTCCTCGAGGTTGAGGAAGGTGATGCCGCCCGCGGTGGCGGGGCGTTGGCGGTGGGTGACGGCGCCACCGACGAGGATGCGGGTGCCGTCCGGGACTTCGGCGACCGCGGCAGTCGATAGGGCGCCCAGGTGGTCGAGGTGCTCGCGGAGGAACTCGACCGGGTGGCGGTCCGGGGTGACGCCGGTGGCCCACACGTCGGCGACCGTCAGCTCGATGGCGGTCATGCCGGGGAGGGACGGGGCTTGGCCCGCGGTGGCGGTTCCGGGGAGGTACTGGGGACGGTCGCGGGCGATGGCGCCTGCCTGCCACAGGGCTTCGCGACGGGCGACGCCGAAGGGGTGGAACGCGCCCGCGGTGGCCAGGGCTTCGAGTTGGGGTTCGGTGAGTTGGGTGCGGCGGCCCAGGTCCGCCATGTCCCGGTACGGGCCGTGGGTGTCGCGTTCGTCGACGATGGTCTGGGCGGTCTCGGAGCCCAGTCGGCGGATGGTGCCCAGGTCCAGGCGGACGGCCACGTCGCCGGTGCTGGCCGGGTGGGGTTCCAGTGTGGCGTGGGCGAGGCTGCGGTTGATGTCCGGGCGCAGGATCGCCACGCCGTGGCGGCGGGCGTCGGCGATGAGGGACTGGGGGGAGTAGAAGCCCATGGGTTGGGCGCGAAGGAGGCCGGCGCAGAAGGCGGCGGGGTGGTAGAGCTTGAGGTGCGCGCTGGCGTAGACGAGCAGGGCGAAGGACATGCTGTGTGCCTCGGGGAAGCCGTAGCCGGAGAACGCCTCGATCTGGCCGTAGATGGTTTCGGCCAGGTCTCCGGTGATCCCGTTCGTGGCCGCGCCGTCGTAGAACCGGGCGCGTAGGCGTGCCATCTTGGCGCGGGAGCGCTTGGCGCCCATGGCTCTGCGGAGTTGGTCGGCCTCGGCGGGGGTGAAGTCGGCGACGTCGACGGCCATCTGCATGACCTGTTCCTGGAACAGCGGCACTCCCAGGGTGCGGTCCAGCGCGCCCGCGAGTCTGGGGTGGGCGTGGCGCCAGGGTTCGCCGCCCCGGCGCCGGATGTAGGGATGCACGGAGCCGCCCTGGATGGGGCCCGGGCGGATCAACGCCACCTCGACGACTAGGTCGTAGAACTCGCGCGGTCGCAGGCGGGGGAGGGTGGCGAGCTGTGCGCGACTCTCCACTTGGAACACTCCGACGGCGTCGGCGGCGCACAGCATGTCATAGACAGCGGGGTCGGCGAGGTCGAGCCGCGCGATGTCGACCTCGTCGCCCTCGTGCTCGCGGACGAGGTCGACGGTGTAGTGGATGGCCGACAGCATGCCGAGACCGAGGAGGTCGAACTTGACCAGGCCGATGGCGGCGCAGTCGTCCTTGTCCCACTGCAGGACCGTGCGGTCCTTCATCCGCGCGTGTTCGACGGGTACGACTTCGGCGACCGGCCGGTCGCAGATGACCATGCCGCCGGAATGGATGCCGAGGTGTCGTGGTGCGTCGCCGATCTGTGCGGCGAAGGCCAGGACGTCCTGGGGGATGGGATGTTCCTCCCCGGGCTCGGCCTTGGCGACCGGGCCCCAGCGGTCGATCTGGCGGGCCCAGGCGTCCTGTTGGCCGGGGGAGTAGCCGAGCGCCTTGGCCATGTCGCGGACCGCGGATCTGGCGCGGTAGGTGATGACGTTGGCGACCTGGGCGGCGTGACGCCGGCCGTGTTTGGCGTAGACGTACTGTATTGCCTCCTCGCGGCGGTCGGACTCGATGTCGACGTCGATGTCGGGTGGGCCGTCGCGTTCGGGGGCGAGGAAACGCTCGAAGAGCAGGTTCCACTTCACGGGGTCGGCGTTGGTGATGCCCAGCGCGTAGCAGACCGCGGAGTTGGCGGCGGAGCCGCGGCCCTGGGCGTAGATGTCGTTGCGGCGGCAGAAGTCCACGATGTCCCACACGACCAGGAAGTAGCCGGGGAAGTTCAGCGCCTCGATGATCCTCAGTTCGTGGTCGAGCTGGGCGTGGGCCTTCGGGTTCTCCTCGCGCGGACCGTAGCGGCGGGCCGCGCCCTCCCACGTCAGGCGGCGCAGGTAGGTGACCTCGGTATGCCCATCGGGGACAGGGAAGGGCGGCAGGTCGGGGGCGACGAGGGTGAGGTCGAAGGCGCAGTCCAGGCCGATCGTCGCGGCCTGCTGGACGACGTTGCCGTAGCGGCCGAAGATCCGCGCCAACTCCTCGCCGGTGCGCAGGAACGCCAGTGGTGCGGGTGGTTGCCAGCCGTCCATGTCCTCCACGTCGCTGCGTGCGCGGACGGCGGCGACGGCGGCGGCGAGCCGGCCCTGGCCGGGTTGGGCGTAGTGCACGTTGTTGGACGCGAGCACCGGCACCCGCAGCTCCCGCCCGATCTCGAACAGCACGTCGTTGTGCCGGGAGTCGAGGGGGAGTTGGTGGTCGATCAGCTCCACCGCCACGTGGTCGCGGCCGAACCACTCACGCAACCGGAACACCTCCGCGTAGGCGGCGTCCGGACCCGAGGTGACCAGCGCCCGCCGCACGGCGCCCTTGCGGCAGCCGGACAACACCACCGCGTGCCCCCGCAGCTCCTCGACCACCTCGTCGAGGTCGTAGACCGGGCGGCCTTTCTCGCCGCCGCGGAGGTGGGCGTTGCTGATCACCCGGCACAGCCGCCGGTAGCCCTCCAGCTCCCGCGCCAGCACGAGCAGGTGCTGACCGACCGGGTCCCGCACACCGTTCTGCGGCCCGGGAAGGTCCAGGGACAGCTCGGCGCCGAACACCGTGCGCATCCCCAGCTCACGCGCGGCCTCGGCGAAGCGCACCACCCCGTACATGCCGTCGTGGTCGGTGAGCGCGATCGCGTCCAGCCCCGCCCGCGCGGCCTCCTCCACCAACGCCTCGGGTTGGCTGACCCCGTCGAGGAAGCTGAAGTTCGAATGCACGTGCAGCTCCGCGTACGGCACCCGGACACCCCCGCCGCAGAGGTCGTCGCTCATGTACCGGCCGGCCAGGTCCGGTGGTGGGCCCGCGTAGCCCTCCCGGCGGCGTGACCACGCCGGGCTGTCCCCACCATCGCCGGCCGGTGCCCCGACCTGGCCCGAGAGCGCCTGTTCCAGCTCCACCCACGTCCGACCGCCGCTGTTGAACCCCACCGATACCCACTCCCCACCGAGTCGCCGTGGGAAGCCGGCGTTCGAACATGTGTTCATGAGTATCAAGTGGACGGAAGATCGAAGTCAAGCCAAGCCGGCCAGGATGCCGACTTGGTCACAGATCGACTTCGTGACCTGCGACTTCGCCGCCGGAATCGAACCCTTGGGCGAGGGTGGGGGCTAGCATGGGCCGCGGGTCGGGTGTTCCGTCCACAAGGGACCGGGTGGGGAGTTGGTGGCTGTGCCGGACACGCGCCTGTGCGGGAAGTGCGGTGTGCAACCTGCGGGGCCGGGCGGGATCCTGTGTTCGGGTTGCCGCCAGCAGATCGAACGGCGACTGGATGACTACTGGGGGACCGGGGAGCACGGCGGCGATCCCCCGCCGGCCGAGCCGAGCTAAGTGGACTGTCGCAAGAGGATCCAGGTCAGGAACCGGTAGTGGAGCCCGGTCGACGACTCCCGCCACGCCCCGACGGAGTCCGGCGCGCGCCCGACGTCCGGCGCGTGCGTGTCGCCGTCGAAGGACTCCTGGATCTCGGTGACCTCGATCCGGTCCGCGAACGGCAGTGCCGCCCGGTACACCGCCGAACCGCCGATCACCCATACGTCCCCGGACACCGCGGCGAGCGCCCGCGGCAGGTCGGGGAACGTCTCCGCGCCCTCCTGCGGCGTGCACGACAGCACGAGGTTGCGCCTGCCCGGCAGCGGCCGGAACCGCGGCGGCAGCGACTCCCAGGTGCGGCGCCCCATCAGCACGGCCGCGCCGGAGGTCAGGGAGCGGAAGTGCTGCATGTCCTCCGGCAGGTGCCACGGCAGCACGCCGTCGCGGCCGATGACGCCGTTCGCCGACTGTGCCCAGACGAGCCCGATCACACCGCCACCGGTGCCCTGATGCCGGGATGCGGGTCGTAGCCGTCGAGCACGATGTGCTCGTAGGTGTAGTCGAACAGGCTGTCCGCCGGCTTCAGGCTCAGGGTGGGGAACGGCCTTGGCTCGCGTGCGAGCTGTGTGTGGACCTGGGTCTCGTGGTTGTCGTAGATGTGGCAGTCGCCGCCGGTCCAGACGAGGTCGCCGGCGCCGAGGCCCACCTGCTCGGCGATCATGTGCGTCAGCAGCGCGTAGCTCGCGATGTTGAACGGCACGCCGAGGAACAGGTCCGCGCTGCGCTGGTACAGCTGGCAGGAGAGCCGGCCGTCGGCGACGTGGAACTGGAAGAACGCGTGGCACGGCGGCAGCGCCATCCGCGGGATGTCGGCGACGTTCCACGCGGAGACGATGATCCGCCGCGAGTCCGGGTCCTCGCGCAGCGTGCGCAGCACCTCGCCGATCTGGTCGATGTGCCCGCCGTCCGGGGTCGGCCACGACCGCCACTGCACGCCGTAGACCGGGCCGAGGTCGCCGTCCGGTGCCGCCCACTCGTCCCAGATCGTGACGCCGTTCTCCCGCAGCCAGGTGACGTTCGCGTCGCCGCGCAGGAACCACAGCAGCTCGTAGGCGATCGAGCGGAAGTGCACCTTCTTGGTCGTGACCAGCGGGAAGCCGTCGGACAGCCGGTAGCGCAGCTGGTGCCCGAAGATCGACCGCGTGCCCGTGCCGGTGCGGTCCCCCTTGCGGGCGCCCGTGTCGAGCACGTGGCGGAGCAGGTCCTCGTACTGCGCGTCCGGCATGCCCGGAGCCTAGACGAGCGGTTCGGCTTGTTGGGGGAGTGACATTCGGCCGTTGCGAGGCATTTGTTGGTGATTAACTCATTAGATGGTGTTTCGTGCATCATCTTGTCGTAGAACGTTTCCATGTCCCTGCGTAGAAGAACGTTCTTGCTCGGCGGGGTTGTCGGGACCGGGGCGGGTCTGGTCGCCTTCCGGTCCGCCGGTGCCGCCGCGGCCGCCTATCCGTTCATGCTCGGGGTCGCGTCCGGGGAACCGTCGGCCGACGGTTTCGTGCTCTGGACACGGCTCGCGCCCAGCCCGCTCGCCCTCGACGGGTTCGGTGGCATGCCGGACAACCCGGTGGGTGTCGAGTGGCAGGTCGCCTCCGACCAGTTCTTCGGCACCGTCGTCGCGAGCGGCACCGCCACCGCAGTGCGGGCCTCGGCGCACAGCGTGCACGTCACCGTCGCCAACCTCCAGCCCGGCCGCGAGTACTGGTACCGCTTCCGGGTGGACGGGCAGATCTCCCCGGTCGGCCGCGCCCGCACCGCCCCCGCCGTCGGCACCAGCCCGGCCCTCACGATGCTCTTCGCGTCCTGCGCGCACTTCGGGAACGGCTACTACACCGCCTACCGGCGGATGGCCGAGGACCACCCCGACCTCATCCTGCACCTCGGCGACTACATCTACGAGAGCGGCGCCGCCGACGTGCGTGCCCACACCCCGGCCAAGGAGATCACCACCCTCGCCGACTACCGGGTGCGCCACGGCCAGTACCGCGCCGACGTCGACCTCCAGGCCGCACATCACGCCGCGCCCTGGGTGGTCGTCTGGGACGACCATGAGGTCGAGAACAACTACGCGGGCATGGTGCGGGAGAACGACACCCCGGCCGGCGACTTCGCGACCCGGCGCGCGGCGGCCTACCAGGCCTACTACGAGCACATGCCGCTGCGGTCCGCGCAGGCGCCGAACGGCCCGGACCTCCAGCTCTACCGGCGGCTCAGGTGGGGCAGCCTCGCCACCTTCCACATGCTGGACACCCGCCAGTACCGCATGGACCAGGCCTGCGGCGACGGCACCAAGGTCTGCCCCGAGGCCGACGACCCGGCCCGCACGATCACCGGCGCGACCCAGGAGGGCTGGCTGCTCGACGGCATGGGCCAGCATCTCGCGACCTGGGACCTGATCGGCCAGCAGGTGTTCTTCGCGCAGCGGCTGTCCTCTTCGGACGGTGCGAAGAGCATGGACTCCTGGGACGGCTACACCGCCAACCGCACGCGGATCCAGAACGGCTGGCAGTCACGGGGCAACACCAGCACCGTCGTGCTGACCGGCGACGTGCACCAGCACTGGGCGGCCAACATCATGAACAACTACGCCGGCCAGGACCGGGTGATCGGCACCGAGCTGGTGACCACGTCGATCACCTCCGGCGGTGACGGCAACGCCGCGAGCGACGGCACGTCCAGCCTGAACCCGCACGTGAAGTTCAACAAGAACCTGCGGGGCTACGTCCGCACCGTCACGACGCCGACCCAGATGAGCGTCGACTTCCGGGTCGTCGACAAGGTCTCCGTGCGCGACTACCCGGTCCGGACCGAGAAGAGCTACGTGATCCAGGCCGGCAACCCCGGCCTCCAGAACCCATGAGACGGAACGGCATGAGACGCACGATCATCACCGCACTGTCCACTGTGGGCACTCTCGTGCTGCTCGCCGCGCCCGCGTCGGCGGACGGCACGGTCACGTGGGCCCCCGTCCACACCACGAGCACCGGCGACCAGGACAACCCGTCGGTCGCGACCTCCCGGGGCGGCTACACGGCCGTCGTGTGGGAGGACGACCGCGACGCCACCAACCCCGGCGACGCGGTGCACACCGAGGTGTACGCGCGGCTGTACCGCGACGGCACCTCGTCGTGGGAGAAGAAGGTCTCGCCCGGCGGCACCGGGAACTGGTCCCACGTGCAGCCCGACGTCGCGGTCCGCCCGGACGGCGGCGTGGTCGTCGTGTGGGCCGACGACAACGACGGCAACGGGTACTACCAGATCCGCGTCCAGACCTACAGCGCCGCGGGCGCCGACACCGGGTCGGCGACGGCCAACGCCACGGCGGCCGGTCAACAGCTCAACCCCGAGGTGGCGGTCAACCCGGAGGGGCCGGGCTTCGCGGTCGTGTTCGAGGACCAGCAGGACGGCGCCCAGCCGACCGTCCGGCTGTCCGGGTACGACTCGATCACGGCGAAGGCCTACGAGAAGCAGGTGCATGCGACGGGCGGCACCAACCGGCACCCGGACGTCGCGATGGGCGCCGCGGGGAACGCGATCGTGGTGTGGGACGAGGACATCGACGCCAACGGGTTCTACAACGTCGGGCTGGCGAGCTTCACGCCGACCGGCGCCGTGAAGCTCGCGAAGCGGGTCGCCAACCAGGCCACCGACGGACAGCAGGAGAACGCGACGGTGGCGGCCGACTTCAACGGCGACTTCGTCGTCGGCTGGGAGACCGACCACCTCGGTGGCGACCAGCTCGGCGTCCGCTCGTTCACCGCGACCGGCTCGGCGCCGGCCGAGGCGTTCATTCCGGGCAACGACCCCCAGGTCGGCATCGACGACCAGCGCGACGCGGTCGTCTACTGGACCGAGAACGACGACGTCTACGTCCAGGGCCTCAACCCGGACGGCACCGGCAACGGCCGCCAGCCCAGGCTGCGTGCCAACACGGTCGCCACCGGCCGCCCGACCCAGCCGGCGCTCGCGGTGGACCCCTTCGGCCGCATCACGATGACCTACAGCGACGACCCCGACGGCGACGACTTCGACGACGTCACCATCGGCACCGGGCTGACGAACTCGACCTGGTGAGCGGCACGGGTGGGCGGGCAGGCCCCCGCCCACCTGGGCGACGGCTCAGCCGCGTCCGCAGACCGCGGCCATCCTGTCGGCGAGCGCCGTGCGTTCGGCGGGGGGCAGCACCGGCCGGATCCTCGTGACGCGGCCGCCGGCGGCGGCGTCGGCGACGAAGCGGGCGACCTCGGCGGGTGGCGGCACGGCGTCGCCGTCGAGGTAGGCGACGACCTCCGGGGGCTCGGTGGGGGTCGTCTCCACCGCGATGTACCAGCCGAGGCGTTCGTCCCACACGAGCATCAGGTCGCGGCCGGGCTGGTGGCCGGCGCGTTGGTCGAGGCCGATGTACGCGGTGGCCGTGTCGGTCACCTCGTGTCCGGTGGCCTCGGCCGGCACGCCGACGGCGGCCGCCACCTGGTGGACGTAGACGGCGAGTCGCCGGCTCAGGGGCACGGTCCGGTGCACGGGGTCCTCCAGACCGAGCATGGACAGCATCGCGATGAAGTCGTCGCGGTCACGGGCGTTGCCGGCGACGGTCCGCACGGCTCGCCGCTGTAGGTCGGTACGTTCCTCTCCCGCTCGGGTGCGGGCATCGTCGAACAAGGACCGGGGGCTGGGGGTCATCGTGCTCCTGTCGATCACTCGTGGTTCGGTGGCCGGTGGCCGGTCGGTGCGCTCCGGTCCAGGTCGGCCTGCCTCAGCCGGAACACCTGCAGGTCGAGGCCGAAGTACTTGGTGGTCTCGCCGACCCATTGCATGCCGTTCTCCCGCACGGTCGCGGCGGTGTTCTTGTTCTCGGGGCGGACCACCGCGAACAGTTCGTCGACCTCGTGGCTGAACGCCCAGGAGGCGAGGGCGAACATGGCCTCGCGGGCGTACTGGTCGCCCAGCCCGGACGGGATGAGGTGCCAGCCGATCTCGAGGTCCTCACCGCCCGGGGGGAGGGGAAGCAGGATGGCGCCGCCGACGACGCGCCGGTCACCGGTGTGTTCGATGGCCCACCTGCCGGCGGGCGCGGTCAGCCGGGCGTCCTCGGCGATCCACTGCTGGAGCAGTATCCGCATGGTCGCGAGGCTGTCCACCCGGTCCCTGGCCGGGCTCAGCCGGTGTGCGACGTCGGGGTTGCCGTAGATCTTCAGGGCCGCCGGCGCGTCCTCGACCTGCCATGGACGCAGGGTGAGCCGGTCGGTGGACAGCGTTCGGGCCGCGGTGCCGGCGATCATCTGGCTGCCGCTCTCTCCAGGCGTGTCACGCCGATCACCGGCCCCTGGGTGGCGAGGCCACGGGCGTCGCCCGCGGCCAGCGCCTCGAGGGATCTCGGGGCGGGTGCGAAAAAGTTGTGATGACGTGCTCATTCCCGTAGGCGTAGAGACAGCTGCCCGACGGTTCGAGCAGAGTGCGCGGGGGTGCCGGGCGCACACGGCCAACCGCGTCGACGCGTCGGCCGGAACGGGTCGGCGGCGACGTTTCGCGGAGCCGATGAGATGGTGGCGCTTCCGTCCTCCCGGTCAGCACGGTGACCTGGGCTCGGTAGGCCGAAGACGAGACCGGCTCTGTTGCCGGCATGCGACTAGCCGTCGACACCATCGACTCTACCAGCCGATCCACGGTCGTCGCGGGCCGGTTCCCGGCGTCGAGCAGCGGGTCAGCCCCCTCGAACGTCCACTGAGCACGGTCGTCATCTACGGGGCGCCACCGCTCGGTTACAGCGGCGGCCGACATCGTGTAGGCTGGACGAGGTCGTTTGTTTTGTGTTCGTGTTAACGCGCGCTCGCGAAACGATTTGTTGCGGGCGTGCACGTTTCTCCAGGTTGGCGGAACGGTCCGTTGCAGACAACCCGGACCGCCGCATGAGCGGTGTTCCGTTTCCAACTTGTTGAAGGACACAGTATGGCTCAGGGCGTTGTGAAGTGGTTCAACTCCGAGAAGGGCTTCGGCTTCATCGCGCCGGACGACGGTTCCGGCGACGTGTTCGTGCACTACTCGGAGATCCAGGGCGGTGGCTTCAAGTCCCTGGAGGAGAACCAGCGCGTGGAGTACACCGTGGGCCAGGGCCAGAAGGGCCCCCAGGCAACCGCTGTCACCCCCTTGTGACCTGGTCCGGGCATCGCCCGGACAGCATGTTTCATCGAGTCGGCAGATCCCGTTGACAAGCCCGGGATCTGCCGACTCGGCGTTTCTGCGGCCTGTCGGGGCAGGCTCGCCACCGAGGTCCACTCGAGAAACACGGGGCGGTCGGCGTCCGCCACGGCTTCCCCGCACACGGTGTGTCACGGCCACCGGCGAAGCGGTGTCGTCCGCGGGCACCGGGCGAGCGGCGCGCTGAAAGACAGCTAATGGTCGCCGGTTTCGGGGAACCGGGTGTAGGCTCAAGTTCAGCTGAGGCGTGTTCGACGCGACGTTGATTCCGCGTCATCCCGAAACGAGAGTGCCACACGCGCACCCACTCGCTGTGCCGCAGCGCCTACTTGCCGTTTGAAAGGACATCCACCATTACCAACACACAGCCTGCCGGCGTCCAGTTCAGCCATCCGCTCGCCGAGCAGACCAAGAGCGACGCACCAGCCGGTCACATGGCACATGAGAACCTGTTCCGCGAGCCCGTGCCCGCCGCCGGTCCGCAGCACGACGCCGAGGCAGCGCCGCGGCGCACGAGCGGGCGTCGGTCGGCGGCCTGAGACCAGTCGTCCGCGGGCCGCCCATGAGCGGCTCGCCCGTGTGACCGGCGTCGCTTCCCGACCCCTACCGACCTCGAACTCAACCAGTTGGCACTCCACGAGACCGTGGGGCTAGTGGTCCCGTGGCGGCGACTGGTGCACGAACGGCTCCGTCCCGCGCCGGCGGGTGCGATGAAGCCGAATCCCTTGGTGCCGTTGAAACATCGCGCGGTTCCCGGCACCCATTCGTGAGCTTCCGGGCTCGACGGCGTCCACCGGTGGCAACAGTCCACAGTGGGCAAATGGTTGTGTGCGAAGAAAGTACCTCTCGGTGTCCTGTGTGGACCTTCGGGGTCGCGACGAGCCGGCGGCCCGTGGCTCGGGGTGCCGTCGTCGAGCGATTTTGCCTGGTACGCGTAGGCTGTAGGGTGCGAACCTTCGCGAGTCTCCCGGTGAGTCCGACACCGCTAGATCCGAGCTTGAACAGGACGAGCGGGAGTAGACGTGGCTACGACTCACACGCATCCGAACACCACCGTACCCGGCGGCGAGACATCGCTCGCCTGTTCCGCGTGCGCCCATCCCTGGGCCGAGCATGACCAGATCGCCGCGCGGTTCTGCACCGCCACCATGGTGGGACACCACGACCGCGGCTGCGTGTGCAGTGTCGTGCCCAAGCCCGGCGGCACACAGGCCAACTGACGGTCGACACCTCTCTGCGGACGCGGCGCCGACGTACGGTGCTGCACTCGTCAGCGGCGCCCGGCGGTAGCTGCCGATGACGGCGTCGGCCACGGTGCCGGACGAGCTTCCTGCGCCGATGCCGCGGCGTGCGGTCGTGGTGTCAGGTGTTGTGGTCGAGGATGGTGTCGCGGTTGGCGTTGCCGTCGACGATGTCTTGGGCGAGGGTGGTGAGTTTGATGTGGTGGGCGCGTGCGTAGCCGCGGAGGGCGGTGAAGGCTTG